>ENA-OQVM01003884-OQVM01003884.1-marine-metagenome-genome-assembly--contig:-NODE-3884-length-15757-cov-4.457015_pt1 | contig 15757 bp, 17 predicted proteins | sample MGYA00237776_ERZ505498 | MGnify/ENA primary metagenome ERZ505498 (study PRJEB26159, sample SAMN06265151) | marine metagenome | isolation source: Helgoland LTER site | place: Germany:Helgoland, sampling... | reverse complement strand
AGGGTCGGGGGTTCGAATCCCTCATTGCCCACATCAATCACAATCCTGATGAATTTTTCATCAGGATTTTTTGTTTTAAAGAAAATGAGAAGCTCGCTTTATCATTTTTTTAAAACAAAAAATACGCTACGAGCGTAGCTCGTAAGGATTGTATTTGCAGTAGCGGTTTCAATAGGGGATCTGCAATCCCTCATTGTCCAAAGATGAGAGCAAAAGTCTTACAGAAATGTAAGATTTTTTTTTATTCAAGACTATCGCAAATTTATTTGTGTAATGTCTTGAATAAAAAAAGGAACTAGCGTAGCTAGTTGGCTTTTGCTATTTTAAAATGGCGTAAACTAGAGATATGTAATCCCTCATTGCCTAGACCAATTGAAAACCTGTCGAATTTCGGCAGATTTTTTTATTTTGAATTAGTTTTTGCAATTTTTCAATCACTTTTGCGTTTTTAGGAAGTTGGTGTTGCGTTTGCATCAGTTTTCTAAATCACATTTTGTGTGCGGTGCTGTATTATTTATAAAGCTGCTTCCATTTGTGTAACGATATGGAGATTAAAATGTATGGTAAATAGCGCAGAAACCTTTAACTTTGCTCTGACTTCATTTTTTTAGGTTTAAAGCTAAAAATGAGAGAGAGGCTGGTTCTTGATTGTGCAGTATCAAAAATAGATTAGACTATGGTTATACCTGCATCATTTTTAATCCAATTTAAACGCGTTAGTTTCCAGAAATATAGAAACATGAAAGAGATTTTAAATGACTTTCCTCAGGTTACTGAATATGCCGAAGAAGCCATGAAAAACGTTGGGATTGAACCCTATTGTGATTTGATTAGAGGAGGAACAGATGGGTCCAGACTCTCGTTTATGGGTATGCCTTGTCCAAATTTGTTTACCGGTGAAATGGCCATTCATTCCAAGCATGAATATGTTGTGGTGCAAGACATGCAAAAATCAGTTAAAACCTTAATAGAGTTGATTCAAATCTGGGAAAAAAGACATGAGTCATAAGCTGATTATTAAAGAAGTAAAAAATAAAAATTTTCAACCCATATATTTTCTACATGGAGAGGAACCCTATTTTATTGATGCGATAAGTGATGCGATCATCGCCAATTGCCTTGAAGAACATGAAAAGGGGTTTAACCAGAGTATTATATACGGCAAAAGTGCTGAGCCAAATATGCTCCTTAATGAGCTCAAGTCATTTCCCATGGGAAGTGAAAAAAGATTGGTCGTTTTAAAGGAAGCCCAGTATTTCAAGAAAATAGAAGAACTCTGTACATATCTTGAAAACCCAAATCCTTCAACCATATTTGTTTTGTGCTACAAATACAAAAAATATGATCTTAGGAAGAAAGCACTAAAACTAAGCGCAAAAAATGGCCTTGTCTTCCATTCACAAAACGTTAAGGAATACCAATTAAATGAATGGATTCAAAATCACATTCGCAGCACTGGCTATTCAATTACCTCTAAAGGTACCATGCTTCTTAATGAGTTTATCGGTAATGATCTTGGCCGAATTGTCAATGAAATCAAAAAGCTAGGTGTTGTTATTGATAAAGGCACACAGATCACAGAAGCGCATATTGAGGAAAATATTGGTATTTCAAAAGAATATAATGTTTATGAATTAACAAATGCCGTTTCTGCATTAGATCTAAATAAGGCATATAAGATTATCAATTATTTCGAATCAAATCCCAAAGCGGGCCCATTAGTGGTGATCATTTCGTCGTTATTTACTTTTTACACTCAAATTCTGAAGATCCATTTCCTCAAACAAGGGTCAAGAGAAGCTATTGCTAAAACACTTCGTGTACACCCTTTTGTCGCAGGTGAACTCATGAAGGCAAAAAGCAGATATAGCCCAAAGAAAATTGCAAAGAATATGGAAATCCTTCAAGAGTTCGATTTAAAATCAAAAGGATATGGAAATACCAGCTCAACCGATTCTGATTTAATGAAAGAACTCGTATTTAAATTGGTAAACCCATGATTTTTTACGCTCCCGACTGTACCATAGAACATGATACCTATACACTCTCAGAGGTAGAGTCAAAGCACTGTATTAAGGTGCTAAGAAATAAAACCGGAAGTAATATTGAAATGATTAATGGTCATGGAGGACAATTTATGTGTGAAATTATAGATGACCATCACAAAAGATGTGAGGTAAAGATCATCAATAAGAAGCAACATGAGCTGCATTATTCTGAAACCCACATTGCAATGGCAATTCCAAAAAGTAGTGATCGTTTAGAATGGTTTATGGAAAAAGCTACTGAAATAGGAATAAACAGACTGTCTTTAATAAATTGTGAACATAGCGAACGTCGTAGCTTTAATCAGGCGAGATTAATCAAAATCACAATTTCGGCGCTAAAACAATCCAAAAGATTTCACCTCCCAATCATAGAAGAAGCTATTAAATTTGATGATTTCATCAAAAAACACCCCAAAGGTTATATTGGTCATTGTAATATTGATCATAAAATAAAGGGTAAAGAAATGGAACAAATGAGGCCGTTTCTTATTGGTCCTGAAGGTGATTTCTCGAATACTGAAATTCAAAAAGCAATGGACTCTGGATACATTTCAGTAGAGCTCAGCAAGAATAGATTAAGAACAGAAACAGCCGCTTTAAGTGCCGTTTATTACTTGTCTGATATTTTGGTGTAGAGAAAAGTATTGAATGTGAATTGGTGTTTCTCATCAAGTTCTTGACTCATTATTTTTTCTTTCTCCCACTTTGTATTGTCAAAGCTCGGAAAAAAGGTATCCGCATTAAACACACCACCAACGTTTGTAATGTACATTTTCTCCAAACCCTCTAAATTCATGGCAATTTTATAAATCTCACCACCACCTATGATAAAGACTTCTCTTTCGTCATTTACAAAATGATTCAAGGCCTCATCAACGGTATGAAAGACCAAGCAATTTGTCGCCTTAAACGCTTTGTTTCGGGTAATGATCACATTCTGCCTATTGGAAAGTGGTCGGTATTTTTCTGGTATAGAATCATAATTTTTCCGCCCCATAATCACTACTTGATTTTCAGTTGTAGATTTGAAAAACCTCATATCCTTAGGCAAATGCCACATCAAATCATTATTTTTTCCAATTCCATGATTCTTGTCCATGGCTACAATCAATGAAAACTTCATCATATCGCAACGGCTCCTTTAATATGTGGATGAGGATCATAATTTAGAAGCTCAAAGTCCTCGTACTTGAAATCCAATAGCTCTTTTACATCTGGATTGATTTTCAATACAGGTAATTTGCGAGGTTCTCTACTTAATTGCAATTCTGCTTGCTCCAAGTGATTGAGGTATAAATGAGCATCACCCAATGTATGGACAAAATCACCAAGCTCCAAGTCACAAACTTGAGCAACCATCATGGTTAAAAGCGCATAAGAAGCGATATTAAATGGAACCCCTAAAAAGGTGTCTGCACTTCTTTGGTATAGTTGGCAGCTCAATTTATTGTCTGCAACATAAAATTGAAAGAATGCGTGACAAGGAGGAAGTGCCATGTTTTTAATTTCTCCAACATTCCATGCAGAAACAATAATTCTCCTCGAATCCGGTGTTTCTTTTATTTGTTGAATAATCTGTTTGATTTGATCAATTGTATCTCCATCGCTTGTGGGCCAGCTTCTCCATTGAGAACCATAAACAGGTCCTAAGTTTCCATTTTCATCAGCCCATTCATCCCAAATAGATACCTTATTTTCTTTGAGATACTTAATATTGGTATCTCCTTTTAAAAACCACAACAATTCGTGAATAATCGATCTCAGATGTAGCTTTTTGGTGGTTACGCAAGGAAAACCCTCATTTAAATCATATCTCATCTGGTAACCGAAAACAGATAAGGTTCCTGTTCCTGTTCGATCCTCTTTTTTTGTTCCGTTTTCAAGAATATGCTTCATTAAATCGTGGTACTGTCTCATACTTCAAAAATAGAATTAAATCGTCTTTAAGTCACATTTATGACAAAGGATTTTTTAACAAGTTAATAACCATTTAAAGACAAATAAATATGTTAATTTTAATTCCATGAAGTTGATTTTACTCACTTTTTTTATTTCTTTCAGTATTTGCAGCAATGCTCAAATCAAGAAGAGAGACCAAGGTGTATACAAGGGTCTGATCTCCAGCTATGAAATTAATACAGGCCAAAATCTCATTGAAGTTGATTCCAGTGAGATTTTTATCAAGATTGAAAATTCAAGTTTTACAATAAAAATTGATAATGTGCAATATGAAGGCACATACGAAGTAGAAAAAAGAGAAAAACGAAACTACGTCTTAAAAGCAAAAACAGATTACTCTGATATTAAAGAGGAAATCATTCTCTTTGGAAGAGATAAAATAATGAAAAGAAAAGGAATCTTTCCTCAACCTGATTCAATCTTGAAAAAACTTAAGAAAAAGGAAGTTTTATGGTAAATGTGCTGCCCTTGTTTATCGTGCTTTGAACAAGTATAGAGCCTTGATGTGATTCAACAATAAGTTTTACATAATATAGACCTAAACCGTATCCTTTCACATTATGTATGTTTCCCGTTGGAACCCTATAAAACTTATCAAAAATAGACTTCAAATGTTCCTTTTTAATTCCAATCCCCTGGTCTACAAAATGAATAACCAGCTCCTTTTTACTTCTACTTGTTGAGATTTTAATGTTTGCATTTTCTCCACTATACTTCAACGCATTGTCCGTTAAATTATGAATGACATTCGTTATGTGCACCGGGTCGGCCGTAATTTCATGACTCACATCTCCTATTTCAAGCAGAATTTCAGACCCTTTCTTATTTTCAATAAGCTTAAAATTATCACTAAGCTGAACCAAGATTTCTTCAATATTGATTTTTTCTTTATTTAGCACCAATTTATCCTTATCAAGCTTGGCTACATTTAATACACGTTCTACCTGATGCTCAAGACGTTTGTTTTCATCATATATAATTCCAGCATATCGTTTTATTTTATTAAAATCATCACCATTCGGCATACGCATCAACATTTCACTTGACAAAGAAATCGTGGAAATAGGCGTCTTTAACTCATGCGTCATGTTATTAATGAAGTCGTTTTTAACTTCTGACAATTTCTTCTGACGAAAGATAATCACGAGACTGTAGGCGAAAAAAACCATTACAAGCAATATAATTACACCAATATATATCCATGGAGAGATGAACTGAACAGGTTGAATGGTTTTTGCCTCAACATTCGGAAAAAACACAGTAAAGTAATGTCCATCATTTTTAATAGATAGGCTTTCAGAAGTAATACCAGCATCATCAAGAGAAATGGGTTCATAGGACGACTCTTTGGTGTACTTTATTAAATTCCCGTAAACAATCGAATCCGTAAAGCAATCATAAATACCATAGACAAAATCCTGATTTATATTCTGCTCATAAAATGCTTTTTTGAGTAAAGTTTCAAGATAATAGGGTTGTAGCTCTTCATTAATATCTACCCTAAACCTGTTGGTTCTGATCTGCTTAACCGCACCATATAAATCTGAACTATCTGATAAATTGGTGTTGATCTTTTCCAACACATTTCTCAGAGCCACATGGCTTTGTTCTGAAAATTCTTTAAGATTTAAGCTGTCTTCCTTTTCTTGAATGGCAATATTCTTCACTTGTAACTCCATGGTCTTTCGAACCCAAACACCTTGTATAACCATGATGCCGGCCATAGAGATAACCCCAAGTAATATTAAAGTATTAAGAGAATAACGATTCATTATATAAAATCTTACTCCGTAAAGATATCAAATTGTCAATTAGAAGCCTTGAACTCCGTTTACTGTAGTATACTTAAGTACATTCTTTTTTTCAGGATGTATTCGTGCAAACGCCGATTGAACTGCCAAGGTTCCCTCATGAAAACCACAAAGAATCAATTTTAATTTGTTCGTATAAGTATTCACATCTCCTACTGCGTATATACCTGGAATATTCGTTGAATAATCAACAGGATCTACAATTATGGCATTTTTTTCTATCTCCAATCCCCACTTACCGATCGGTCCCAAGGATGGTTTTAATCCGAAAAGTGGTATAAAATGATCAGTATCCTCGAACATTTCACCTGTTTTTTGATGTGTGATTTGAATTTTCTCTAATTTATCTCCACCTACTAACCCAGTAACCTCTGCCTCTGTTACGAGCTTTATGTCACCCTTTTCGGCTAAGTCAATTGCTTTTTGAACAGAATCCAAGTGACCTCTAAAAGAGCTACTTCGGTGTACAAGCACAACCTCTTTTGCAATTTTCTTTTCAGCCAAGAAAATGGACCAGTCAAGAGCAGAGTCCCCTCCTCCTGCTATTACGCACTTTTTACCTCTATACATTTCTGGATCTTTGATGATGTATTCGACACCACAATCTTCGAACTCAGAAATATTTTGAATAGGTGGTTTTCTTGGTTCAAACACGCCTAAACCTCCTGCGATGATGACTATTGGAGCAGCATGTTTTGTGCCTTTTATGGTAGTAACAACGAATGAGCCATCTTCCTGCTTGTCAATATCTGTAGCAGCTTCTCCTAGTGTAAATCCAGGCTTGAATGGTTCTGCCTGATCCATTAAATTGTCTATCAGTTCTCCTGCAAGAATGGAAGGGAATCCAGGGATATCATAAATGGGTTTTTTTGGATAAATTTCTGCACACTGACCACCAGGAATGGGCAAAGAATCAATCAGGTGACACTTAAGCTTCAACAATCCCGCCTCAAAAACGGTAAACAAGCCCACGGGCCCTGCTCCTATTATAATAATATCTGTTTTTATCATCTTATCTATTCAAAAGTTCTGCAAAATTAACGAATTCTAATCACCAATCCGAGAAGAATATAGGAATAAACCAATGACCATCTAAAATGTTGGATGTTCGGGTTGGTTTTCTAAAATCTTTTCTATTCGTTCCATAACGCTCTCATCCATTTGACTCAAGACATCGATGGACTTTATGTTTTCTTTGAGCTGACTCATTTTAGAAGCTCCTAAAATGACCGTGGAAACATTCTCATTTTTTAAGCACCAAGCCAAACTCATAATAGGCAAGCTCATATCTAATTCATTTGCAAGCTCATTAAGTGCGGTAACTTTTGACAATTTTTCTTCCGTTACGTTTTTTTCTTTGAGCCATTCTAATCCCTCAACTCCCAACCTTGTTCCTTTTGGAAATTTATTCAAATATTTATCAGTCAAGATTCCACTAGCCAAAGGAGACCAAATTGTTGTTCCTAATCCTACCGTTTTATACAGTTGAGCAAACTCTACCTCCACTTTTTTACGCGCAAACATATTGTATTCTGGTTGTTCGACAATTGGACCTATAAGGTGATTCTGCTTGGCAAAAAAGTGGGCTTCCATGATTTCTTGAGCACTCCACTCGGAGGTTCCCCAATACAATATTTTACCCTGCATAATAAGCTGATGCATGGCCCATACTGTTTCTTCAATTGGTGTTGACTTGTCAGGTCGATGACAAAAATAAAGGTCCAAGTAATCTACCTGTAGTCTTTTCAACGCTTGATGACAAGCCTCGAAAACATGTTTGCGATTCAATCCTTTTTGAGTTGGCCATTGACCGCCAGTACCAAAAAATACTTTGCTGCTAACAATAAAACTATCTCTCGACCACCCACTATTATGGAGGATTTTTCCCATCACTTTTTCACTCTTACCTCTAGCATAAATTTCAGCATTATCAAAAAAGTTGACCCCATTATCATAGGCATAATGCATAAGTTTTTCGGAGACCTTATCGTCTATCAACTTCCCAAAGGTCAACCAAGAGCCTAAGGACAACCTACTTACTTTTAAACCCGACTTTCCAAGATTGTTGTATTCCATATTTTTTAATTTTTCTATTAAATTTTATCTAATAACCCTCAAAGTTTTTCTTTTTTGATAGTTTTTAATCACACCGTTAGCGATCACCACCAAAATGATTAGAAGGGACCCTATGTAAAAATTGGAGCCTAATTGCTCGTGCTCTTTTAAAATAAAAATAGCGAGTATAATGGTATAAACCGGCTCAAGATTTATACTCAAAGAAACCGTAAAAGCACCTAACTTTTTAACAATGTCGATGGTAACAAGGAAAGCAAATGAGGTACAAACTACTGCTAAAAACAATAACCAGTAGACATCAGACATCGCCATTGAAAACATGGACATGTTGATCTTATTGGTCATGGCCAAATAAATACTTAAACCAACAAAGCCTATTGCCAACTCATACATACTAATATGAGTAGAAGGAACATCTTCTACCAATTTGGCATTACTAACGGCGAAAAACCCAGCAAGAAAAGCAGAAATTAAACCCATTAAAACTGCCCAATATTCTTGACTAGAAAAGTCTCCAGAAACAAAATATATTCCTGCAACAACAATGAGTCCGAGAGAAAACTCTATCCATGAAAACTTTTTTTTCATAATGAGTGGCTCAAGCCACGCTACATGAAGTGTTGTCGTAGACAAACAAAGAATACCTAACGAAGCTGTAGACCATTGAATAGAGGTATAAAAAGTAACCCAGTGTGCTGCGACTACCAAGCCAACCAAGGCTATCTTTCCCAAATGCTTCTTGTCAATGGTTAACTTAGACTTCACAAAAAGCAAATACAACAAGATCACAAAGGATGCTATCCCTACCCTATACCACACAATGTACAGGGCATCCAAATGAATCAACTTTCCAAGTATTCCTGTGAAACCCCACAGGAAAATAATAAAGTGTAATAGGAAGTGGTACTTATACTTGGAAAACACCAGTTATTTCATTTTTTGCCATTGCGCGATTGATTCCTCATTCATGCGCACATAGTCATCATTACCTTTAGATGCAGCCATTTTCATGGAAATCTTGGCTGTTTCTATGGCTTTCGAATAATCACCATTCCATGCTAAAATTTCTGCTTGCATTTTGGTCATCCAATAAGCCGAAGCACCACGAATTTTGACAGCTGAATTGATCCATTCCAATGCTTTCTTTTTGTCTAGCTCTTTTGTATAGTAATACTTTGCTGAACTGTAGTAATCGTTGGCAGATGGTCCACCCATTACTTTGGCAATACTCTCTTCAACTTTCGATCTTGTATCTATACTAAAAGGCATTTCAACTTTTTCTCTATCCCAACATATTGATAAAACAGCACCATCTGTTTTGATGTTGTCAATTGAAATACTTAGTGTTTCTACACTTTTTTTTAGTGATACTTTCGTAGGATTCAGCGATACCATAACCTTAGACTCTTCCCATTCATCTGGTGTTCCCCAGTTGGAATAGTCAGAATAAAATACCACGTTCCAAGAATCTTTTTGAGGCTTAGCAAAAATGGCATATGTGCCTTTTTTTAAGGTGTCGGCACCAAAATACAAATCATCAGACGTGGTAAATGTTGAATTTTTATTTGCACCTAATCTCCACATTTCGTCATAGGATACCACATTTCCAAATACCTGACGGCCTCTTTTCGATGGTCTAGAGTAGGTGATTTCAAGTTCACTTAAACCAACATTCTGCTTGATTGTAGCTACTGGACTTAACGGTGGGGTATCTACTTGAGACGATGCCGTAAATTCAAATGCGAAAAACGAGATAAAAAGAATAAGTAGAGGTCTAAAATTTTGATACATGATTTTTTGTTTTAAAACGAATAAATGAATGAAAATGTTCGACAAAAATAATCGGATAAGTAGAGATATCAACAATTGATTGGTGTTAAAATCATTTTTGAAAGGATAACACTTTTAAGAATATACTATATTTACTCATGTATCCCTTTAAACATGGAGAATTTTAAGGAAAATAGAAAAGAATTAGATGAAGAATTAGAGCGATTTATTACATTGCTCAATCAGCTTCTTCCCCACTATCATTTTTTATTGAAGAAAACAGACCTAAATAAAGAAGAACTCAATAAACTCGGTGAAATTGAGCACTATTTAATTGGTGTTAATTCAAAAATCATGGAGATTAAAGGGAAACTTGAACAAGACCTTTTTGGGCAATCATTAGACACTTATTACAAACTAAAAACAAGTGCCTATGAGGGGGATCCTCATTCTAAGCTAAAACTTGAAAAAATGAGAGATACATTTGCAGATGCATTAAATTCGGGTGACCTCATCAATTACAACTAATTAATATCTTCTAAACTTTATACTACTTTTGCAGTATGCGCTCAAAGGAAAATTCAGGAATTCTTGTCGTTGGAGGAGGTAGCTGGGCAACCGCATTATCAAAACTCATTAGTGAGAACACAAATGAACTGATGTGGTGGATGAGAAACGAGGAATCCATTTCTCACCTAAAAAAGTATGCCCACAATCCAAATTATCTTCAATCTGCATCTTTTGATATCTCAAATATAGAATTAAGCTCAAACCTTACTGAGCAGATCACAAATGCTGAAATTATTATTATCGCCATTCCTTCTGCATTTATCCATAAAACTTTCGAAGCACTCCCAAAAGACTTGCTAAAAAACAAAATCATTTTTTCTGCAGTCAAAGGGATGATTCCTGAATACAATATGATACCTGCTAGGTATTTTCACAAGCAATTTAATGTGCCGTATGAAAACATAGGGATTATATGTGGTCCATGTCATGCAGAAGAAATAGCCATGGAAAGACTGTCTTACCTCACGGTAGCTTGTTCAGACCAAGATAAAGCAACTAGAATTGCCAATGTTTTGTCTTGTCGATATGTAAAAACAGCCATTTCAGATGATTTATTTGGAACTGAATTTTCAGCAATTTTAAAAAATGTTTATGCCTTGGCTGCTGGCATCACCTCGGGACTGGGCTATGGAGATAACTTTCAATCCGTTTTGATTTCCAATTCCATTCGTGAAATAGAAAAATTTATTGATGCTGTTCACCCGATTCATAGAGATACCAAAACAAGTGCATATCTAGGTGATCTCCTTGTAACGGCCTATTCTAAGTTTTCTAGGAATCGTTCTTTCGGTTTTATGATTGGTAAAGGTTATTCCATTAAGACGGCTCAGATGGAAATGAATATGATTGCTGAAGGTTATTATGCGGTTAAATCTTTGTCTATCGTAAAAGATGAGTTTAATGTTGATATGCCTATTTTAGAATGTGTCTATTCTATTTTATATCAAAATGCAAGACCTAGAAAAACCATACAAGATCTGACAGAGGTTCTTGATTAATAGCTTTTAAAATGAACTCAGTAATACATGTTTTCAAATTTGGTGGTGCATCAGTAAAGGATGCCAAAGCGGTATTAAATATTGTTGACATCATTCAAAAACATGACCAATTCAATTTGGTGATCGTAGTTTCAGCCATGGGCAAAACAACCAACAAGTTGGAAGATATTTTCGATTCTTTTATTAAAAAAGACAAAGAGGCTTATCTAAATAGAACAAACGAATTAAAGACTTTCCATTTAAACATCATTCAAGATCTTTTTAAAGGTGATTCTCTGGTAGAGATCAATGAAATTATAAATGCCCTGTTCAAGCAAATCACAAGTTTTTTTGATAAAAATGAAAGGGAAAACCGAAGTTATTTATATGATCAACTTATTCCTTTCGGTGAAATGCTTTCAACAAAAATAATTCAACACTGTTTAGAAAAATCCGATGTAAAAAGTTCTTGGTTAGACGCCAAAACGTGTATTAAAACAGATAGCAATTACCAAAATGCAAATGTCGATTGGGCGCTAACTGAAAAGGAGGTTAATGGATGCTTAAATCTGCTACATAAAGAGAGCAGGGTTGTCGTTTCTCAGGGCTTTGTAGGAAGCAATAATGAAGGAGATTCCACAACGTTGGGCAGAGAAGGATCGGATTATTCAGCAGGGATTTTTGCCTATGCCTCTGATGCAAAAGAAGTCATCATATGGAAAGATGTTCCAGGAATGCTTAATGCAGACCCAAAATATTTTGAGGACACCATCAAGTTAGAGCAGATTTCATTTAAAGAAGCGATTGAGCTTTCATATTACGGAGCCAGTGTCATTCACCCCAAAACCATAAAACCCCTTCAAAACAAGAATATTCCTCTTTATGTGAAGTCCTTTGTTCACCCTGAAAAGAAAGGCACAATCATTCAGAAAAGGACAGAAAATGATGATGCGATTCCGTCATTTATTTTTAAAAAAAATCAGGTTTTATTTTCTATTATGCCCAAAGATTTTTCCTTTTTGATTGAGGAAAACCTGAGTGATGTCTTCCTAAAGCTATCAAGGATAAACGCCCACATCAACATCATGCAGAATTCGGCTTTGAGCTTTTCTTTTTTAATGGATGATAAAATGGATGTGATCTCTCAAGTTGAATCTGCATTAGAATCATCCTTTATTGTCAAGTACAATACCAACTTAGAATTGGTAACCATAAGGCATTACGATCAACAAACGATTGACTTTGTCACTACTGGAAAAGAAATTCTGTTGGAGCAAAAAACAAGGTCCACAGCTCGATTTGTGATGGGGTTAAATGACACAAATACCTTTAATGAGGTATAGGTATTTTCGAAGATCAAAGCTATTTTTGTAGGTCATGAATGTAAGACTATCGGATTGTAAAATTGGAGAGCAAATAGAAATCTCAAAGATTGAAGACGGAGCTATTGCAACGAAGCTTATCGAAATGGGCTTAACTGAAAAGCTGATTACCCAAATTGTATTGGTGGCGCCACTAGGAGATCCTATTGCGATCGATATCAACGGGTTTATTTTATCGATTCGAAAATCAGAAGCAAATCATGTAATTGTAAAAAAAATTAAATCCTAGGTATTACGCTTATGAAAATTGCGCTACTCGGAAATCCAAACACAGGTAAAAGCTCAGTCTTTAATCTGCTCACGGGTATGCGTCAAAAAATTGGAAACTTCGCGGGCGTAACCGTTGAGAAAAAATCTGGATTTTATACTACTGAAAATGAATCAGTAGAAATCATTGACTTTCCTGGAACTTACAGCTTGAATCCCAGAAGTGTCGATGAAGAGGTGGTTTCTAAGGCTCTAAAGGATAAAAACAATCCCGATTACCCAGACCTCATCATGGCGGTTGTTGATGCATCGAGGATAGAAAATAATCTATTTTTATTTACCCAGCTCTATGACCTTGGGCTCCCCATGGTTTTGGTCTTGAACATGTGGGATCTGGCTAAAAAGCAGGGGATTCAGATTGACTTAGACAAATTACAAGCATGCTTTCCTGACATTACCATAATTTCAACCAATGCGAGAGTTGGTATCGGTAAAGACAGGATTATTGAAACCATCAGCGAACATAAAAAAAGAGCAAACACAAGATTCTTAATTGAGGATGAACTTACCGAAGAGTCAACTCCTCATTTTGATAGAAAACGAGTGGAACTTCGAAAGCAAAAAATTCAGGAGTTGACACCTTCTTTCGTCAAAAAAGAAAAGTCCCAAAAAACAAGCAAGCTTGATTTGTTTTTTGTTCATCCCTTATGGGGTTATCTCTTTTTCTTGATGGTTTTAATGGTGATTTTCCAGTTTATTTTTTCATTTGCAAGCTACCCCATGGACTTGATAGAAAGCAGCTTCTTGTCCTTATCTGAATTCACCTCAAGCACCCTTCCATCTGGAGTCATTAATGATCTGATTAGCCAGGGCATTGTCCCAGGTATTGGAGGCGTGTTCATATTCATTCCTCAAATTGCCTTACTCTTTTTCTTTATCGCCATTTTGGAAGAGACAGGATACCTGTCACGTGTTGTCTTTATCATGGATCGCATCATGAGGCCTTTGGGTTTGAATGGCAAAAGTATTGTCCCCTTGATTTCAAGCTTGGCCTGCGCAATACCCGGAGTAATGTCTACAAGAACCATATCCAATTGGAAAGAAAGACTCATCACCATTTTGATTGCACCTCTTATGAGCTGTAGCGCCCGAATTCCTGTGTATACACTTCTCATTGCCCTGGTCATTCCCGAGAGATATGTAATGGGTTTTATTAATGTTCAGGGATTGGTCTTGTTTGGTCTTTATCTCCTCGGTATTATTGGCGCCTTGCTTACAGCCTTTGTTCTTAAACTTCTCATTAAAAATAAATCCAAAGGTTTTCTCTTGCTTGAATTGCCGAACCTTAAAGCTCCAGTGTGGAGAAATGTTGGTTTCACAGTTCTAGAAAAAATTAAAATATTTGTTTTTGATGCCGGTAAAATCATTCTTGCCATTTCGATAGTGCTTTGGTTTATGGCTTCATATGGACCCAGTGATAAAATTGAAAAGTCAAGCCAAAGCTTAATGCAAAGCACACAATACCAAGAGGCAAATAAAGAAGACCAGCAAAGCATGAAATCATCGATAATGCTTGAAAATTCTTACATCGGTAATTTGGGTAAATTAATTGAACCCGTAATTGAACCATTGGGTTATGACTGGAAAATGGGTATTTCGCTTATTACCTCTTTTGCTGCAAGGGAAGTTTTTGTGGGTTCCTTAAGTACAATATATGCTGTTCATGATGAAAGAGAAGAAAAGCAAAAACTAAGAGAAACGATGACGAAAGAAAAACGAAAAGATGGAACACCAACCTATACCTTGGCATCAGGAATGTCATTAATGGTATTTTACGTTTTTGCCATGCAGTGTATGTCAACAGTAGCCGTTGTAAAAAGAGAAACTCAATCATGGAAATGGCCCATCATTCAAATGGCCTTTATGGGTGTAATGGCATATGCCTTCGCTTTACTTACCTTTTTGATATTATCGTAATATGAACTAACTTTAGTCTATGTTCCAACAAGTTGCCCTATTTCTAATTCTATCTGCTGCTCTTTTTTATCTGATCAGACGGTTATACTTAAAGTATGTCAAGAACAAAAAATCATGTGAAAGCTGTGCTTTCCACTCTGATCCAAAAACAAGCTGATTCCTGTACGCCTTGATTTTATAAGGCTTCACAATGGAAAAATAAAGATGTATCTTTAGCCCTACGTTAGCATTAATTTGTGTTTTACGCAAATTCAGATCACATCGGCGTAAATCAATATTCAATGTTGAAAGAAGATTCGCATATTTGAAGAAAAATCTATGAGATACCACATACTTTTATCATTTTTCCTAAAAATGGTATTAATTTCAGCTCAAACTATTGTTAACAAATCTCCAAAATGTGATACCATTTTATTTTTGGATGGAACTACAAAAACAGTTCAAGTTCAAGAGGTCAAAAAAGTAAAGTCATCTATATTTTATGTTGTGAAGAATGCGCAGTTCCAAGAGAATTTAAATTAAAAGAAATCGACAGTATTTTATATGCTAATCCGCCAGCTAGCGAACCAATTGAATCTAATACCTTAATAACCGCTAAAGAGGATAAAACAGATACGCTAAAAATCAATTTAAACAAGAATTCAATGCATATCAGTCTTGGCCCAGGCGGCATATTGGCTTTCTTTCTACCTGCTCATATCTCTTATGAAAGATTGTACCAAGGTAAATTTTTGGTAGTAAAATTCATCCATTTTAGACTTCGGAATAGGTGGTGCTGCCCACTGGGCAGGATCTAGTCCGTTTCTTATAAGCCGTTTTGGCATCTTAACCGGCAGCGGACACCGTCACTTCGAGGCAAAAGCCGGGATTTGCGTTTTTTGGGATGGAGATTTCCAAGGGGTATTCCCTTCTGCTGCCATTGGGTATAGAAAACAAAAACCTGGCAGTCGTTTCCTTTTTAGAACAGGTGTAGGTTTTCC
>ENA-OQVM01003881-OQVM01003881.1-marine-metagenome-genome-assembly--contig:-NODE-3881-length-15774-cov-14.608842_pt1 | contig 15774 bp, 19 predicted proteins | sample MGYA00237776_ERZ505498 | MGnify/ENA primary metagenome ERZ505498 (study PRJEB26159, sample SAMN06265151) | marine metagenome | isolation source: Helgoland LTER site | place: Germany:Helgoland, sampling... | reverse complement strand
AGGTTCCTCGCGTATCATCGAATTAAACCACATGCTCCACCGCTTGTGCGGGCCCCCGTCAATTCCTTTGAGTTTCAATCTTGCGATCGTACTCCCCAGGTGGGACACTTATCACTTTCGCTTAGTCACTGAATAATTCCAACAACTAGTGTCCATCGTTTACGGCGTGGACTACCAGGGTATCTAATCCTGTTCGCTCCCCACGCTTTCGTCCATGAGCGTCAGTATATACGTAGTAGACTGCCTTCGCAATCGGTATTCTAAGTAATATCTATGCATTTCACCGCTACACTACTTATTCTATCTACTTCCGTATAACTCAAGTCAACCAGTATCAAAGGCAGTTCCATAGTTAAGCTATGGGATTTCACCTCTGACTTAATTGACCGCCTGCGGACCCTTTAAACCCAATGATTCCGGATAACGCTTGCACCCTCCGTATTACCGCGGCTGCTGGCACGGAGTTAGCCGGTGCTTATTCTTACAGTACCGTCAAGCACCTACACGTAGGTGTGTTTCTTCCTGTATAAAAGCAGTTTACAACCCATAGGGCAGTCTTCCTGCACGCGGCATGGCTGGGTCAGAGTTGCCTCCATTGCCCAATATTCCTCACTGCTGCCTCCCGTAGGAGTCTGGTCCGTGTCTCAGTACCAGTGTGGGGGATCCCCCTCTCAGGGCCCCTACTTATCGTTGCCATGGTAAGCCGTTACCTTACCATCTAGCTAATAAGACGCATAGCCATCTTTTACCAATAAATCTTTAATTACAATCTGATGCCAAATTGCAATACCATGAGGTATTAATCTTCATTTCTAAAGGCTATCCCTCAGTAAAAGGTAGGTTCTATACGCGTTACGCACCCGTGCGCCGGTCGTCAGCGAGTGCAAGCACTCCTGTTACCCCTCGACTTGCATGTGTTAAGCCTGCCGCTAGCGTTCATCCTGAGCCAGGATCAAACTCTTCATTGTATATCTTTAATAATATGTAATGAATAAGTTTCAAAAGAATTTGTTTATCTAATAAAAAATAAACGTGGTTATTCTACTCTTTGTTTACGCTGTCAATTTCAATATTTTCAATGAACTAATCCTTCTGTATTAAATGATCTTTAAATCAATAATAATCCGAATTTTTTGTAGAAATGTTAGACTCGAACTAACAACACTTTTTACCCTAAATGTTTTCCAAAACTCCTGTGAACTTCGCTTGTTTTTCTAAGCGGTCGCAAATGTAAAAACTATTTCTGATTCAACAATAAAAAAAATAACTTTTTTTTAATCTTTTTGCAAGCACTCAATTTTTTAATGAACTAGATATAGTTTCTTAAGACCATACCCCCGAATCGGGATGCAAAGATACTACTTATTTAAATCCTTAAACAAATAAAATATTGATTATTTTGTGAGAAAAATATAACTATTTCATCATCATATATTTAAATCAAAAAATAATTCTAATCAACGTGTAAAACTTTATTTTATTTAATTGTGTTCATCTTACTTTTCTAATATCTTTGCATCTACATTAAAATAAATACAGATTCTAAGATGATTAAGATTACGTTACCTGATGGTAGTATTAAAGAATTCGAAAGCAACATTAGACCAATTGATGTTGCAAAAAGTATTAGTGAAGGATTAGCAAGAAGTATTATTTCAGCCAGTTTCAATGGTGATACAGTTGAAACAACAACCCCATTAACTACAGACGGCTCTTTAATATTATATTCTTTTAATGATCTTGAAGGTAAAAAAGCTTTTTGGCATTCATCAGCTCACGTTCTGGCTGAATCTATTTTAGAATTTCATCCTACTGCTAAATTAACAATAGGACCTGCGATAGAAAATGGATTTTATTATGATATAGATTTAGGTGATGATGTAATCTCTGAGAAAAATTTTCAACAAATTGAAAAGAAGTTTTTAGAACTAGCAAGAGGAAAGCATGAATTTAAAATGCGTTCTGTTTCAAAAGCAGATGCACTGTCATTATATAAAGATGAAAAAAACCCTTACAAAGTTGAGTTAATTGAAGGATTGACTGACGGCGATATTACATTTTGTGATCATAGTAATTTTACAGATTTATGTCGTGGTGGACACATTCCTAATACTGGAATAATCAAAGCAATTAAGATTATGAGTGTTGCTGGTGCCTATTGGCGTGGTGACGAGAAGAATAATCAGCTAACACGCTTGTATGGAATTTCTTTTCCAAAGCAAAAAATGCTTACTGAATATTTAGAATTATTAGAAGAAGCAAAAAAAAGAGATCACAGAAAGTTAGGTAAAGAACTAGAATTATTTACATTTTCTCAAAAAGTTGGCGCTGGCTTACCGCTATGGTTGCCAAAAGGAGCTGCTTTAAGAGGTCGTTTAGAAGATTTCTTAAAACAAGCCCAAAAAAAGGCTGGATATGAAATGGTCATGACACCACATATTGGTCAGAAGGAATTATATGTTACTTCTGGTCATTATGAGAAATACGGAGAAGATAGTTTTCAGACTATCAAAACTCCAAAAATGGATGAGGAATTCTTACTAAAACCGATGAACTGTCCACATCATTGTGAAATCTACAACTTTAAGCCTTACTCATATAAAGACCTTCCTAAACGCTTTGCAGAATTTGGCACTGTTTACAGATATGAGCAAAGTGGTGAATTGCATGGATTAACTCGTGTAAGAGGATTTACTCAAGATGATGCACATATATTTTGTACTCCTGAACAATTAGATCAAGAATTTAAAAATGTAATAGACTTAGTGTTATATGTTTTTGGTTCTTTAGGATTTGAAGATTTTACTGCACAAGTGTCTATAAGAGACAAAAACAACCCAGATAAATACATCGGTGATTTAAAAACATGGGAAATAGCAGAAAATGCAATTATTAGCGCTGCATCAGACAAAGGATTAAATTATAAAATTGTGGAAGGTGAAGCAGCATTTTATGGTCCAAAATTAGACTTCATGGTTAAAGATGCTTTAGGCAGAAATTGGCAATTAGGAACAATACAAGTTGATTATAATTTACCCAAACGTTTCGATTTAACCTATAAAGGAGCAGACAATCAGCTTCACAGGCCTGTTATGATTCATAGAGCTCCGTTCGGATCTATGGAGCGTTTTATCGCTGTATTGCTAGAGCACACCGGAGGAAACTTCCCTTTATGGTTAATGCCAGAACAAGTTATCATTTTGCCTATCAGTGATAAATATCAAATATATACCGAAAAAGTTTTACATTTGTTGGAAAAGTCCGAAATTCGCGCGCTCGTAGACAAGAGAAGCGAAAAAACTGGAAGAAAGATTAGAGATGCAGAAGTGAGTAAAATTCCATTTATGTTAATTGTTGGTGAGAAGGAAGAAAATGAAGAAACAGTCTCTGTAAGAAAACATGGGGCAGGTGACATTGGTACATTTAGTATAGAAGAATTTATTTCACTAATAAAAGAAGAAATAAACAAAACGGTTATAGAGTTTAAGAATTAGTATGAACCCCTGTAAAAAGGGATTAAATTTATAGGTTATAGCAATCAGGAGAAAAAGGTCTAGAGGACCTGCAAGAGTAATTAAAGAAGATCAACACAGAATTAACGACAGGATACGTTTTGTCGATGAAGTAAGGTTGGTAGGTGACAACATTAAAGTAGATGTATACCCTTTGGCTAAAGCCAAAGAAATGGCTAAAGAACAAGAATTAGATTTGGTTGAAATTTCACCTAAAGCAGTTCCACCGGTATGTAAAATTGTCGATTACCAGAAATTCTTGTATGAGCAGAAAAAACGAGATAAAGTCATGAAGTCTAAAGCGACTAAAGTGATTGTGAAAGAAATTCGTTTTGGACCTCAGACTGATGAGCATGATTATGAATTTAAAAAGAAACATGCTGTAAAATTCTTACAAGATGGAGCAAAATTAAAAGCATTTGTATTCTTTAAAGGAAGATCAATTATCTTTAAAGAACAGGGTCAAATTCTTTTGTTAAAATTAGCTCAAGAATTAGAAGAATATGGAAAAGTAGAACAATTACCGAAATTAGAAGGTAAGCGTATGATTATGTTCATCGCCCCAAAGAAAGCAAAGTAGAAAAACTGGATATTTATTCCAGATAAAGATAATAAGCGAAAATAAAAACGAAGGAGAGATGCCTAAAATGAAAACCAAGTCTAGTGCCAAGAAACGTTTTAAGTTAACTGGTTCTGGGAAAATCAAAAGAAAGCACGCGTTTAAAAGTCACATCTTAACAAAGAAGTCTAAAAAACGTAAGCTTAGATTGACGCATGACACTTTAGTACACAAAGCAGATGCGCCAAACATTAGAAAACAATTAGCTTTAAAATAAGCTTTTGTTTAGGGAATTTAATTATTAACCATGGAGTTAGGCTAAATTAAGTGTTTGTTTACAAACCGCCTACTACAAAAAACAATTTGAATTATGCCAAGATCAGTAAATTCAGTAGCCTCAAGAAAAAGAAGGAAAAAAATCTTGAAAGCTGCAAAGGGTTACTTCGGACGTAGAAAAAACGTTTATACAGTAGCAAAAAATGCGGTTGAAAAAGCAATGACATATGCTTACAGAGACCGTAAAAACAACAAGAGAAACTTCCGTTCATTATGGGTGATGCGTATTAATGCAGCTGCACGTATAAATGGAATGTCTTACTCTCAGTTTATGGGGAAAATAAAAGCTAATAATATAGACTTAAACCGTAAGGTTTTAGCCGATTTAGCGATGAATAATCCAGAAACTTTTAAAGCAATTGTTGAAAAAGTAAAATAAATTATTAATTCGCTTATAATTTAAGACCCAAACTTTAAAGTTTGGGTTTTTTTTTCTAAATTAGTAATCCCTAAAGATTACTTTTATGAAACCCTTAAGCCTTTTGGTTATATTCTTTTTAATAACCATTAATACGTATAGTCAAAAAACAAAAAAAGAAACACTTACAATCTCAGAACAGTTCGATGAAGTTTTCAGAATTTCAACAAACTATAAAGAAAACAAGGTCATTAGGAAAACAATATTTCAAAACCTAAGAAATAATGCATTAGATTCTATTGAACGAATTCATAAAGAACTTCAATTAAAAAATCAGAGAAATAATTTTCTTAAAGATAGTCTTCAAACCATAAAAAAAGAATTAGGAAATTTAAATAGTGATTTAAAATTAATCATTAATGAAAAAGACACTATCTATTTGTTTGGGATAAAACTTAGCAAATTTATTTATAAAATAATTATCTGGATTACAATTCTACTACTTATTTTTATGCTGTCTTATTCTTTATATGAATATAAGAATAGCTTTCTCGTCACATCACAAGCAAAAAAAAACCTAATAGATGCCGAAAATGAGTTAAGTGACCTTAGAAAAAATTCTTTGAAAAAAGAACAGAAATTAAGACGTCTATTGCAAGACGAAATAAATAAGCAAAAAGGAATTTAATTACTAAAAATCAATCAGCTTAGGTGCTTTTTATTTATATACTATCACCTAGTTCTTTGAGTTTTTCTGTATTTTCGGCTAACATTAACTCATCAATAATTTTTTGAATATCTCCGTTTAAAATATTAGACAAATCATATAAGGTTAATCCAATTCTATGGTCTGTCATTCGTCCTTGAGGATAATTATAGGTGCGAATCTTTGCAGAACGATCACCTGATGTTACCATTGAACCACGTTTTGCCGCATCTGCAGCATTTTTCTTAGCTAGTTCCATTTCATACAAACGGGAACGCAATACCTTAAAAGCTTTTTCTTTGTTCTTGTGTTGTGATTTTTGATCCTGACACTGGGCTACCAATCCTGTTGGCAAGTGAGTTAAACGCACAGCTGAATAGGTTGTATTTACAGATTGCCCTCCAGGTCCTGAAGAACAGAAAAAATCTATTCTCACTTCTTTTGGATTAATTTCTACATCAAACTCCTCAGCCTCTGGAAACACCATACAGGTTGCTGCAGAGGTATGAACTCTTCCTTGTGTTTCAGTTTGAGGAACTCGCTGAACACGATGAACACCAGCCTCAAACTTTAGAGTACCATACACATCATTACCAGTAACTTCAAACTGAATTTCTTTAAAACCGCCATTGGTTCCCTCACTAAAATCTACTGTAGAAACTTTCCACCCTTTTCCTTCACAATATTTACTGTACATTCTAAATAAATCACCTGCAAAAATACTTGCTTCATCTCCTCCAGTCCCAGCACGTAATTCTACAACTGCATTTTTAGAATCTTCCGGATCTTTTGGAATTAGTAAAAATTTAATTTCATCCTCTAATTCAGGAATTCTATTTGAAGCCTCATCTATTTCCATCTTGGCCATTTCTACCATTTCAGCATCTGATCCATCAGAAAGGATTTCTTTTGCTTCCTCTATATTGTTTAATAATGCTTGATATTCTTCACCTCTCTCAACAACACCTCCTAAATCTTTATATTCTTTCATCAATTGAGCATAGCGTTTTTGATCCATAATAATTTCTGGCTGAATAATCAGATCAGAAACTTCATCATAACGTTGCTTAATAATTCTAATTTTATCTAACATTGAATATCTTTTCTTGGAAAGCGAATTTACAATTTTTTGAGATTAGTTCAATCAAAAGAATACTAGTATTCAAAAGTTCCGTATTCACTTTTTATTGTTAGTTTTTTTGAAGGAGACACCTCTACCCTACCAATAATCTTTGCATCAACATGATACGATTTTGAAATAGCTATTAAATTTTCAGCAATTTCCGGAGCTACATATAACTCCATTCTGTGACCACAATTAAATACTTGATACATCTCTTTCCAATCTGTATTTGATTGCTCTTGTATCAACTTAAACAAAGGAGGAATCTCAAACATATTGTCTTTTATAACATGAACATTATCTACAAAATGTAAAATTTTTGTTTGTGCTCCGCCAGAACAATGCACCATGCCGTGAATTGTTTCTGAAGTATATTTTGAAAGTATTTCTTTAATGATTGGCGCATATGTTCTTGTTGGAGATAATACCAGTTTACCAGCATCAATTGGAGAATTTTTAATCGTATCCGTTAATTTTGTATTTCCGGAGTACACTAGGTTTTCAGGCACAGAAGCATCAAAACTTTCAGGAAACTTGTGAGCTAAGTCTTTGTGAAAAACATCATGTCTCGCAGATGTTAATCCGTTACTCCCCATTCCACCGTTATATTCTGTTTCGTAAGATGCCTGTCCAAATGATTCCAATCCAACAATTACATCACCTGGTTTTATATTTGCATTGTCTATGACGTCAGAACGTTTCAATCTTGCTGTTACCGTAGAATCTACAATGATAGTTCTTACCAAATCACCTACGTCGGCTGTTTCTCCGCCAGTAGAATGTATGGTTACTCCAAATCCTTTTAAATCTTCAATTAATTCTTCTGTACCATTTATAATCGCAGAAATTACCTCGCCAGGTATTACGTTTTTATTTCTTCCTATGGTAGATGATAACATAATATTATCAGTAGCTCCAACACATAATAAATCATCTATATTCATAATTAATGCATCTTGGGCAATTCCTTTCCAAACAGAAAGATCTCCTGTTTCTTTCCAATACATATAGGCCAGAGATGATTTGGTTCCTGCACCATCTGCATGCATGATTAAACAATACTCTTCATCATTGGTTAAATAATCTGGAACTATTTTACAAAATGCTTTTGGAAACAGTCCTTTGTTAATATTCTTTATTGCGTTATGAACGTCTTCTTTGGAAGCTGAAACACCTCTTTGGGCATACCTTTTAGAAACTTCTTGACTCATTTTTATGGTAAATTTTGTACAAAAGTACGGATTGTTTTCGTTTTCAGATAAAATTAAAAAAACGAAAACGTTTTAGTGATTTTTAAGTAATAAATACTGTTTTCAAATTCACAAAATTAGACTGTTTTTTTACAAAAAAAGTATTATAACACGCTCTTTGTTAGCAAATTACTAATTGTGAATAAAGTTTTAAAAAAAACTTTATTTTCAATTCATTTTATAACATCTACTACATGATTTCATTTATATTTGTGTTTAATTAACAATATTAAATAATATTATGAGTAAGTCTAAATTAGAGTATATATGGTTAGATGGCTACTATCCAACTCAAAACATGCGAAGTAAGACTAAAGTTGAGAATGACTTTAGTGGTAAATTAGAAGATTGTCCTATTTGGTCTTTTGATGGTTCATCTACAAAACAAGCCTCAGGAGGAGCCTCTGATTGTTTATTAAAACCAATAGCTATTTATCCAGATCCAGCAAGAAGAGATGGGTTTTTGGTAATGACTGAAGTTTTAAATGCAGACGGAACACCTCACGTATCTAACGGTAGAGCAACCATAGAAGATGAAGACAATGATTTCTGGTTTGGTTTTGAGCAAGAGTACTTTATTATGGATACTAAAACTCAATTGCCTTTAGGTTTTCCTATTGGTGGTTATCCTGCTCCTCAAGGAATGTATTATTGTTCTGTAGGTGGAAAAAACACCCATGGAAGAGATTTGGTTGAGAAACATGCAGATTTATGTATTGATGCAGGACTAAACTTTGAAGGTATTAACCAAGAAGTTGCTTCTGGACAATGGGAATTTCAATTATTTGCAGAAGGAGCAAAAAGAGCTGGTGATGAAATATGGGTTGCACGTTACCTATTAGACAGATTAACAGAGCAATATGGTTATTATATAGATTATCACCCAAAACCATTAGGAAAAGATTTAGATTGGAATGGTTCTGGTATGCATGCAAACTTTTCTAATACTGTTTTAAGAACGTGTGGTTCTAAAGAAACATATGAGAAAATTTGTGAAGCATTTAGACCTGTTGTTAAAGAACACATTGCTGTATATGGAGAGTTTAATGATCAACGTTTAACTGGTGATCATGAAACTGCTGCTATTACTGATTTTACTTTTGGAGTGTCAGATAGAGGAGCTTCTATTAGAATTCCAATTATTACAGTAGAAAAAGGATGGAAAGGATGGTTAGAAGACAGAAGACCTGCTTCGAATGGTGATCCTTACAAAATTGCAGGAAGAATCATTAAAACTGTGAAATCCGCTAATATTAGCTAATCAAATTTTTTGACATATATAAAACCACAAATTAATTTTTGTGGTTTTTTTTTATGAAATAGTTTGATACAGAAACACTCCATATAGTAGTAATAAAAGAATACCACTCTTCTTGTCTAGTTGCATTTTTTTTGGCATAAACACCAACATAGGCAGTAACAAGGAAACACCTAACATCCAATAAATATCATGTGTATATAATGTACTATCACTAGCGGTGATGGGTGTAATAATGGAAGTAATACCAACAACTGCCAAAATATTAAATATATTAGAGCCGACAAGGTTACCCAAAGAAATAGCCTTTTCTTTTTTTAATACCGCTATAATTGAAGCGGCCAATTCGGGAATACTTGTTCCAACAGAAACTACAGTTATACCAATGATCCGTTCGCTAACACCAAAATCTAGCGCCAAATTAGTAGCTCCTTTAATTAAAAACTCAGAACCACCCCATAAGCCAACACTTCCAATAATTAAGAATACTAGTGTTTTAAGTTTTGACAAGCTTATAATATCTTCAGACAAATCCTCTTCAACAACTTGTTTCTGAAATTTTAGTAAATAAATTAAAAAGATGATTAAAAATAAGAATAAAAAAACTCCTTCAATAGTAGATATTACGTAATCATTGAGTAGAAAAAAGTACAATAATAATGAGGCAATTATCATTACTGGCCAATTTATAGTGAAAAAACTTTTTTGAACATCTATTTTGGCTATCAACAACGTAATACCTAAAACGAACGCTAAATTAGCAATATTAGAACCAACTACATTACCTAAAGCCAAATCTGGATAACCATTTAAAGCAGCCTTAATACTAACGATTAATTCAGGTGCTGAAGTAGCAAAAGACACTACTGTCATTCCAATAATAATTTTAGGAATTTGTAAGCGTAAGGAAATAGAAATTGCAGATTTTAATAGCCAATTTCCTCCTAAGATTAATAATCCAAATCCAATAAGAATCAATAAAAAATTCAACCTTTAATTTTTGAACGAAGATACATTTTTATACCTTCTTGAATTATAAAAAATGAATTACAACGCAATAAATTAGCAATGTTTTTTTAGTTATATTTGAATTATAAAATAGCGTAATGAAAAAATTGTTTTTTAAATCACTAGCTAAAATTAATAAAGCAATACTGCCTTCTTTCACAAAAAAAAGATTAGATCTTGCAAAAGCATCAAAGATTCAGCTAGTAATTATTGGCTGGAGAAGTTTTGTAACTCAAAATTCATTAGATTAAAAAAAAACTATGAAAACAGAATACTTAAAAATATATACCAACTCATTAATTATTGTTAACGGCCTGAAAAACCTACTAGAAGATAATAATATTAAATCCATAGTAAAAAATCATCCAGAATCTGCAAGATTAGGCGGATTTGGTTTACCTATGAACTCAGTAGAGTTATATATTCTTAAAAAAGATTTAAAAATATCTGAACCTATCATGAATGCTTTTAAAAAAGAAATTAATTCGTAAAAAAACATTGTCTATACTTTCTAAATCAGAAAAACACCACTATATTTGCACCCCAAAAAAGGCCATGTGGCGCAACTGAATAGCGCACTTGATTACGGCTCAAGAGGTTACAGGTTTGAATCCTGTCATGGTCACTAGTAAAACCAGTACCTTCAAAGATATTTTGAATTTACTGGTTTTTTAATTGCCCACAATTTGCCCACTTTTTAAGATTTAAGGCTATTTAATATCTAATTGTTCTTAGAAGATAATCAGCAATATCTAACCCATCTTTTCTTTCTTGTTCAGTAGCATTTTTCTCTAATAAACTTGAAGTTTTAAAAGTAGCTAAACTTGTAAGTTTTGGAATTTTATCATTCCATAAATCATAACCTCCAACATCAGGAAACAATATAACATTTCTACCTTTTAATACTTTGGATTTATCTCGGCTGAGATTATGAATACCTCCAGTAGCTATCCATATAAACTGAGGGAAAAATTCACTACATATAATTGCTGATTTTTCGCTTTCGCAAATTGCTATAGATTTACTCCCATCTGAATTTATTAAGTGTTCACCAAAAAAACATTGTTCTAAATTGAAATTATTTAACTCTCTTTTTTTGTGTTCCCAACTAGGATAATACTTTTTAATTCGTTTACCAGTATTAGCATTGTATAGTATTATCTTTCCAGTTCTTACATTGCCCTTAATATCTTGTTGCCAAAAAGTTGTTGCTCCATTCCAATGAATTGAAGTTCCTACATTATATTTATTTGCAAGAAATTCTGCTTTACTCCTATCCCATATCTTAGATAAAAAATTAATAAAGTGATTTGAGCTTTTACTCCTAACACTATTATTCATTACCTCAACATTAAAGAAACTTGGTTTTGGTTGTTTTTTTATAGTTGGGACTGAAAAAGTTTTGATAGTAGTAATGTTATTATCTTGAAAATATTGTTTTGGTTTATAATGATATCCACACTTATTGATCCTTTCACAATATCCAACAACATTACCCAAGTGCTTGTTTGTATGAGTATCTATGTATCTTGAAAATTTTTTAGGTTTCTCACAATTAGGGCAAGTATAACGAGTTTTCATCCCGTTATACTTTTCTAATTGATATCTATAATCACTCATGTTGTAAAAAATGTTTTGTTTATTACGTACATTAGATACATTACCTACATTAAAAAGCAATTTCAGTTATCAACTCTGACACTTCATCTTCAGAACGAAGCTCTGTTTTCTTTTCAATAAAAATAGCATTCCCATAACTTTTTCGCTTAACTATAAAACTATTTTTTTTCAAACGATTTGAAAATGTTTTAAGAGAGCCAGCCCAGTATCCACTTGACTTACAATATGAATCATATTCTGAATACAAATCTGATAGTGGTCTATTACTTGCAACTGATTTTTGGTAATTTTCATCTTCTAAAAACATCAAAACACTATCACTTTCTTTTTGATATTGAAGAGTTTGATTTTCTACTATCTCACTTATTGTAAACTTTTTATTTTCTAGTAGACGAATCAAACCAACTAGTACACAATTAAAAACTCCAGACAATTCAGAATTAATGATTTTTTTAGCTAAGTCTGGATCTATTTTCTGAGTTGGGATAGTAAATCTAAAAGGTAAAATCATAAATCTACGAAAATACCCATCTGTGTTTTCTACTTCTTTTGGTAGCTCATTACAATTAAACATAAATCTTGCGTAACCTTTGATCATTTGGGTATTCTTATATAATAATCTTGCTTCAACTTCTTCTCCACTTATCAAAGTCTTGAAAATATTGTGTTTTAGTTTTCCACTTATCTCTGGTGCATAATTCAATAACTTATTTTCTATCATTGCTCTAGCATTTCCATTTTCTGCTGTTAGCGATTGTAACGAATAACCACTTACATTTCCAGCCCCAATTAAAGCTAATATTATATCATATAAAACTGACTTCCCATTGCGACCAGAGCCTAGTAATAACAATACTTTTTCAAGTTTCAAAACACTATTCTTTATAAAAATATAACCTAAGTATTCTGCAAGTACTTCTTGTAATTCAGACTCTGGTAAAACCTCATCTAAAAATTTTTGAAATCTTGGTGCTGTTGCATCTTCATTATATGAAAAAGGCAACTGATATGTTAAGAAATCTGATTTTCTAAACTCTCTTAAGAATTGCTTTTTTGGACTAATCTCAAAAGTTCCATTATTGAAATTTACTAAGGTAGTAGCGCTAGAAGATTTTATTTCCTTTACCCCTCCATCTGATAAAAACTGCTTATACATTTCATCTTTAAATAAATGGTGTTTAGCATCAAATTTATCTACTCCCATTTTTAATGAGACATTACCTAGAAAATCCTTAAAAATTTCTTCATTTATAATTTCCCAATATTCAGAATTGAATAAATAAATTCTATCATTTTTCCGACATAGGCTATAACCATTATCATTAACATTTTTTAATAGAATCTCTATACAAGAGACTAGATAATGCTTCTTTTGTAATTTTTCTTTATCATTAAGTAATTTGCAGTAACCTCTGAAGTTAACTAGATCAATATTCTTTAGGATATCACTTAAAATATTAACAACATGGTTTTGCTTGTCTCCTTTTACCTCTTTCTCTAAAGCAATCACTTCATTTGAAATTGCTTCTAAACTTATATTATTGTTCTCCATATTACAAGCCTTTATTTTGTTTAGACAAAAAAGTATCTAAATCAGTATTTATCTCTGAGGTTGATTTTTGCTTACCATCCTTTATCCAATCTGTAACCTCTGCTTTATAGAAAAACAAACGATTCCCTTTCTTGTTGTATGGTATCTTTTTACTTTGAACATAACTATATATAGTGTTTTTCTTAAATTTAGTAAACTCAGCAACTTCATCTATTGTCATTGGCTCTTCATCATCAGAAGAATATTCTTTTAGACCTTGTATCAAAGTTCTTAACTCTTCTTGACCTTGTATTAGTTTTTCGACTGCTTCGGGTAGGTTTTCAAATTTTATCTTTTCCATTTTCAACTATATTTTTATTTTAATGATTGAATTCTCAACCTCTAAAATTTTGTACAAAACTCTTCCCCCGATTTGATATTTCTGGAGTATACCTCGCTTAGTTAAATTGTGAATTGTAGATAAATCACAATGGAGTATTTCATTAGCAACATAATTACGAGTGACATATTTTGTCGGCTCTTTCAGTTGAAAATGCTTTTTTAATTCATCGAACTTCTTGTCGAAATATTGAAAAAATAATTGGTTTTTTTGTTCAGTAGTCTCAGCCACTGATGGTACATTGTTCATTTATAAAATATTTAAAATTAATATTTAGCAAATAAACCAACGCGAAAAATGTATATTTGTAGTTCCTAAGTACAAGGGCATTCTTTTTCGACGTTAGTTGTAAGTTTGCCTTTTTTTATTGATGTAAATTTAAAGCTATTAAATATGTTGAATATGATTTAATGGATATGATATTAACATTCGATTAACAATTCTTATAAGCGAAAATATTTTTTTTAAGTGTTTCAAAAAATTGAACGGATCTTATTAACATTAAAAAGATTAGCTCGATTAAGAAGAGAAGAGAACAAAAGAAGATGAACAAATCTTAACCGAGCCATCTTTAAATTATGATTTTTTAAGCTTCCTATTAGCTCTAGCGTGTTCCTGTAGATACATCCAGTATTGGCTATCTGAGAACGTCATCAGATTGTTGCGATCCTTGAATATCGAATATCTTAAAAATAAACTCTTTTCGTTGAGTTTCGCTAGTATTTTCGTAACATCATTGATTTCTTTGGATTCTTCTAAGGACCAATAAGTAGTAAAAAACTCTCTCAGCTCCTCCTTGTATTTTGCGCTCCAATCAGTTAGCTCTTCATTGTAATTTGAAAGGTTGATCGTTCCTTCTAAACTCTTAAATGTTTTATACTCCTCTAACAAGTTTAGAGATTCAGCTCCCATTTTTAAATTAACGAATCCAGTTTTATCTGATATGAATTTGTTAATAATTGTTAGCTCGTTTAAACCATCAAATGCATTTATAGCACCACTTAACCCCTTAGCTTTAGAACTTGTTTCTATACCCTCTTGCATTTTAGCATTGAAGCCATGCGTGTTGAAATCCTTAATTCTCTTTTTACTCATCTTTATAAAATTTAATATTTATTTTTGTCGTTAATATTTCAATGATTATGATAATCAAAGTAGTTTGTCGTTAAATTATACGCACTAAATCATATACAATTCAGTTATAGCTTCCAGATAAATACCAGAAATATTATTGTAATTGATAATTCTATTAGTAGTTTAGATACCATGGTTCTATATTTAGCAATCTTTGTTGTTTTTTCTCATCCTTCATAGTTTGATAGGCTGTGTTAAGCCTTTTAGATCCCTCTGGAGTGCTTCCTATGTACGCCTTAAGTATTGAAATCCTATACTTTTTATTTCTCATTTTGTTGCAGCAGGTTCTTTATATACGCTGTCTTTTGTTTGGGGGTCAGCTTATCGAAATTCCTTTTCTCATTCCAAGCCAAAAATTTCTTCATGTACTTCTTTACTGTTTTATTCATGAGGCAAATTGTTTTTAATGGTTTCTGATATGCTGTAGCGTATTGCTGTAGCTTTAGTTACATCTAAAGTTTGAGCTAGTATGTTTAACTCATGATCCATTTGTTCCGTTAGCTTGAAAGCTATTTGTTTACGCTTAATTTTATCCATTTGTATCGGTTTTGGTTTTTCTGAAGAATACATTCGGGAGTGCTTCCAAATCAAAAAGTGGTTGCTCGCTGTTGATCGTTACATCTTGTATTTGTTTAGGGCGTCCAAACCTGTATAAGAAGAACAATTTTAAAAATTGAAAATCTCCAGATTCTATGCCTTTTTTAAGTTGCTCGAACGCCTGATCATCTAAAGGAGATAATTTCTCAATTAGAGCAATCTCTGAACTTTTACTTTTTCTACCTGAATTTTCGTTACCCATTTGTATTTGTGTTTATTGTGTTATAGATATTACCAAATCCTTCTTCGGATGAATAACCGAACCAAGAGCTGTTGTATGTTTCGTTGGATCTATGCATTATCTTTTACTTTTGTAATTACTCCTTTTTTTACTTTTACTAGTATATTCCTTATTTCTAAATCAATCCACCCATTACGCCTT
>ENA-OQVM01003875-OQVM01003875.1-marine-metagenome-genome-assembly--contig:-NODE-3875-length-15795-cov-4.015396_pt1 | contig 15795 bp, 14 predicted proteins | sample MGYA00237776_ERZ505498 | MGnify/ENA primary metagenome ERZ505498 (study PRJEB26159, sample SAMN06265151) | marine metagenome | isolation source: Helgoland LTER site | place: Germany:Helgoland, sampling... | reverse complement strand
CGCGCCTATTGGGAGTCTCTGCAGTGGTCACCAAGTCCTTTGAGCGCATTCACCGTTCCAATCTCATCGGCATGGGCGTCTTGCCTCTAAACTTCAAAGATAAGACAGATTACGACAAGCTAGCAGGCTTAGCAGGCGCAAGCTTCTCCATCACCGGCCTCTCAGGAGAGCTCACCCCGATGCAGGACGCGACACTCACCGTTACCCAAACCGACGGATCAAGTTTTGACGTTCCACTTGTGGTGCGCATCGATACACCTGCAGAAGTTGATTACTACCTCTCTGGCGGCATTCTTCCTTTTGTCTTAAATCAGATCTTAGACGCAGCAGAAGCTTAAGCATAACAATCGCTTTCCCTAACACGGCTCCCCTGTCCTTTGTGACTGCGGGAGCCGTTTTTGTTGGCTCGTTTTTTGTTGATGGCCTTTGGATCAGACCAGCCATCCACCAGCCGCGCCCGAGCTTAACCCTTGGCAATGCTGGCAGCACTGTTTAACATTACTTTATTCATGAAATATCTTATCACTGGTGCTAACGGCTACATTGGACTGCGCGTGCTCTCAGCTCTCAGTGAGACAGACCATCATGTCGTTGCTGTCGTACGCAATAAAGACCGCCTCCCGGCAGAACTTTGCAATCTCTTTGGCGCACGACTCCGCATCATCGAATTAGATTTCCTGGTCTCACCCCAAGACCAAGTTGCCTGCCCTGATGACATTGATGTTGCTTATTACCTCATCCACTCAATGGGAGCAGGTGAAGGCTTCAGCGATCAAGAACGTCAATGCGCTGAACACTTCAAGGAGTGGATCAAGCCGACCCACTGCCAACAGATCATTTACCTCTCAGGACTAACTCCAGAAATGCCCGAGGGCAGCAAGCTTTCCACCCACCTCGCCTCGCGCAATCAGGTCTTCGAGATACTCCAATCATGTGGGATTCCGCTCACCACCCTGCGTGCTTCGATCATTGTCGGCTCTGGCTCAGCCTCTTTTGAAATCATACGAGACCTAGCTGAGAAGCTCCCTTTCATGATCACACCGAAGTGGGCAAGAACCCTGTGCCAGCCTATCTCAATTCGCAACGTCATCGACTACCTATTAGGTGTCAGTGAGCACCCTGAATGCCGTGGCAGATCCTTCGACATAGGCGGCCCAGAACAACTCACCTATCGAGACATGCTGCTCGGCTATGCTAAAACCCGCGGCCTAACTCGCTTCATCATACCCGTACCCTTCTTCACACCACAGCTCTCATCCTACTGGCTCTGCTTGGTCACCGCCACAAACTTCCAGCTCGCCAAGGCACTCGTCGGCAGCCTGCACATGGAGACCATTTGCCGTGAAAAATCCATTCATGAGATCATTCCGCTGGAGCTCATCAGCTACCATGATGCGATCGAGCGTGCACTCTCCCTCATTGCTCAAAACCGAGTGCCCTCCACATGGTATGGTGCGCTCTCATCAGGTGAACTCACACCCCAACAAATCAAAAATATCCGCATCCCTGAACATGGCATTGTCAGTGATGCACAAACCACTTCACTGAGCGCCCCGCGTGATCAAGTCATCGATGCGATCTGGGCACTAGGAGGCAGCAATGGTTGGCCCAGCATGCTCTGGGCGTGGAAACTACGTGGATTCTTTGATAAAATCATTGGCGGAATCGGAATGCGGCGCGGTCACGATAACCCAGATGAAATCAAACCCGGTGATGCTCTTGATTTCTGGCGCATCATCGTCGCCGATCGGGATGGCGGCCGCCTTGCGCTCTATGCAGAGATGAAGGTCCCTGGTGAAGCGTGGCTTGAATTCAGAGTCATCGACGGACAGCTCCATCAAACCGCGACTTTCCGCCCCAAGGGCCTGTTAGGTCGGCTTTACTGGTATGCCTGCCTACCTTTTCACCTCATTCTTTTTCCTCGTATGGCACGCTCCCTCGCCAGCGGCTGGCCCCAGCGTCACCAGAGCAATCAGAAAGTCGACTAGGACATCGTGACTTGCCTTCACACGTTAAACGATTAATATCACCTTCATGGATAAACCTGAATCATGTGATAACAAACCCTTGATGCAAGAAGTAGAGCCGGGAACCTATTTCTGGTGCTCTTGCGGAAAATCAGCCACCCAGCCATTTTGTGATGGCGCCCACAAAGGCACTGGATTTTCTCCCGTTAAAGAAGTTGTCCTCGAGAAAAAGAAAATCTTCTGGTGCATGTGCAAGGAAACTAAAAATGCCCCGCATTGCGACGGCTCACATAAATAGTCACACCGAGTATTAGAGCTAAGTATTTAGAGCAGATTATTATCTGCCGAGTTTTATTAGACACTCGAGTAACGGGTGCACCCCCGCCTAAACCCAGTCCGGTAACTCTAGCTCAAAGTCGGGCATCCTTACCCTGATCTTTTTGCCAGCAGCGGTGGTTCCAAAAAAAGCGCCGCTCACACCTGCATTGGCCGCAGTGACATGATAGCTGTTGTATGAAAAGTCTTCCCCGGGCTCTAGCACTGGGGTCTGGCCAACGACGCCGTCACCCTCTACAACGGTAACTTCACCACCTTCTTCTCGGATCACCCATTTCCTGCCGAGGATCCTGACTCGCTCAGTCGATTTATTGAGAATCGTGATGAAGTAGACAAACGGGTGCGGCTTGTCATCCGGGGCGTCCAGCGTAGGCATGTAGATGACATCATCGACACGGACACTAAGCCCTTCAAGCTGATCGTAATTTCCTTCGTGTTTCCCTGCCACGATCTAACTCTAGAAAATACAAATCAATGAGGCAAGCTGAGAGCACATTGATTTTACAGCGCAGCCAGGCGTAGGCAGGAACCCGTCTTAATGACCTAACCCAAGCGTTTCAGCTTGCGCTTCACACTGAGCTTGGAGGCTGGGCTGATGCGATCGACAAATAAAATACCGTTCAGGTGATCCACCTCGTGCTGCAGGGCGCGGGCGAGTAACCCGTCAGACTCTAGCTCCATGATGGAACCGTCAAGCTGGGGCAGCGTTGCTTTAACGATACTTGGTCTCCTCACCTTTGCCTGGATATCGTGAATACTCAGGCAACCCTCCGTATCCGTCTCACGGGGACCGTCGAGCTCAAGCTCGGGGTTAATAAACACCAGAGGCATCACATCTTCCATCTTGGCATCTGCACCATTGACCTTGAGAAAGGAAATACACTCAGGGTCATGGGACACATCCACCACCGCCATGCGGATATCTTCACCGATCTGAGGAGCTGCCAAACCAACACCGTGGGCGTCAACCATCGTCTCAATCATATCCTCTGCAAGCTTATGGATAGACTCATTAACTTCATCAATCTTGCTGCATTTCTTGCGCAAGACAGGATTACCATACTGTGTAATTTCTAGGACCATGGGATCAATCGATTGCTTTAGTTTTCTGACTTAGGGCTTAAATGAAGAGCTGACTCTGTAATTTTCACTCGGGAAGGCACATCACGCGGATTAATGCCCGCCTTGATCAGGGCATTTTGCACCTGAATGAAGCGTTCCAGCGGAATGCCTTTGTCTGGCTCAAGCTCGAGTTTGCGTGTGGGAAAATTTTCACGAAAGACCTTAAGATAATCAATCAACATCGCCTCGTGAATGCGGGTAGCATCCAGCATAAGGCTGCCGTCAGCTTGGATAGACAAGACTGCCGCGGGTTCGACCACTTCGACGGTGGCGCTATCTTGGGCCAGAGCGAGTTCGATATGCATTACTGGGCGCTTGTTCTTAGGGTCCGTCGACACCGCAAAATAAATCAGCAAAATCGCCAAGATGTCGATCAAAGGGATGATCGGCACTGTCGGAATTCTCCGGCTTGGTCTTTGAAACTCCACAGAACGAATTTGTAATTACTGATTGAAGGCTGTGTATTGCTGACATCTTGCAACCACCTTACCCATGAGCACCTCAAGGCGTGCAGACATAGTCTCAATCTTACGGTTGAAGTGACTGTGTGCGATAACTGCTGGCACAGCAACGACAAGGCCCGCAACCGTCGTATTGAGAGCCATGGCAATACCCTGACCCACCATAGCAGGGTCTGCACCCTGACCGACGTTAGCGAAGACAAGCACAAGCCCACTGGTCGTTCCCAGTAGACCAAGTAATGGTGCAATGGTAATAACCACCTCAAGGATCGGCATGCCGCTATGCATATTCACAATCTCCTCGCGTGCCGCAGATTGAACTGCCTCCTGCACCTCCGCCTGGGGCCGCTCAGCGCTATCGAAGGCGACTGCGCATAGCCTAGCGAGCGAGCTTTCCCCTGCCTTGAAACGAGACTCCAGGCTGGCCATCTCCCCAGCCTCAGCACGGGCAGCTAATTTTTCCACATCTAGCTCCAATGCTGCTGGAATGATCATACCCTTACCCAAGGTCATCAACTTATAAACCACCACTGCCACCGCAACCAATGAGCAGGCGAGAATCGGGACCATAAACCATCCGCCTTGGCGGAAAAAATTCCACACCACCTCCAGGGCGGCGGGTTCTGCGCTATTCATGAGTATTTGCATGGATTTGTATAAGGAATGTTCTGTGATACTAAATTTTGCTGGCAAAGTGATGCACCCTTAGCTGCCAATGATCCAGCGGGAAATCGTTATTTTAAAACATAAAACTAAGCTGACGCTTGAACGACCCACTGGCTAACGACACTAAAAATAAAAGTTATAGATCAACTCGAGCGACTCACCTTTCAGCTCTTCCTGCACGGATTCTGGCATTTTAGGCAGCTCAACCTGTCTGAGCGCACGCTGAGTGAAACCCCGCTCGATAAAGTTGGCCCCGATCACTTCTTGGAATTTAATACCAGAGACTCCACCGCTCTGATCTACGTAAAAACGTATGGAGATGACACCCGGAACAATATGATCTCGGTGTTGCTCACAGTTTCGGCGCCACTGCAGCTCTACCGCTTTACTGATAAGCGCCTGATAGCGGCCCAGTGGTGAGTTTTTCACATTGAGCGCGCTTTTCCCCTGACGATTGATTGAGCCCGTTACCCTCGTCTGTCTAGAATATCCACGAAAGCCGCCCTTTTTGGGCTCCTGCTCGGCACCATCGACTATCTTCTTTTTATCGGCCTCTTGATGAGCACCCTCGTTGGGACGCTCACGCGGTGACTTCTCTTCCTTGGGATCTTCTGCGATCTGCTTGTCACCATCATCTCCTCGTGGAGCGGGAAGCTCCTCACCTACCGCTAAGTGTTTGTCTTTCGGCTCGGATGATGACTCTTCCTCAGGCACTATTACGTCAGGTTGGGGCACATCAAGTTGGGGCTCATCATCGGCCAGAGCATCATCCTTGCTAGCACTCGCTTCTTGAGGGACCTCACTCTCCTCACCTTGCGCATCTTGTCCCAAAGAACCCTCTTGATATTTTTTACTCACCGTTTCTACATGCCCCGGATAAAGTGGCGCGGCACCATCCTGTGCAGGTGTATTAGGCTTAGCCCCTGGTGTGGCTGGTAATTCAGATGCGGCACGGGTATCACGCTCGCCGAGAATATCAGTATCGGCATCAGGTGTGCCTTCCTGATCAGCGGATGTGCGAGCAAAGCGCTGCTTTGGCTCAGTGAAAGCCTCTTTTTCATCAACTGTCTCATCTGCAAGCGGCGGCTTCTGCTCTGGTTCTGGCTTCTGTTCTACTTTCTCAGGCGGCTCTTCTTGCTGCTTCTTCTGAATCATAGGAGCTTGTTTTTTGACGAAGGGAATCATTACCACCGTCATTTCAGGCTCTGCTTGAGGCTCAAGCTCAGGCGGCTGAAATGCAAAGATTGGCAGATCGATGATGATGACCATCACCCACAAGCCAAGCATGAGCATATGCAATGCCACCGCTGCGAACGCAGAGGCGAAGGCACGTTTTTGAACAACAGAGAGCCCGCTCACAACTTCACCCTAATTTCCAATTACTAAATTGCAAACACAGAGGCTGTCCTCCATGATCTTAGGCGTGAAGATTGAAGTGGATTGCATCGAGCCCCAGCGCATAGACCAGTTTCTGGTTACCCGCCTGCCAGAGCTTTCTCGCTCCCGCATTCAGACACTGATCAAATCCGGAGACATCCTTCTCAACGAAGAAACATCAAAGGCCAAACAACAGGTCAGCAGCGGAGATCAGATCTCAGTATCCATCCCCGAGGAGGAAAGCTTCGAAGCCCAGCCAGAAGACATTCCACTTGAAATACTCCACGAGGATGCTGACATTATTGTACTTAACAAAGCTCATGGCATGGTAGTACATCCTGCAGCAGGTAATGCTAACGGCACCTTGGTCAACGCGCTACTACACCACTGTAAGGGGGAACTGGCCACCACTGATCAAACACAAAGACCCGGCATTGTGCATCGGCTTGATAAGGACACATCGGGATGCATCATTGTGGCAAAAAACAATCAGGCGCTTCAATCACTGGTTAAACAATTCCATGATCGCACCACCGAAAAACGCTACCTCACCGTCGTGCAGAGCACTCCCAACAAAGAAAAGGACACCGTCTTCACCCACATAGGACGCCATCCAGTAAACCGCTTAAAAATGGCCGTTGTTAATCCCGGCAGTGGCAAGTCAGCCATCACAGATTACCGCGTTCTCTCTCAAGCCGATGACGGCACCTGTCTGATTCTATGCGACCTTCACACCGGCCGTACTCATCAAATCCGTGTGCATATGAGCCATATCGGCACGCCTATTCTGGGAGACCCCATCTACGCTAAACCCAACCGGCAATGCGTGCAACCTGGCAGGCTTATGCTGCATGCTTGGCAGCTCGTCATTGACCACCCTAGCAATGGTGAGCGCATGGCTTTTCAGGCGCCCATTCCTAGCCAATATCAACCCTGGACCAAAGACGCTAATTTATGAATGACGAGTCACTGATTGAATCCCTGTTACCAGCCGTAGACCAACAACTGGACTCAGAGCAAACGCCCTACGTGAAAGCGACATTCACTAGGCTCGTGGAGAAAGAACAGATTAGCCCAGATGAAGCAAGGGAACTTATCGCAGTCTGTCTAGCTGATGAATCCAACCGCATGTATATTGACAAGCGTGACTTTGACGTTGCCCGCTACCAGCAATTACTGGAGGACTTACCAGGCGAGCTACTTAATGACCCAGATCAGGAATAGCTCACACTAGATGAGCTCGATATGGCTTTCGCCAAAAAGGGATCTACGCTTCCTCGTCTTCTGCAGGAGCAGGAGGAGCTTTGGGAATCTTGTCCACTTCATCAAGCACGTTGATCATATCAACGCCTCGTGCAGCAGATGTATCTAGGCGAAAGTCGAGCTTCGGTGTGCAGCGCAGCACAACTCGTTTCGCCACACGGCTTTGAATCAACGCTCTCCTCTGTGAGAGCTGCTCAATTACTTTTGCTCCATATCCACCAAGCACGCCAACAAAGACCTTAGCCTCACGTAAATCTTGAGTGATATCCACTCCGCTGACGGTAACCAACGCACCTCCGAATTCGAAATCACGTTGCAGCACCGTGCTTATTTCACGTCGTAACAACTCATTGATTCTATCCAGTCTCTGGCTCATTCAATAATAGTGATTAAAGACAGTCTAATAAAAGCTGTTTAGAGAGTCTGTTCAACCTTCTCAAGGATGTAGCACTCGATGATGTCGCCCTCCTCATATTCGTCAAAGTCACCCAAGCGAATACCACACTCGATACCCTGCTTGACCTCCTCAACTTCATCTTGGTGGCGGCGCAATGTGGACATTTTACCATCATACACAGGAACACCTCCGCGCAATACACGAGCGTGGGCTGTGCGGGTCAGCTTGCCATCTTTAGCAACACAACCAGCAGCGCGACCACGTCGCACCTTAAATACCTGCTTCACCTCAGCGTGACCGATGATGCTCTCACGAGTAAGTGGGTCAAGCAAGCCGAGCATGGCCTCCTCAACAGTGTCGATGAGTTCGTAAACGATGGAGAAAAGCTTCACCTGTACGCCTTCACGCTTGGCAGTACGCACAGCATTGCTTTCCACCTTGGTATTGAATCCTAACACCACAGCATCTGACGAGCTGGCCATGAGGATATCGTTCTCGGTAATAGCTCCGGCAGCGGATTTAATGAAGCGAGGCTCCACCTTGTCGCTCTTGATTTGATTGATCGCATTTTCGATCGCCTGAACAGATCCTTGAACATCACCCTTGAGAATGATTTTTAGCTGAATGGTGTTATCACCCTCCACCATGGACATAAGATCTTCCATACGGCTTTGCTTAGGACGAACGAGGCGCACGTTGCGTTTTTCCTCGAGGCGCTCCTCTGAGAGCTTCTTGGCAGCACGCTCATTCTTCATCTGAACGAGTTCATCACCAACATGAGGCAACTCGGCAAAACCGATGATTTCCACTGGTGTAGCTGGCCCTGCTTCCTTGACCTGTTCACCGAGGTCGTTGAGCATTGTTTTGACCTTACCGGCATAAGGACCACAAATAAATGGCACGCCTACTTTTAAGGTTCCAGCCTGTACCATTACGGTAGCTGTCGGCCCCTTACCTGCCTGGATGCTAGCCTCAATGACTGAAGCGCGGGCATTGGCACGTGGATTCGCTTTGAGCTCAAGAACCTCTGCTTGAAGAGCCATCAGCTCAATAAGCTCATCCATTCCCTGACCAGTAACTGCGGAAACTTCGACACACTCGATATCACCACCAAAATCAACAGGCTGCAGACCGTGCTCCATCAGCTGAGTTTTCACCCGCGCAGGATCAGCCCCTGGCATGTCACACTTGTTAATCGCAACAATGACTGCCTTCTCGGCTTTCTTAGCGTGTTCAATCGCCTCGATGGTCTGTGGCATGATACCATCATCGGCAGCGACAACGAGAACGACGATGTCAGTGACATCAGCACCTCGAGCGCGCATTTCTGTGAAGATTGAGTGACCTGGTGTATCAATAAAACTAATCGGACGGCCATCGTGCTCAACACGATATGCGCCAATGTGTTGAGTAATGCCACCAGCCTCACCTGAGGTGACTCGGCTCTTACGAACGAAGTCGAGCAAGGAGGTCTTACCGTGGTCTACGTGACCCATGAAAGTAATAATGGGAGCGCGGTATTCGAGTGTCTCCTGATCTTCCTCCTCGATTTTCTTTGCCTTAGGCTCTTTGATCTTTTTCTTCTCCTTGTGAACGCCGCCACCCTTCTCACGCTTTTCACGCTCAAAAGTGAAACCATGCATTTCACAAAGTTTTTCTGCGATGTCAGGCTCAATTGCCTGGTGTGGAGCTACAAAAACTTCCAACTTGATCAAGTCAGCCATCAGCTGGAATGACTTCAAGTCCATCAGATCAGCCAAGGCACTGACAATAATCGGGGGCTTAATAGTAATAACATTACCCGATTTCTCACCTCCCTCAACAGCTCCCTGATCACCCTCTGCAGCAGCTCCGTCCTCGTTAGCATTTGCCGATGCTTGATTGGCGGCAAACTCATCGTCCTTGTTGTCGGCGAGTTTTGAAATAGCGGGTAGCTTCTTTTTGTCCCCGCCCTTTTTACGAACTACCGATGTCTTTCTCTCAGCGCCTTCTTCCTCAAAAATATCGAGAGCCTCCTTTTTTTGGTCATCCACGGTTTTCACCTTGGACGCCTCTTCACGTTGCCGCTCACGACGCGATAATTTCTTGTCGGCGTCGCTGATGAGATCGAGGCTTTCCTTGTTTTTTTTAGGTGTATCGCTTGATTCTGCCATGCTGAATGTTGAGTGGTGGGGGTATATTAAGGGGGTAAATTTTGTGTCTTTCGATGTCTATTAAATAAATGGGACTGAGGCAGCTTTAATTAAGCTTCTGTGCTTTCGGCCTTCTGCTCAGTCTCTTCGTCTGCCTCGGTGGCTACAGCTTGCTCTTCGGCAGGCGCCTCCTCAGCTGGTGCTTCATCAGCAACATCCTGCTGCTCGGTCACCTGCTCAGATGCAGGCTCCTCGCTTGGAGATGCTGGCGCTTCACTTGCGGCGGGAACAGCCTTGGCCAAAATGGCTGCAGCTTGATCTTCATCGATTTCAAGTGCTTGAGCGATATATTCTGCTGGCATTTGCGCCACCAGATCGATGCTGGCACCACCGGCTCTAAAGAGCTTGTCTGCCATTTCATCATTGATACCAAGTTCTTCGGCTAAGTTATGAGCCGCGTCAGTTACGCGCTCTTCAAATTGTTCGTGCTGAGTCTCGTCCTTGCTGACCTGGACATCCCAGCCCATGAGCTTAGCGCTGAGGCGGGCATTCTGTCCACGACGGCCAATCGCCTTGCTGAGTTCTTCCTCGTCAACGGTCACGGAAACCACTTTGTTTTCCTTGTCGAGGCTGATCGTGCGGATATTGGCAGGCTTGAGAGCATCTACGACAAAGACAGCAGGATCATCACTCCAACGAATGATGTCCACCTTCTCATTGTTAAGCTCACGCACAATGTTTTTGACGCGCGCTCCACGCAGGCCAACACATGCGCCTACTGGATCCACCTTGTCATCGTTACTGGCAACAGCAACCTTGGTGCGGTATCCTGCCTCACGGGCGATGCCACGTAGCTCAACGGTATTATCAGCAATCTCTGCGACCTCTGATTCAAAGAGACGACGCACAAAGTTAGGGTGACTGCGGGAAAGAATGATCTCAGGACCGCGTGCCTCGTTTTCGACTGCCACCACATATACGCGAATGCGGTCACCGATATTGTATTCCTCAGTAACGACACGTTCACGAGAAGGGATACGACCTTCAAATTTACCGAGGTCGATCATCACATCACTCTTCTCAAAGCGACGCACCGTGCCACTGACGATATCACCAGCACGGTCTTTATACTCTTCATAAATCATTTCCTTCTCAGCCATGCGCAGGCGCTGCATCATGGTTTGCTTAGCAGTCTGAGTGGCAATACGACCAAAGTTCTTAGGTGTGACGTTGAATGAAACAGTATCACCCAGCTCAGCATCGGGCTTATTCTTGCGAGCAACAGAAATAGGAACCTCGTTGAACTTATCAATATAATCGTCATCTGCGACTACGCTCAAAGTGGCGTGAATAGCAGTATCGCCCTTGCGAGTATCTACATCGGCATGAAGTTCCTCAATAGCGTCTGCTCCAGGCACCATTTTGCGGTAGGCTGAAATGAAGGCAAACTCAAGAGCGGCAAGGACCTTCTCCCGGTCGATACCCTTTTCTTTTTCATAGTAATCAATGAGTGCGACGATGTCGTTAGTCATGGCTTTGGATGCGTAATTGAATGTTGTTGAAAATGAGGCCGCACAATCCCTAGGAATCGTAAGGCTTATTGGTCATTTGAATGGTTACCAGAATCCCCGAGACACAAAAGAGTGGGTCAAATGACCCACCCCCGAACGTTACGCAGAGCTGATGCCGCATACCTGTATGGCCCAAACGCTTATCTGACAAGCAGAAACTCGCTCTTTCTTTTAAAAGTCGGGACAGATTTACAGCCTCGAAGCAGCCGATCCATAGCCCTTAATCCTATTCTTTGCCGGTGTATTCCTTGGTGGAGCTTCATCACGTAAAAAACCCGCCTTGGTGGCGGGTCATTTAAAAGAAAGTACGCAGACTGGGATTGAGTTCGCCCGCTCACTCTCTACTGGAAACCATGCCTCCTCCTCCGTCGGCATGTTCAAGGATATTGGCCGCGATGCGCGACCAGATCTGTAGTCAAACCAAGGTTCTCATCCCAGACTGCCTTAGATTAAAGACTTCAGGACCCGCTAACGTAAAAAACCCGCCTTGGTGGCGGGTCATTTAAAAGAAAGTACGCAGACTGGGATTCGAACCCAGGACCAATTGGTTAAAAGCCAACTGCTCTACCAACTGAGCTACCTGCGCCTTGATTGGATTTTCTTTAGCCTGACGTGCGTTGAGGCAACATCAGGCGGGGCGCAAAATACGTACAGGCTTCATTTAGGCAAGAGAAAATTACCCGTTTCTCTAGTTTTTTTTATAGGCAAACCCGGGAACTCAGAATTAATCCCGCTAGTTCCCTCTTCTATCCGCCATTTGCCGATATTTCAGCTCATACCTCAGGCATTTCAAAAAGCAGTCATTCGCCACTGAAGAACTGGCGGTTCACACTCAGCCATGCCCCACGAGACTATGCCGCGCTAATCTCGTAGCGGAGGTTCTTGATGATGAACTCCTGACGATCTGGCGTGTTTTTTCCCATGTAGAATGCAAGCATCTCCTTGATACCCTTACCCTCCTCCATGAGCACTGGATCGAGCCGCATATCGGGGCCGATCATGAATGCAAACTCATCGGGAGAAATCTCACCAAGACCCTTGAAACGTGTTATTTCTGCAGCCTTACCTAGCTTATCCTGAGCAGCCAAACGCTCATCATCATCATAACAGTAAACTGTTTCCTTTTTGTTTCTAACCCGAAACAAAGGAGTCTGAAGAATATACAGGTGTCCATCCCTAACAAGCTCTGGGAAAAACTGCAGGAAAAAGGTCAATAGCAGCAAGCGAATATGCATGCCGTCGACATCCGCATCCGTTGCGATCACTACCTTGTTATAGCGCAGCGCCTCCAAATCCTCTTCAATATCGAGCGCGTGTTGCAGCAGGTTAAACTCCTCATTTTCATACACCACGTTACGTTTCATCCCAAATGAATTCAGAGGTTTGCCTCGCAGGGAAAACACCGCCTGAGTTTCCACATCACGGCTCTTCGTGATCGAACCACTAGCACTATCACCCTCAGTAAGGAACACGGTCGACTCCTTAGCACGCTTGTGCTTACTGCAGAAATGAGCCCGGCAATCACGCAGCTTTTTATTGTGAACCTTCGCCTTGCGGGCGCGTTCACGTGCAATCTTCTTCACTCCAGATAGCTCCTTGCGCTCCCGCTCCGATGCCAGAATACGTTTCCGCAATGACTCGGCAGCCTGTGGATTTTTATGCAGGTAGTTATCCAAATGTTCCTTCAGAAAATTAGTAATGAAAGTCTTGATCGTCTCGCCTTCTGGAGAGACCGCCATACTACCCAGCTTTGTCTTGGTCTGACTTTCAAAGACAGGCTCCTCAATCCTCACCAGAACCGCAGCCTCCAGTCCATTGCGGATATCCGCTGGGTTATATTGCTTTTTATAGAAACCGCGGATGGCGTCGACAATCGCCCCCCGAAACGCAGCTAAATGAGTGCCTCCCTGAGTGGTGTGCTGGCCGTTAACAAAAGAGTAATACTCCTCACTGCTTTCAGGCGTGTGAGTGAACGCGATTTCGATATCCTTGCCGCGCAGATGGATCGGCCCATACAGCGCCTCGCCATCCATTTCCTCCTTCAATAAATCCAACAAGCCATCCTTGGACTTGAATTTCTTACCATTGAAAATAATCGCCAAACCAGGATTGAGGTAGGCGTAGTAGCGGCACATCTTCTCGACATACTTATCCTTGAAGGATGTTTTCTTGGGGAAAATGCTGCGGTCGACATCAAAGGCGATCCGTGTGCCATTCACCCCCGAGTCCTTACGAGGCTTCTTCATCTCCTCGACGACTTCCCCCTTGCTGAATTCAATCGCCTTGGTCTCCCCCTCCCTCCAGGCCTGAATCTCAAAGAAACTCGATAGCGCATTCACCGCCTTGATACCTACTCCATTCAGACCAACCGATTTCTTGAAAGCCTCACTATCATATTTAGCCCCTGTATTGATCTTGGCTGCACAATCCATCAACTTACCGAGCGGAATACCTCGGCCAAAGTCTCTCACCTCCACTCGGCTATCTTCGTCAATATCGCACGTGGCGATGTGGTGGATGAACCTGCTTTGATTGCGGCTTTGCAGGCAGGCCAGATTGCAGGTGCGGGACTGGATGTATTTGCCGCAGAACCTGTTGTGCCTGACGCTTTTCGCGCGATGGAGAACGTCGTTTTGCTGCCCCATTTGGGGACGGCGGCACTCGAAGTGCGCGAGGCGATGGGGCAGATGGCCTTGGATAACATCATCGCGTGGGATGAAGGTCGCCCGCTCCCGCAGTCTGTTTGACCAATTGTTGCAGCGCAGGGTCTGGAACCCCGCGTTGCGCAGTATTATAATAACATCAAGATGAAGTTGAAAAAGCTCCTCCTTGCCCGCTTGATGATTGTCTTTGCGCTGTTTGTCGCAATGGCCAGTTCGGGCTTGGCGCATCGGTTTGAGTCCCGTGCCGCGACTGAAAGCCTGAACGCCTATCTTGCGGCTGGCGGTACTTACGCCGATATTTGCGCTGATGATGGGTTTGGCGGGCACGGCGTTGGTCAAACCTGTAATGCGTGTCGCTTAGTCGATAGCGTCGCTTTGCCGCCTGTGGGTGCGTCCTGTGTGGCGCCTCATTCGGTTGTTCTGGCCACACATAGCGCTTTAGCGGCGTTGCCGCAGCCCTCGTTTGTTCCCGATCCGTCGCGCCCTGTCCGCGCACCTCCCATGGTTTGATGACTGTCTAAAAACACAATCAAACCATACGTGACCCGGTAGAACGGGCACAGCTTTCGGAGAGAACTTATGAAACCAATCACACTGACCGCAGCCGCTTTGTGCGCGCTGGCAACAACCCTGTCGGCACATGAATACAAAGTCGGCGATATCGTTGTTGATCATCCAATGGCGTTCGAGACCGCCAAGACCGCGCAGACCGGCGGCGGCTTTATGACGATCACCAACAATGGCAGAACCGCTGATCGGCTAGTGGCTGTTACCGCCGCTTTCCCGCGCGTCGAAATCCACACAACCGAAATGGACGGTGATATCGCACGCATGATGCAGCTAGAGGACGGGATCACACTGCAGCCGGGCGAAACCGTGACACTGATGCCAGGCGGAGTGCACATCATGTTCATGGGGCTAGGTGGCGATCCTTTTGAGGTCGGCGAAGAAATCCCTGCAACGCTGATGTTTGAAAACGCAGGTGCGCTTGAGATCGAATTTAACGTGGAAGAGCGTAAAATGGGCGATCACGGCACGATGGACCATAGCGGTCACACGATGGGCAACTAATCTAAAAACGCCAGAAATCAGGGCAAGGCAGCCGTATGTTGTCCTGCCCTTTTTCTATCTAGGATTGGTGCTTAACCCTTGGTCGCGCGATCCGCTTTTTTGCGCACTAAATTGCTGCGCAAATCGTGCATTGCGATCAGCAGTTCTTCGGTCACCTGTTCCAGCTGTGCATCCGTCGCTTTGGACTGCACCCAATGGCTTGTGATGTTGATCTGATCAATAGCACGGTGAATATCGTCCATTTGTCGCACGGCCAGCAGGTCTAGCCGCGCATTCATCCATCCTGTGATCGTATCACGCTCTTCGTCTGTCAGGATATGATCGCCCAGCACTTTGAAATCACCGCGGTTGGTGTTGACCACAGCGATCTGGTCAAACTCGAGCCTGCGGTCGCGGTTTTCGCCATCCACCCGAAAAACCGCAGCGCCATTGTCGCGCACGCGAAAGTAAAGATCGGGAAATCCGGTCATGTCAGAGCTTTGCAAAAATTGATGATCCGCTGGCAGGCCTCTTTAAGGGCTTCGTCAGAGGTTGCATAGCTGACGCGGAAATTGGGGCTCAGTCCAAAGGCTGCGCCAAAGACCACAGCGACGCCAGTTTCTTCCAGCAATGCGGTCGCAAAGACCTCGTCATTTTCGATCACTGTGCCTGCAGGTGATGTTTTGCCCAAGCAACCTGCAATCGACGGATAGACGTAAAATGCGCCTTCGGGTTCAGGGCAGATAATTCCGGGTGCCTGGTTCAGCATTGCGACGCCAAGGTCGCGACG
>ENA-OQVM01003873-OQVM01003873.1-marine-metagenome-genome-assembly--contig:-NODE-3873-length-15795-cov-6.278343_pt1 | contig 15795 bp, 25 predicted proteins | sample MGYA00237776_ERZ505498 | MGnify/ENA primary metagenome ERZ505498 (study PRJEB26159, sample SAMN06265151) | marine metagenome | isolation source: Helgoland LTER site | place: Germany:Helgoland, sampling... | reverse complement strand
CTTCTGAAACACCCTTATATGGATGCTCGACCAGGGACCCATTGTCCAAAACATATACAAAACGTCATAAATAACCCTGTTTTGTACCTCACCCTTATAGCTGCTTATGTGCTGTCAACAGAGTATCCAGGGCCAATGGTGCATTAATATAGCCATTGTTTAGCCTCCCGTTTAGCGGCGGCTGTAATGTGTGTATATAGATCGACTCCAGTTTATCTAATACGCCCTTATCACATGGCAACCAGGCAATGGAATCAAAGTCTTTGTCTGCCTGATGTGTGCCAATCCTGGCAAATACGTTTACAGACTGACCAACATAGACAATGCGGTCTTGCTTAATTAAAAAATATACGCCTGTTACGCCGCCCCATTCGCTTGCCTGTTGCACTATTTCGCTTTCACGCAATAGCGACTTATTACCGATTGTCGATATTAGTTCGCCAAAATGCTCATGCAATAGTAGGTCGTTACGCTCTTTAGTTAATGCCTCAATCTCCACTAATAAGTGGTCGCGCTTGTCTCGTTTTAATTGCTCTTGAACCTCTCGCAATGCTTTGTTTTTACGTCTGGTTTCTACGCCCTTGGCTGCTATCGCTTTGCGTTGTTCAACCGTCTTGGTTAATTGACTGTAATACATCTTATTATTCCCCACTGTTTATCTTTCCCTACTGTATAGCGACTTGGTGGCACGATAGTCCCATCAGTTATATTTAAAATAAATCATCAATAACCAGGGGAGTAAACTCACCCATAAACGCGCCTAAAATGTTAAACATCATAAACTCCCTAGCCTCATCAAATCCCATGCCTCGATCAACCAGGTTATCTAATATCTTTTCTGTGGAATAGGCCACCAATGGATTGCCATTTACAACGGCCACTCCAATGATTGCTGAATCGAGGCCATCCATAAACATCATGCCCGGAAATTCATCACCATAAATGCACTCTATTTCTGCTCGCATATCATGCTGACTCATTCGCCCCCCACCTCATGGTTACACTCTTGCTCGGCTGCCTTATACCCGTCCCAATCTTCTACACCATGGAGCTGCAAATACTCTAACAATTCGCTGTCCTTTTGGATTAGGTAATAATACTCACGGTCGACCATAATCTTTGGCCGGTCCCTTAACATATCTTCCAAGGCTTTTGTCATTTGTCTAACTCCTTATAAAATATATGCTGATCTATTCGACTGATCGTTTGCATATCTACAACCCAATAAGGTGGCTCAATCCAAGTCGCATGGTAATGGGTGGCATTCTCGGAATAGTCAGTGACTAGGCCATAATAGATTCGATGCGCCATAATCTTGGCTTTGCTGAATGCCTCCTGGTCGGTTGGTTTATCGCTTAAACCGTCGCACCACCAGCTATAGGCACAAGCATTGCGTATCGGTATGGTTTTATTATCCTTACGATACCTGGCTTGCTTAACCACCTCGCAAACGGTCCCAGGGTAATGCTCATGGCGAACTCTATTCATCACACTGAGGCCGACCATATACTGACCACTCAGGCTTTGATTGCGCGCCTCAAAATACAAATTGAGCGCCAGGCATAGCACCGCTTCACCAATCACCTTGCCGTCGCCATGGCATAGGCTAATTGCTTATTAAAGATCGCGTTTGCTCGACCAAATACAACGTCGCCGGTGATCTCATAGAATGGGAATTTAGCTTGATATGATCTAGTCTTGCGCCATTGGGCAACCATGCGAATGCGCTGGTTATTCCTTGGCCCATAACGCTGCCAGATACCCGAATTTTCATCACCTTGCATTCCCTTGGGCACCCCACTGAAAAACTTGGCTTTGTTTGCCATGGCTTTCTTAACGTAATTTCTGGGTAGGTTTCCATATTTGTTTAATTTGCTATTCTTTGCCGGGTGAACCAGGGCACTTTTTTTCGGCCTTGATACGCCACCCTCAATTGAATATTTCATATAGGACCGGTTGGCCGCTGCACCATCTATATAAACCTCAGACATTAGATTGCGCTTGTTCGCTTTCTTGTATCGAAAACCTTTTACAGTAAATGGGGTCGGCCGGTCCAAATATTTGGGCGCTTGCTGCTTTTCTTGTTTCATGGCTTCAAAGGCCAATTTGGTCAATGTCGAAGCAATTGCAAAAGGCACCTGGCGTTTGGCGGTCTTGCTCAAACCACGTTGTATTGAATTGATGTTAGTTGTTATATTTAAATCCATTATCTATCCCTCATTTCCAATCTTTTATCCATGGGCTGCGACGCTTGCCGATTCGCCCCGCTTGGCTGCTCGACATTTTTTTAACTTCTACCGCTTCACTTGGCGTCCATCCCCTGCTTATGCGCCGGCGTATTCTGCTGGCTGGCAAATCGCTGCGCTCGGCAATTTGTTTGATTGTTAGCTGTTCCCCGTTTAATTCGTATTTTTTGGGTTTTAGCAAAAATTCGCCCCCTCCATTATTTTTTCCCGATAAACTGAATAAAACATTTCGGGTGATACGGTCACGGTGTAGGCTTCAATCGTTCCCCAGGTGACGCCATCCATAAACAAGTGCCCTGGTAAAATCACCCGCCAGCGGCGTCGGTCCTTATACCAAAGAACAGGTATCTGTTTGGCAATTGCTGCCTGGCTGACGGCTTGTTGCCACCATCCGCTTATCTGTCCGGGTCGTGCCTCGGAATAATTCTTAATCTCCAAAGCAATGGGCCACATCTGTTCGTCACCATCTAATACCAGGTCATGGCCACCGCCCCTAGTTTGCTCCAGGTTGCGTTTTAATTTGATGCCCAGGTTAAGCGCAATTAATCCCGCCACTTCCCTTTCTGCGCTTGCGCCTTTTCTTTGACTGTTTACCAAAATTTAACCCTTTTGAAATTATCGTTTCTCGCTGCTTTTTTTATATGTATTAATATATTGGGGTCTTAAAGCCCCATATATATATTTATATATATACCCGCGCCGCACCACCCGCGCCGCACGAGCGCCGCGTTTATCGCCAGCTATATGGGCGTTTTGATTTCTACGCCGCACTATGCCGCACGTTGCCGCATAAGCGTGCCGCAAAAAAGTGATTCTACGCCGCATTGTTGCCGCACTTTTTTTGGTGAAAATCGCCATTATTTAAACGCCTTTATAGATAAAAGATGAACCCCTAGAATTGCGGTTGCCCCGCTCTAAATGCTCAATCTGGCCCTTCTTATCCATGCCATAAACAATAGATTCGATGGTTTCAAAGTCGATGTTATATTTATCCGTTTTTGCCAATGCTAGTAATTGTTTAGGGTAGTAATTGCCCCGGACATTCATCGACAAATTGATGTTTCGATCTTTGCAATAAGCGATCTTTTCAATGATCCATTTCTTGTTCAAATCGTAGGCTAATTGGTCCACAAAGTTATCCACGTCAGCCTGATGGTGAGGCGCAAAACCGTCGCCATTGTGTTTAAAATCTATCTCTAAATCTTTTTTGCCATAATTGTTTTTCATAATCTTCATAGTGATGCAGCCTTTTTCCGGGTTAGGGAAAAGCCACCACCTACAACGCCCCGTATTGCTCCAGGCGGTTGAACCACCAGCGCCAGTGCCATTCGCCATACCTGACGCCGACGGGTGGCATAACAGAGCCACGGCCATTTCAAACTCCAATGCCAACGACGTTAAACAACCCTGTATATATCGACGCACTTGTTGCCGGTCGATCTCATTGCCACCAAATGTATCTGCGGCTGTGTCAATCGTTAGCATGGCGGGTTTTATATCGCCCACTTTTTCGCGCAATTGGTGCCATATTTGGGTTTTAACGCCATTGACATTTTTGCCGTCAAATTCCATCAATAAATTGTCCTGGGCTGGTCGTGCGCTTAAATACAAATTATCTAAACCCCGAAAATCCATCCCATACAATGTATTGATGGACGCCTGGCGCCGGTGTAGCTGGTTAATATCATCTTCACAAAAGAAACCCATTGCTGGACCCTCGGCACATTCGACGCCCATAAATGGCCGCCCGGTGGCAACGCACGACATTAATTGCTGTATTAACTGGGTTTTACCCACGCCACCATCACCATAAATAAGTGTGGTTTGACTCCTGGGCATCCAATCCTCCATGATCCATTCCATGGGTTTTGGCTCATGCCCATAAAGGCTAGACGCTTGAACGATCTCAAATTTTGCCGGTGGCTCGATGTTTAATAAGTCTTTGTTATCCAGGACCACATTCACCGGGCGCATGGTCGGCAATTGTGGTTCAATCGCCGCCCTGGTTCGCATTGAATCAATTGACCTTATGACATTGGTAACGAATCCCATGCAATTAATACCTGGCGACCCTTTCATGCCCTCGGCTGCGTCGGTAAACAAGGCATTCGCACCATGTTTATCAACGTCGGCTTGGTAGACCTGGCAAATGATTTCTTCTAGTGGCTCGGCCCTTTCTAGCATGGCCGCCACGATCTGCTTTAAATAGTCATTGCGACCCTCTGGCACGCGTGATTCGTCCAATGGTTTTGGCGCTTGTTTCGTCACCAGGTTAACCACGTTATCGGCCATAGCTGCCATAAATTCTGGCGAAATGGTCGTTTGCATTTGGTCCATAATTTCGTCAATGTTTAATAATTCGCCCTCCTGGTATCCCGTAAACGCCACGTCGATGGTGTCCTTTGTGCAAGCGGGTTGCCAATAAGCGCGGCTTAAATCTTTGCAAGTCGTGTCGATGTTTAAATCCGAACCTAAAATTCGCTCAAACACATAATTGAAAACAATAGGCCATTCGGTCCGACTTACTAAACGATCAAAAGGAATCACCAGGCGCCACCTGGGCCAATCTTTGCCATGGCTGTGGGTCGAGTGAAAAGCGTAGGCATTACCCGCCAATTCTGGCTCAACGTCCTGGGGTAATGTAGGCAACCCCGAACATTTAGAATCAAGGCCAATGCCCTGGCTATTGTCATAATCGACAATTATCATCGACATTGAATCAACATTGGCATCACCGCGCTTTGGCGGGTCCATTTCGTAAACTGCGCCCGAATACATTAACCCGGCGTCTTTATTGTTTATTACCTGGTGATCGCTTAAATGGTCTTTTACAAACTCTGGCCAGGGTCTTGATGCGCTTTTGCCGATGCTATTCTTTACGCTAGTGAATAGCGTATAACGCATCACTTTTCATCACCAAAAACGTCGGGCCGCATTTCGTGTCGTGACACCAAACCTTTGGCGGCTTGCTCCACCATAATGACTCGATTACTGGGCACGCCTTGCCACTGGCTAATCGCCTGAGTGGTGATTGTGTGGCCTTGAGCGCGAATATGCCTTGCCAAGGCTGCCGGACCACCAGCAAAAGCGATTGCTGATTTGGTGTAATCTGCCATTTTATCCTTGCCGGTCAATATCTTCTTTTTTCTTGACATGATATTAAAACTCTATTCCGTTGTTTGTTGATTTCGATTGATTGTAAGTTTTAATTACCAATGACACAAATGTATAATAGCGCGCTTTGAATTCACTCAATATTTATTGGTAAGTAATACTTTACATTTATGGAGCCGTCATTATACAATCACGCGAAAGGGCAATTATGCCCCTGGAGGCTTTATGCTAAACACTAATAATAATTTACGCGTTGCGGATTTGCCGAATAACTGTGCAAAGAAACTTGCCTGGATGCGCGAAGGCTATAGCTGGCACATTATATTCACCGACCACATGGCTTGCACTTCCCCACCCTTGAATTACCTAGCGCCAATTTTTTCGTATCTTAAAACAAACTTTGGAAATAATCTTAACGAGCAATGCCAGCAAGGCCCACCAATGGGGACGACTACTAATGCCTAATAACTCCGACGTATTACATCACAAAATAAAAGCTGCCAGGCACCATGCCAAAATGACACAACAACAATTAGCCGACTTGCTGGACGTATCACGCCCGGCTGTTAGCTTGTGGGAATCAAACGACCCGGAAGTCAGAAACGAACCCACCCGGACCCGCCTTAGAAAATTAGCCATTATCACCGGTGCCCCATTACACTGGTTAATGGACGACAACGACCGCTCAATTCCTGAAAACTTTGGAAAAACTATAAAAGACATAGAAGCAATCAGCCACAAACTGGGCGAATTAACGCCCGACCAAATCAAAGCTGTTAGAAATATAATCGACTCATATTAATTTAACAGCAATGAGAAAAAGCCCCTTAATTGGGGTTTTTTTATGCCTGGTTGTTTTTATAACTGTCTAGGAATAATTCTGATTTTGTGCTTTTAGGCATATTAATTAGCACTAATTGAACAAATGCTATTGCTTGTCTTTTTTTGTTTGTGTATATTTATTGCTGTAAGTTTAACTTACATTAATTGGGGGACTCAAAGATGATTATATCGGGCCAGCCAATTAAACCGCTGGAAGTAAAAACGACCAGGTTAGATTTAACAGACGTTAAAACGCTGTTATCACTGGATTTATTAAGTAATTTTGACGAACAAACGATTTTAAGAATAATAACAGAGGCGAAAAAACAAACTGGCCAGGGATAGATTGCGAAATTTTGCATGAAATTCTGTTAGGCCAGTTTTTTTAGCCCCAAATGCTATTTAAACCTAACACTGGTTTAATTAGTAATGCTATTGAAACCTAACACTAAAGGTATGAGTATGAAAATTTCAAATTATACGTTGGCCATAAACACCCTAGGGATATTGATATATGCAATTTGCTCTATTTGGTTTTGGGTGGGTTTAACAGCATGACGCACACTTTGTCTTTTTTAGCGGTCCTCATTGTTAGTCAAATGTTAGTCGAATTAATCTAAGGAAAAAATATGCACACACCCACGGAAATTGACCAAGCGGCTTTCACGCTGCAAGAAGCAAAAAACCGAATGGAGCTAGTCAAACAAGAAGTGTTAAACGCTGAACTTCACATCATCCATTTGGCTGGCGTTAAAGACGAAGGAACGACCAGCCAATCCGGCAAGTATTTTAAAATCAAAACGGTTGGCAAAGTCACCAGGCGAATTGATTTTGACGCCCTGGACCTACTTAAACAGAAAATGCCCGAAGCGATTTTGAGCAAAGTATTTAGCTACAAACCCACCATCGACGTAAAAGCATTGCGCCACATCGAATTGAACGAACCGGAATATTACAACGAAATCAGCCGGGCGGTAATCGCCAAGCCGGCCAAAGTCGCTGTCACGGTTGAACTGGTTGAGGAGGATGCTGCGTAATGGCTATTCAACTCATAAGCGCGAAAGACGCCGCATTGCAAAACGGCATTAAGGTTTTGATCTACGGACCCGCTGGCGCTGGCAAAACTGTATTTTGCACCAGTGCCCCGGACGATGAAAAAACCTTAATCATAAGCGCCGAAGGTGGCTTGTTATCTATCCAAGACAACGCTTTGGTCGATATTTGTGTGGTCACGTCAATTGATGATGTGTATGAAATATTTAACCACCTCAAAGGCGAACACCCATACCAATGGATTTGCCTAGATTCGATCAGCGAAATTGCAGAAGTCGTGCTAAACGCTGAAAAAGCAAAAACCAAAGACCCACGCCAGGCGTATGGTGCCCTAATCGACCAAATGACGGCGCTGATTCGCTCCTTTCGTGATCTGCCCACCAATGTCGTTATGACGGCCAAAATGGACCGGGTAAACGACGACCACGCCAATACCCTGCTATTTATGCCCTCGATGCCTGGCGCACGCCTGGCGCAATCTTTGGCCTATTTTTTCGACGAAGTTTTTTGTCTCCGCTTAACGAAAAACGCCGATGGTGTTATTGAGCGGTCCCTGCAAACTTCACGCGACATTCAGTATGAGGCCAAAGACCGCTCCGGCAAATTGGACCCCTACGAATACCCCACCCTGGCGAATATCGCCAATAAAATCCGTAACTAAAAAAGGTACAAAAAATGCAATTTTCTTTTGATGCAACAGGAATCGACACGTCCGATGATCGCGGCGGCTTTGAGCCATTACCCCAGGGTAAATATAACGCCATGGTGATTGAATCGGCCGTAAAAGATACCAAAGCGGGCACCGGCCAATATTTGGAATTAGTTTGCCAGGTATTAGACGGCGCGCACGTTAATCGCAAAATCTGGCACCGCCTTAATATAGTGAACCCCAACCCGGTCGCTGAAAATATTGGCCGTAAGGACCTGGCGGTATTGATGAACAATCTAGGTTTACCACCGCAAATGGGCGACACCCAGGAATTGCACGGCAAACCGTTTGTCATGGGTTTAAAGATTAGCCAGCGCGACGGATATGAACCATCAAATGATGTGTCATTTACCGCCCCTGCTAGTAACCAGCCCACGGCTGCACCAATGGTTGGCCGACCCACTCCACCACCAACAGCGGCCGTAGCTGCTCCACCTTGGGGATAATCTAATGGCTGCCATACCACCACCTTATAACAGCACCATCGAAGCGATTTACCGCAAGTTTGAAACAAATCATGTTGAATCAAGCCGCGCCCATTTAGGCGCAAGTATGATAGGCCGCGAGTGCAAGCGGGCGCTGTGGTATGGCTTCCGATGGGCCACCGTGCCCAACTTCCCTGGGCGCGTGCTGCGCCTATTCAAACGCGGCCACGACGAGGAAGATTATTTTATTCGTGATCTTATGTCGATTGATGTAGAGGTCTGGGCTGTTGATAAAAACCAAAAACAATTTGGCTGCACGTTTCACGGCGGCCACTTTGCCGGCTCTTGTGACGGGGTGGCCAAAGGGCTGCCAGAATCCCCTAACAAAGCCCATTTACTGGAATTTAAAACCCACAATCATAAATCGTTTGCGCTGCTAAAAAAGAACGGCGTGCGCGAATCTAAACCCGAACATTATGCCCAAATGCAGGTTTATATGCACGGCCTGGGGCTTGAACGCGCAATGTATATGGCAGTAAGCAAAGACACCGACGAGCTGTATACAGAGCGTTTTAAGTACAACCAGGAGGATGCTTTGGCGCTGGTCGAAAAGGCCAGGACCATTATAGCAACCGATATTCCACCGCCTGGCATAAGCACCAGGGCAGACTTTTTTAAATGCAAATTCTGCGACCACCAGGACGTTTGCCACCGCGACGAATTGCCCCAGGTTAATTGCAGAACGTGCGTGCATTCATTTGCCGACATTAAAAACGGTGGCTGGAAATGCACTTTTCACGATAAAGAAATATCAACCGATGAACAACGTCTGGGGTGTGAAAAGCACTTATTTAATCCAAACCTTGTGCCCCATGAAATGGTGGATATGGACCCGGTTAATAACCGTATCTCATACCGAACCATCGACGGTGTGGAATTTTACAACGGCGTTAAGGGTGATAAATCATACACAAGCAACGAACTGCAAGCTGCCCCGGCTGCCCTCTTGGGCGACCCTGGCGCTGATAGCTTGCGCGCCACCTTTAATGGTGAATTTATCAAGGATGAAAGTAAATGACCGCTTATTACAACGAGTTTGACCCCTTTGCCGCGAATTGGTTAAGGGAATTAATAAAAGATGGATTAATAGCCCCCGGAGTAGTAGATGAACGAAGCATTACCGAAGTTATACCGAGTGACCTTTCAGAGTTTACCCAATGCCACTTTTTCGCTGGAATTGGCGGCTGGTCAATTGCCCTTAGACTTGCCGGTTGGCCAGACGATAGACCTGTTTGGACCGGCTCACCACCTTGCCAACCATTTAGCGTTGCTGGAAACAAAAAAGGAACCGACGACGACCGACACCTCTGGCCAGCATTCTTTGACCTTATTAGAGAGCAAGCGCCTCCAACGGTGTTTGGCGAACAAGTTGCAAGCGCAATTAGGCACGGATGGTTCGATGATCTACAAACAGACTTGGAAAACCAAAACTACGCCAGCGCAATGGCAGTTCTGCCAGCTTGTAGCGTCGGCGCACCGCAAAAAAGAGATCGCTTGTGGTACGTCGCTAACAAGTTGGCCAACACCGACCACGATAGACAATCCACAAGTTGCGGGACAAGGCAAAGCGGCGAACAACCCGAAGCGGGGGACGACCTTGGGTGGAGCGGCCAGACTAGCCCAATGGCCAACTCCGATGTACTCGGACGGCTCGAAAGCGTGCAACCGCTACCGGGAAAACAATCAGAATGGGTTGGGGGCGATAGCCTCAACGGTAGAGATGGGAGCATGGGCGACACCGACGACGCGAGACTACAAATGCACGGGGGACATGGAGAATTACATATTCGGAAGCCCTACTGGTCGGGTGAGAACGGACATGGTTCCGACTCAGGCTTTTTTAATAGCACCTTGGCCAACTTCATCTACTGTCGAGACGGAAAAGCCCGTCCAGCCCCCATTGAACCCACGCTTTTCCCTCTGGCTAATGGGGTATCCAATAGAGTGGGCATATTGCGCGGAGCGGGTAACGCCATTGTCCCGCAAGTCGCGGCCGAAGTCATAAAAGCCTTTATGGATTTTGAGGTTAACGAATGATGGCTGTGAAACGCTGGACCGATAAAGAAGATCAATTTTTGCGATTTAACTATGTCCGATATACCAACGAAATATTGGCCAATCAAATGGAACGATCTTCTGGCGCAATAAAAGACCGGGCGGCCAGGTTAGGTATTCAAAAAAGCGGGTCCAGGAAAAGGTGGACGAAAACTGAACATAATTACCTGGCTAAAAATCGAGACATTTTACCACCGTCGGTAATCGCCAAAAAACTGGGTCGCTCAAGGGCGGCTGTTGTTAATCGCTGCACGTTGTTTTTTAAAAACGCGCCAGAGTTTGATCTCGATTTTGATGATTTAAACAAGGCGCATTACAACCCGTTTTTGACGGGAAAAATAGGACCAAAAATAAATGTTAAATAATAAAATAAAAAATGCTCCCCGTTTCCCCTGGAGTGACCAGGACACACAATTTCTTTTAAATAATTACCATTTAAAAACGGTTAAAGACATTGGTTTAATAATTAACAAACCTTCACAAGCCGTCGTATTTAAAGCTAGGCGCCTGGGTATTACCAACGTCCCGATGCAACGAGCATTGCGCGAAGGAAAATACGAACTGGCTTTGGAAATCTACAAAAAAACCGGCTTCTTTTGTCATTTTTTAACCACCAAATTTGGCCACGAAAAGCCTGGTTATCAATCAATTTATAATCAAAGGTAAAGCATGAAATATTCAATTTTTTATATATTAACCGTCGTTTTTATTAACCTGGCATTTACTTACATTCCACCGATTGTTTTATTAAATGGCGCTATTTTTATTACGACTGGCTCAATTATTGCCGGCCTGGTGTTTGTGGCGCGCGATTACGCACAACGCGAAGTCGGTCACAAGATGGTGGTTGCTTTAATGGTTGCAGCTGGGGGTTTAAGCTATTTACTAGCAGACCCATTTGTGGCGATTGCCAGTATCACTGCTTTTTCAATATCGGAAATTTCTGATTACATTGTTTACTCAAAGTATAAATCCGACTTCAACAAGCGCGTCATTGTGTCTAGTTTAGTTTCTGTCCCAATAGATACGGCTGTATTTCTTGCAATCATAAGCCATTTAAGCGCGTTAAGTTTTATTGTGATGTGCATCAGCAAATTACTCGTCGTAGCCTACTACGTGAGATTTAAAAAATGAAGATCATGCTTGATTGTTCCCCTAAAAAAATCCATGAATATCGAGAACGGTATGGCGTTGACCTGTGGCAGCTTAGGACGCCACTAACTCAATACTCACGGGCTGGAGTGCCTTATGGCCTCGATAATGGCTGCTTTAAACGCTTTAAAGAAAAGACTTGGCTAAAAATGCTCGATGAAGCACGGGAGCATAAGCCTAAATTTGTTTGTATGCCAGACATCGTTTGTGATGCCGTTAGAACCTTTGATCTTTTTGATGCATTTGAGCAACAAACAGAAGGATTGCCCAGGGCGTTAGTGTTACAAGATGGCATTGGCGACCACCGTATTGATTGGAACAAATTAGATGCCGTTTTTGTGGGAGGCAGCGATAACTTTAAAATAAGCCAAGAAGCGTTTAATACCTGTAGAACCGCGAAAATGCTAGGCAAATGGGTTCACGTTGGGCGGGTTAATACTGCCCCCAGGGTAAAAAACTGGTTGGGCCTGGCTGACTCTATTGACGGCTCTGGCATAAGCAAGTACGACCATATGCTGGAGAATGTGCTGGAAGCAATCCATGAACAATCAATGCAAACCGAAATTGAATTGGTGAGTTAATATGCAATTACGCGATTATCAAAAGGATTCAATCGACGCCCTTTATTCTTATTTTCAAGAGAACGCGACCGGGCACCCTATCCTGGTGTTACCTACTGCGGCCGGTAAATCTGTAATCGCCGGGGAATTTATTCGCGGATTGATGCAGCAATGGCCAGGGCAACGCGTGCTTTTGTTAACCCATGTAAAAGAATTGATTGCTCAGAATTACGATAAATTAATGACGCTTTGGCCGGACGCCCCGGCGGGAATTTATTCGGCCGGCTTAAATCGACGCGATACGGACCACGACATTATTTTTGCCGGAATCCAATCGGTCCACAAACGAGCCACCGAAATTGGCCATATTGATTTAATTATTATTGACGAATGCCACCTGGTCCCCAAAAAGGGAATGGGAATGTATTTGCGATTTTTAAAAAGCATGAATGTGATTAACTCTAAAATTCGGGTGGTGGGATTAACGGCAACACCTTACAGGCTTAATTCTGGTTCACTCATTGATGGTGACGATCGAATTTTTACTGATATAGCTTATGACGTTGATGTAATGCAATTGGTTAACGACGGTTATTTATCTCCCCTGGTGCCCAAGGCCATGGATAACGAATTTGACCTGTCAGAAATCAACACCAGGGCGGGTGATTACAAAACGGATCAATTGCACGCGCTCACCGACAACGACGCCCTGGCTAGAATGGTGTTAGTTGAAATCTTAGCTTATGGACGCCAGCGTAAATCTTGGCTGATCTTTTGTACCGGTGTTAACCATGCCGAAAAGATGGCCGAAATTATTGCAGAGCATGGCATTACCACGGCCACCATTACCGGGGCCACGCCCACCGACGAGCGCGATTATATCCTAGAGCGATTTAAGGCCGGGCACATTCAATGCCTGACTAACTGCGACGTTTTAACGACCGGCTTTGACGCGCCGGCAATTGATATGCTCGTCTTTTTGCGACCCACTCAAAGCCAGGGGTTATATGTCCAAATGTGCGGCCGGGGTATGCGCCTGGCTGAAAGTAAGAACGATTGCCTGGTCCTAGATTTCGGTGGTAATACTCAACGCCATGGACCCATTAACGCGCTGAATCCACAAGGCGAACAAAAGGCAAAGGGAAGCAAGGGAGCGCCTCCGTCCAGGACGTGCCCGATTTGCAAAACAATAATGGCGGCGTCTTGCACTAAATGCCCCGAATGTGGCCACTTGTTTCCACGCGATATAACCCACGATCAAACCGCCAGCACGGCCGCCCTTTTGCTGGATTTGGCTTTGCCTATCCCCATAAAACACGAATGGCATAACGTCAATAATGTGAATATTGCTAGGCATAAAAAACTTGGCAAACCCGATTCGGTCCGGGTCACTTATTGCACCAGCGGCGGCGACTTTTCGACTTGGGTTTGCCCGGCTCATGGTGGGTATGCTGCCGATAGAGCGCACGCGTGGATAACTGCCCATTTTCCGACATTGCAGGAACATACCACCGACGCTATTTTGGACAATGTTGGCAACGGCACCATCCCGTTTTCTATCCGCGTCAAAGAAACCGATAAATACCCAAACATTACCCGTTATGACTTTTCTGAGTTCAGAGAAGAATTACCTTTTTAACTTTAATAATGCTATTGAGAACTAACAAAATGAATGAAAAATTAATGACTATTCCAGAGTATCTAAAACATCAATTCGCACCTGGCTCGGCTCCCAGTGTCTACACCGTCCGTAACTGGATTAACCAGGGTAAAATTAAAGGCGTCAAAATGGGTGGCGTTTATTATATTGCCAATGGCCATGCTGTAAGTTATGCTTACGAAAACCCCGCCGATAATCTGGTGAATAGGGTATTAAATAGTTGAGGTTAAATTATGCGCTATCGGGAAACAAAGGCCACGCAAAGGCTGCCATTGAATCTTTATGAAACCACCAACGGCAAGGGAACGGGTGCTGTTTATTACCGTTATAAACACCCCACCACCAAAAAGTTTCATGGTATGGGCAAAGATAAAGTCGAAGCCATAAAGGCTGCTAAATCGTTAAATGATAAACTCATTGGCGCAACCTCCCTGGTGGATTCTGTTTTGCATCCATCCACTTCTGTTGAATCATTATGCGATAGTTACCTGGCGTTTAAGAAAAACTTAAAAGGTAAAAAGGCTTTGCAAAAAGCGTCTATTGATGAAATTCGCGGCGCGCATAAAAAGATTAAAATTTACTTTGATGGGTGGAATTGCCGCCAATTAACTACCATGGCCATATCACAATTTCTTGATGGTATTTATGACCCGGAAGAAAGCGAAGGTCACGCACGCGAGCGCGACAAAACCCGAAAAGTATTTGTGGCCACTTTGAACTATGGACAAACTAAAGGTGAATTAGACACAAACCCCGCGACGCCTTGTTTGAAAATAGGCAACCCGCCAGAAGTCGAGCGCCATAATAAAGACGGTTGGAAAATGATTTATAACGCCGCTGAACCTTGGATGCAAAAAGCCATGGACATTTGTATGCTGACCACTCAGCGCCGGGGCGACATTTGCAATATGAAAAAGGAAAACATAAAAGACGGCGTTTTGTATGTGGTCCAGGAAAAAACGCACAAACATGATACGGGTTATTTGGCCATTCAAATCACGCCAGAACTGAATGAAGTATTAACCAGGACGCTTGGAAAAGATCGCGTTAATATTGTGTCGCCATACTTAATTCACCGTAAACCCAGGGCCTACACTGAGCGCCAAAAAGCCGCTGGAATCCATTTTAGTTATATCAATAAAGACTATCTAACCAAAGAGTTTAAACGCCTACGCGACGACGTGACAGGCGCTTATGACCACTTACCCATGGTCCAGCGTCCAGGCTTCCACCAGGGGCGTGCGTTAGCTATCCATGAACACAAAAAGCAAGGCTGCGCGCCACAACAATTGGCCGGGCACGCCAGCGAGAAAATGACGGATAATTACGACGCCAGGCATGAAGATATAAACTGGGTTGATGCCAGCCTGGAAGGTTTTAGCCTGGCAAAATTCATGGGATAACCATAATGAAAAGCCCAGGGCTGCTTTATTAAGCGGCCTTTTTTTTGCCTATGGTTTTGCAATCTTTTTGCAATCTTTTTGCAACCCAAATTACAGGCATAAAAAAAGACCTTATAAGGTCTTGATATATAGGCATTTATTGGCACGCCCTGCAGGATTCGAACCCGCGACCTACGGCTTAGAAGGCATGGGCCTTATGTACCCTAAGTTGTTGATTATAATGATATTATCAAAACAATAAACAGGTCAAACAGCTACAAACAGCGAGTAAAAAAAACAAAGACTTACAAGCTAGTTTTGCAACCTAACTTCGTCTTGCTTGTTACTGCCACGGCATTCTAAAGATAGGTCCCGCCCTAGTCAATAGAATATTTAATTAATTATTTTCCCATGGCTTTTTTGGTGAATAGCTGTGTTAACTTTTGATAACCAACTGAGGCCGCAACCAGGACCGCCAGGGCTTGTTTATACCAATCCGGCATCATGTCTAAAACCCTAAAACCTTGCTCGACATAAGGCACCGCTGACGGTATAAA
>ENA-OQVM01003872-OQVM01003872.1-marine-metagenome-genome-assembly--contig:-NODE-3872-length-15795-cov-10.549561_pt1 | contig 15795 bp, 10 predicted proteins | sample MGYA00237776_ERZ505498 | MGnify/ENA primary metagenome ERZ505498 (study PRJEB26159, sample SAMN06265151) | marine metagenome | isolation source: Helgoland LTER site | place: Germany:Helgoland, sampling... | reverse complement strand
CTTTTTGATTACCGTTATGGCTGTTAATAAACTTGATGGATTGCACGAACATACCGCCAGAGCCGCAGCATGGGTCGTAGATTTTCCCTTTATAAGGTTCGAGCATTTCAGCTAACAGCGCTACTACTGACTTTGGCGTATAGAACTCGCCCCCACCTTTACCTTCACTGGCAGCGAATTTGCCGAGGAAATACTCATACACACGCCCAACCAAGTCTTCCTCACTGACCTCGCTTTCATTGGCGACGGTGTCGATATTGTTGATAGTGTCTAACAACGCAGCCAGCTTGCTGCCATCTAAACCCAAGCGCGAGAAGTAGTTATCGGGCAATGCGCCGGCGAGGGATTTATTGGATTTTTCAATGGTGTGTAAGGCAGTGTCGATCTTAAGGGCAATGTCATCTTGCTTGCTGTGCTTGATGACGTAATCCCAACGCGCCTCTTCGGTTAAGTAGAACACGTTGCTCTGCGTGTAAAAAGGCACGTTATCAATAAACTGTTCTTTACCGTCATCGATGAGCGCCTGACGATGAGCCTCGAACTTGTCGCTGATAAACTTGAGGAAGATTAAGCTAAGGACGATATGCTTGTATTCGGACGATTCTACCGAACCGCGCAGCTTATTGGCGCTGTCCCATAGGGATTCTTCGAAGGCAATGGTAGGTTTGGTTGCAGTTTGTTTTTTAGCCATTATAAATAACGATTCCATTGCGTTAAAGGTATTCCATATTGATGAATTAATGGAATTACTCGTGAGTCTTATGACCCGTGATTTTGGCAGAAACGGCCATTAATATCATCATTTAACTGTTATTCTACGCAAGACATTTACATTGCGCTATTAATACATTTATGAACGCCGAAAAAGCCAAAATACAGCTAGAACCAATGATGACTATTGCTGCGGGTCGAATTACCTGCTCTCGTTGTCAGGCGACATCAAAACGGACTAAACGCCAGTGCGGTGCCCCCGCCTTAAAGGGTAAGCGAGTTTGCCGATTTCATGGCGGAAGAAGTACTGGACCCAAAACCGAAGATGGCCGAAAGCGCTGCGCTAGTGCCAAAACTCTGCATGGTCGTGAAACCAGATCCATCAGAGAACAACGTAAGTGGCGAATGGCCGAGTTGAAAGTACTTGAGCTAATTATAAAGCGGTGGGAAAAAGAAAGTTTTCACAGGACCCGTTGAACCGACTCATAGACGATGCACCATGTGTGGGGGCTGTATATCTGTATATCTGTATATCTGTATATCTGGACAAAAAACAAGCAAATTGATTGCCCAGACACACCCTTATTTCAGGAATACAGATATACAGATTTTCAAGGGGGGGGCAGCTTAGTGAAAATCTGGACGCCGCGTTCACCTGTACGTTTAGTCCATCGGTGCCCCTTAGAATAATCAGGGCCGCTAAATTTTTCGATAACTTTTCTGATACGATTATGCGACTCACCAATCCGCTTTTTGACAATTCCCACCAATCCAGTCTTTGTGTTAATACCTTCGTCGATGGCATTTAAAACTGCAGTAATAGAATCAGCATCATGCTCTAAAGCAAGCTCTAACTCTTTTTTCTTAACTATCAGGTCAGCATGATCGCTATCTAATCGCTGTACGCTATCAAATAGAGCATTATAGGGCTCACCTAACGTCTTAGTGAAATTGAAATTTATCGCATCAGGAACATCACCTCTAGCCTTTTTGTTATTGAGCCTCACAGTCGTAATTTTAGCTATGGCATCACCCGACTCGGCAACACTGTCGATGATAAATCCACAGTCGGCATCATCAAGAATATCCGTCGTACCACCGAAAACAGCATTGCCCTCAGCATCAGGATGCTTATTGTTATGAGCTAACACAATTAAAGTGCCACCCGCCGCAATAAACCCTCGTGCCACTCGTCCGAAATCACTGGATTTTTGCTTATTCATTAAGTCAGTAAACTTTTTTAATGTATCCAAGACAACAACGACATTACGAGCCTCTTTAGCGACGGCTAAATCCTTAATCATTGCAACAGTATCGTCGGCTTCATAACCATTGAAATTAGGTACGAGCATATGGAAACCGTATTTTTCAGCTATTTCTAACTTCTGTATCATGCCTTTATAATTATCATCAGCATTAATATAGAAGACCTTATCGCCATCAATAACATTCGCTTTAATTTGCTCGCATAGCATCCACAACGTTAACAATGTCTTACCCATATTGGGTGATGCATAAATTGCAGTCCATTGCCCAAGCAAAGCTACGTCTTTCATTACAAAGACATCTGCAAGCATCTGCTTTCGGAGCTCATCGCTATCGCCTGTAATTGAAAAATCGCGGAATCTGGCAAGTGGAGAATCACAACCTTTGAATATCTCATCGAAGATAGGTACCTCGTCAGTCACTTGAAAAGGATTAACACTCAACCAGCCTCCTCGCGTGGCATGATGACGAAGCGTACCAATCGAGATATTTTTACTACTATCAAAATTATCAAATAAATTATCAATAGCTTCTTGCGCCTCACTTACCGCAAAGGTATCGCCCCAATGACTCGATGATTTTTTTGACCAAGCAAGCGCAATCTGTTTACTGCAGACCCAACCTAGAGAACGTAACGACCAAATTACTGATCGCCAAGTAGCATAATCACTGTCAGGATCAACACAACCCAGCATCTTATTAACTACTTCAATATTCTCTGCTGTTTCTGCTAATTCAGAATCACTCATTCGAGCGTAAGGAGGATGATTATTTGAAGCGCAAGTATGAGCAGGTTCATTAAGACAACTGTCGACATCTATAGGATCGCCCTCAAATAATTTAAAAACATAATTGTCAATTAAACCCATAGGACAGCGTGGCAAGTAGAATAAGCGAGATGGCTCAATACATGCGCGATCAATAACTCCCGCTATTCCTAACTTATCAGCCGCAGAAAGCAAAACCTGTTTATGTTTATCCGCATCTATCGGTGAAGATGTTTTGCATATTAAACGCAAGCGCGGTTTATTTTCGGTATGGCTAAATGTGGAGTGAAGAATCGCTTCAACATTCTCGCTCTTAACTGCATCAACTATATCTTCAGTCGATATTATTGAATCACCTTTACTATCAAGATCGAAAATAATCAGTGAAGTGGTATTGATTAAAGACTGACTTCGTCTACCATCTGGCATGTCCGCAGCAACATAACATCGGCCCTCTTTTGTGCCTATTTCAGGTATGCGGAATAGGTCCTTGAATGAACTCCAGGTATGGACAGCCGAATTGAATTCGGAAGCATAGCTATCTGCAAAAGATATCTTAAATGTATTATTTACTTCTTGCATGACTCTGCCTCCCAAACTATTCGGTTAATAAAAAAATTCGCCCTCAATACAAAATCATGTAGATCACCGGTGCCATCCCGCAAGTCTTTTATTGTTGACTTGAACGGCCCCTTTATTGAACGGTATGTCGACTCAGCTAAATCAATTAATTCATCAATATGCGCATCAGCATAATTAGTAATATAAGTAAGCTCTTCTGCAGACAACCCATCACCTTTTAACGCATATAAAACACCCACAACCTTATTGCCAAGCGTTTCAGCAATATCGAGCGGAAGATTTTTAACGTAATATGCTTTTTCTTCGGGCAGACAATGAACTAGCCGACGGCAAGCATCTTCATCATCAAGCGCACAATGACCAATATTGATTAAATTATCGTGTAAGGCATTTAAAAACGCTTGCCCTTCTTTAATTTTATAAAGCGATCCAGATAACATTCTTATGCCTTTACGACTTGCAAGACCTTTCTTATATGCCGCAGCGCAATTTTTAGGTTTTTTGAAGGCGCTCATATTGCCACCCCCAAAACTACTTTGATCTGATCTATAGGCCACGCCAGCCTGCCATTAATTCTGCGTGGTTTTATGGGACCATTGTCATAACAGGCCCAATTACGGAGCGTTTGACCATTACGATTTAGATAAAACGCTGCTTGGTCGGTAGATACAGTAGGAGATGTAATTTTTTCGATGTGTGGATAATTAATTTTCGAACTGGTTTTATTAACTAAATTAACTTTATTCATAATTTTCACCATAAAAAACAGCTGCACTAAATCCTCATCTAGTACAACTAGACAAATAAAATCCTCCCCTTTCGAGGAAGTCGTTTTTTGAGCGCAACTGTTTTTTGACTGGTAGTAGTTCCAGTGGTGAAACGCAGTTATTGATAGACCGGTTCTGTTCCGGTTGTATGATGCGCGGCCTTTAAATCGCGTTTATAAAACGATACCTATGCGATGTATCGTTCTACCCTAGCCCTGTTAAGGCTGCCCCGGCGTGAGCTTGGGAAGGCGCCGGTGTTGGTCACTTTACTAAAACTAATTTATTCTCGCGTGGGGTATAACTAATATTAGCTTCTTTTAAAATCCACGCTTCAATACTCCTATGATGTTTGGCTAACAAATCAAGCGGGCGAACCGTATAGTGTTTTTCAGCCGTAGCGCTTGGCTTATGCCCCATAATTTGAGCCACAATTCCCACTGGAATTTCAAGCCATTCAGTAAGGCTTTTAAACGAACGCCTCAACCCATGTAAACTAACATTAACCCCAGCAGCTTGGCATGCCTGCCTGTGCGCTTTAGCCGGGTTAACTAGCCTGCCTGACTCGCTTAATGGGCTACTGAATACCCATTCGTTGTGGCGCGGTAAACTTTCTAACAAATACTCTACATAAGCCGTTAATGGTATTGGCCTGCTTCCATCATTCTTATCACCGATATTAAGACTCTTCCATTGGAAATTAATATCATCCCAACGTAATTTACCAAGCTCTTCTCGTCTTGCACCTGTTAACAATAGGCATTGCAAATAGACCGATATAATACGATTTTCAATTCTAGTAACATACCCAAACCAACTTTCAAGCTGTGTCTTTTGTAAGTAATCTTGCTTAGGAGATTGAGACCCCGTTATTTCACGCAAACGACGCGATGCAATAACATCTAAATCAATAAGCGGTTTGTATTCTTTTTGTTCATAAGCCCATCGCCAGAAGGCCTTAAAATGGCGCAATGCTAAACGAGTACTACTTGGCCGCGTACTGCTTTCTTTTTTTGCCCAAGCCATTAAATCTTCTGATGTTAAATCAATTAAACGCTTGCACATCAACTCCGCAAGTGGGCCTGATACAGTCTTCCGATTCTTCCACCGTTTACGATCACCACCACCCACACTTGCCATTGCGATATGATCACGATAATGATTGTTGCTCCAATAAGGCTGTCTATCGCTTAGATAAGAGTTCCATAACGTTTTAACTGTGGTTGCCTCAGATAGTAACCGCTGCTCTTTCGCCATTCTCGCCGCCTCACGCGACTTATCGACTTCGCGCGGGTCAAGCCCTTTATCAACATCAACTCGCAGCCTGCATGCCTCAGCTCTTGCCTGCTCAATACTCCAAGCATCTACGCTGCCTATAGTTCTACGTATTGTTTTACCATTCAACTTAGCTTCAAATACAAAGCTCTTCTTACCGCCAACAGTCGCACGGACTTTTAAACCGCTGACTTTTTTATCTCGCAAAAAAACTTGTCGGCCAGCTATACCTTCCGGACAAATAAGTCTGTCTATCTTACCGACCGTGAGGTGGTGGGCTTGATTAAAATCAATTAGTGCCGTGTCTTTTGGTCTTGCCATTACCAATCCAGTTGATTCTGTGTAGCCAGCATGTAGCCAGCAAGAATGTATTGTACGGTATACCGATCAACAGAAGAAGATACTATCCGAATGAATTAATTACATTAATCGAATTTAACTCATTGTTATTTAAGGATTAAATACCACCAAACATCACTAGAGTGCACCATATGCCACCATAAGGTATAGTCTGATATATCACTGACATAATGACTGTTAATCATTGGGTCGCTGGTTCGAGCCCAGCAGGCGGAGCCAAATATCGAAAAAGCTGCCAGCAATGGCGGCTTTTTTTTTGACCCAATGATTAGCTCTTTATCTGTTAATCATTGGCGAAAGCAATGCTTTCGCCTAGTTCGAGTCCAGCAGGCGGAGCCAAATATAAGAAAAATATCGACAACGTCCCTACTAATAACCAGCTGTCTAATAGTCAGTATTCTTCATTAAAAACGGCTACCGTAGCTGCCGCTGAGCATCGCTGCCGTTTTTAGTTTTTAACGCTATTTACGATTAAACCTAAACTGCCTAATTCCCAACACAGATAACAATCCAGCCATTAAACTCATTAACCAAATAGGTACGACGGGAATAGCTTCAATCGCTTGAAGCTGTAACGCCCATATCACTGAGCCTTCGATATTACCCAGCGTACTATCAAGATCGTATAGGTCATCATTATCTGTAACGCTATACGTCACTGTATTGTCCTCGAGATTAATGTCGTCAATAGCTGTTAACGTATCACCTACTAACCTATAGGCGATAGCTCCTTCAGGTAAAGCCTCTCTGTTAACATCGATAGTGACCTGAACCATTTCGGCTAAGGTTGAGCAACCCGATAATGAAAAACTAACCTGCTTGGCTAAACGATTAAAACCCGCCGGCGGTACATAAGTGTTAGATGTCATACTAATTAGAGAACAACTGGAATCTGAAGTGGCGGGTACGGTCGATAAATAACTACCCTCATCTTCTATATGAGTAATAGCATTAGCAAAAGGATCGTCACTCATGCCTGCACAATTCTCGGCATTGTTATGCCTTAATGGACGCAACGTGCCTTGGTAAGGGCCAGTAATATCTTGCAGCACTAGAGTCTCTGTGTTCAACGACATTTGCCAAGAAACACCCGCTGCATTGGTCCAAAGATAATTACCACCACTCGCTGTAAGAGTCCCTAAATGCCAATCATTGTATTGCGGATCTCGACGATAGGTGCCGGCTATTCCAGATACAAAACCACTTCTTTCGCCTTGAGCATTAATTCGATAATACGTTTCGCTGTCCCATTGTGAATGATCAAAGCCCTCAACTAAAAGCGAGGCACAATTATTGGGAATACCATCACCATCGGTATCCGCCCTATCGCCTATTTGAATAAGAGGAAAACCATCCACACTATCAGCGATGCCATCGTTATCGTCATCCGTATCTGGGAGCACGTTTGCCGATGAACAAACAGATGGGAACTCAGCACAGTTATCTGGCGCACCATCGGCATCCGTATCCACTAAGCAATCGCTATTACCCCCAAAACAAATTAAAGGTGTAGCCAGTAATGAAGAAGCCGTTGCTTTTACACCGGCGCAAAGAAACTCATCATAAGCGGGAGTACAACTGGTTAAAAATTTAAAAAACATGCCATCCGATCGAACGGCCTCAATAGGCTGCCCATTCCAAACCATAATATCGGGCACCTCATTGGCAAGGTGGGCATTTAGATAATGCGGGTGCGATGGGTTCTGCATAATGCCAAAAAAATGTGCCAACTCATGGGCTAAAGTCACCGCCGCGCGATGACGCAAAAGTCCTTCTGAAAACGGATGCTCGGTATTCACCAAAAAAGGAAACGAACTACTCCAGTTAGCGATGGCTGTATAACTGGCGCAATAAACGTTTGCTGGATCAACACCTAATCGCACCACACCCATTTCGGTAGGTAGCTTTGCCACACCCCTAGCGGCTAACGCTGTAGGCGTGTGTGTACTGTCTGGCACATTGTTTTCAATCGAACCGCCCGTAGCCTGACATTTTTGCTCTAAGCCCTCTATCGCTTCTACACGACTGATACTGGTGCGCACACCAAATTGCGCTTCAAATAAATAAGAGGCGCGTTCAAAAAGAATTTGCGGCGAACTCTCAAGTGTTGGATAGCCTTGCGCTAGAAAGAGCGCTTGATGATTGTTGTAATAATCAATCCAACTTTGATCAAGCACCACTAAAAATTTATATTCCACCACGCGCTTACTGTCCGATGCATCCACCACCTCGGCAGTCGGCGTCCACGGCAAACCATTGCAGTGAGCAACCTCTTCAAGGATAGGTTCAAAGTTAGCGCTAAAGGGCTGGAGGTCAGACGTTAGAGCACGTTCACCATTCGCTCTGGGTGATACATAATTAGGAAAGGCGTCTCTTTGTTTTTGATCATTTTGCATGGCGCAATTAAAGGTGAGTGATGATTCAATTTCACAGCTAGCACTGCAGCCATCACCATTAAGGGTATTGCCATCATCACAGGATTCGCTGCTCACTTTAATGCCGTCACCACAGACAGTGCCACACGATGGCAAAGCATCAGGACCGCATGAAGAGTAGCCCCATTCAACACGACAAGTAGAGCTACAACCATCACCGTTAACGGTGCCGCCATCATCACATTGCTCGCCGACAACAAGCACACCATTACCACACTCGTTGGCTTGGGCTTGAATGGACGACAATGCAAAACTTAATAGCAGACAGCTTATTAACGCGAAGCAAGCTTTCCTGATGAATTCCATTATTGCTCCGTACTTTTATATTTTATTATTATTTTTTTGTGTGTCTATATATCCATACATATCAATCAATATTACCACAGGCAACAATCTAACGATAACACCCTGCTGCAAAAGGGTTTTTATTGTAATAGGCTTAACTGTAATAGCCTTTGATGTAATAACCTTAATTGTACTAACTAGCAATACGCCTTATTTGCCTTAATGATACGCCTTAATAGAAGGCTCAAGATCAGTAATAAGCGACTGCAAATGTTCCTCATATTTTTGCCAATGATCAACACCACTTTTATAAAGAGGCTGTCTAACCTGCTCTGAACTCGCGGTACGAACAGCGCGCTCTGTTTTATGAAAGTCCAAGCAAGCGCTTTCAAATGGCAAACCACAGTAATCTAAAATACGCGTTACCTGCGCTTCAATATCTTCGGTGACATCTTCGTATCGAACACGTAATACATCATTAGGAACCACCGCATCCCAATGATCCATCAAGGTCACGTAATCATTATAGTATTGCGCGATATCACTCAGGCTATAAGTAAACTCTTGACCCTCGGCAAACAATTGCTTAAACCCACTAAAACAACAAGCCACTGGGAACCGTCTAGCATCAATTATTTTAGCGTTAGGCAGAATGGTTTTTATTAAGCCGACATGGCGAAAATTATTCGGCATTTTATCTATAAAGAAAGGCGCATCACCACGATGAATCTGTGTCTCGTCAATATACTGTTTACCTAAGGCATAGCGCTCTTCCGAGGTTAAAGTCTCAATGAGCTCTGGATAACTCACCCCGTCTTTGCTTCGACCTTTCCGTCTAAGCTTGTCTGCAATAGAGAGCATATTGGGTAGCTCGAGCGTACCGTCAACTTGGCTATGTGACGATAAAATTTGCTCAAGTAATGTAGAGCCTGCTCGCGGCAAGCCGACAATAAATATAGGTGCGGCATCCGGATAGCCGTCACAACCTAGACGCTCGATATTATCTTTATTAAAAAAGCTTCGCTGTGACAAAAGCTCTTCCGTCATTTTTTCAGCATCATAACTGCTCTGCAGTTTTTTAACCTGATTACCTTTTTGATAATAAGTAAACGATAAATCATAATCACTTCTATCTTCAAAGGCTTTACCTAAAGCAAAATAAAGGTATACCTCGTTATTCGGCGTTAGCGCTTCGCTTTTTTCAAGATCAAGCATGCCCTCAATTTCGCTATCGTCAAAGCGATAGGTTTTTAAATTAGACAATGAGTAATAGGCTTCGCCATAACTGCGATTACGTTGTATAGCAGTTTGATAACTGGTAATCGCCTCAGCATTTTTACCCCACGTTTTTAGTGCATGACCTTTAGATGTATATGTAAGCGCATCATCAGGTAATATATCTAACACTTTATCAAAGTGATAAATTGCTTCAGCGTACTCACCCATTTGCATTTTCGCGATGGCATAAACGGATTGAAATTGCGGGTTGCCAGAATCGGCGTTAATCAATTTTTCTGCGGCTATCATTGACATCTCAAACTTTTGTCTACGACGCAATATGTTTATATGATCTATTTTAATTTGTGCATTATCAGGATTAAATTCCATGGCACTAGCAAGCAAAAACTCTGCCTCCTCCATGGATCCTAGGCGAGAAGCAATATCCGCGAGCAAGCGCATGGCTTCGGCATCGGTAGGTAATTTTTGCAAAAATTGCTTACATAACGCCTCTGCTTTAAATAGTTTCCCTTGCTCAATTAAATCCATAACTGCAACAAGTGTTTTAGGCAGATTCTGTAGTCGTAGCAATTGCATTTGCGCTTGCTTTGCAGCAGCTGAATTTCCTATTGAAGAAAATAATTCGACCTGCGCTTTCCAACCGGCAATCAATGCAGGATTCAGTTGACAGGCGGTTTGATACGCTACTAATGCGAGCTGAACTAACCCTTGCGCGCGATAAAGATGCCCCTGCTCTTGATAAACTCGGCCTTTGTCTAACGATAACTCTTTTAATATATTGAGGCATGGCTGTGCTTGAGCATAATCATTTTGATAGCGATAACATACAGCCGCCATATAATTAGCTTCAAGGTTACTCGCATCTTTATCAAATACTATCTGCAGCTCAGCAAGCGCTTGATTAAATTGACCACTGGCTATTTTCTTTTGAATACTTGCAGCATCGATATTTATAGTCGGCTCTGTCACGTTATTTTTATCATCCACAAATTAAAAAAAAGGCCTCGCTATTATATAGCGAGGCCTTAGTCTTTTGGTATTTATTAGTTAATATCATACGACACTGTTTAAAACCTGCCTCAGCGCCTTAAAACCTACTTCAGCGCCGCATAACACTAGCTATTAAATATCATGTACTACCTATACATATCTACTAAAGGTCGTATGACACTCTAAAACCAACTGTGCGCGGACGGGTAACGTTAATACGATCTCTATTATAAGTCGCATTTCCAGAAACCTCTGCACGCTCATCAGTCAAGTTATCTATATACAGCTCGGCTGACCATTGGTCATTAGTAACACCGGCAGTAACACCCACTAATGTCCAACTATCTAACATAGTGCGATTAGGCGTAACAATGTCAGTGGCTGCTTCATCAGAATAACTGATATGAGGCATCACATGAGCCGTTTGGCCTGAGCTTAATTCCCACTCGTAACGTGCTTGTAGATTCAACTGTAATTCAGGAGCAAATGCCAGCTCATCACCTTCTTGCACAAACGTGGTAATAAAGCTTTTTGTGATTTCAGTATCCAATAAAGAAAAACCACCACTCAAAGTTAAGCCATCATAATTACCTGGCAACCATATGAACTCACCTTCCAGACCTTTGATTTCAGCATCTGCCGCATTGTCTGCAAAGAACAAATTGGTAATGCTTGCGTCAAAAATACCGACTTGTAAGTTTTCAACCTGAACAAAAAAGATATCACCATTTAAACGTAAATTGCCATCAAGCAAATCAAGTTTCCAACCAAACTCGTAGTTAGTCACATCATCTGTATCATATGAAAAAGGAACGGTGTAATCATCATTACCAGCACCACCGGGGCGGTTTAAAAATCCAGATCTAAAACCTTCAGACCATGTTACGTAGTAAAGCTGGTCATCCGATGGTGTCCACGACAAACTAATTTTACCGATAAAACCATCGGTTGCTGAAGTGTCGTTGTCACCACTAAAAATTTCATCTAAATTGTTGCCGGCATTGGTATCTTCGTCCGCGCCAACATTACCAAAAGAGCCTGCTGCACTGCCTTTTAGATCAGCTTCAATATCATACCAGCGCGCGCCTAATGTAGCTGTAATTTGCTCTGAAATATCAACATTTAACTCACCAAATACGCCATATTGCTTATCTGTGCGCAATACATCATTTCTAAAAATAACGCCTTCTGGCCATACACCTGTGTCACTAACAGAAGCGCCCTGTGCCGAAAAGTTTGGCCCATAACTATCATCACCAAGCTGTTCAGAACCAGGGTAAGTGAAATCATTTACTTCACGTATTTCGAGGTCACTGTAAAAGCCGCCAAAGGTTGCTCTTATCGTTTCGCTTTGGTCAGTAGAAAAACGTAACTCATGAGTTTGCACTTCAGTTTTTACAAGACTATCGACATAGAGATTAGGTGCCGCACAATTTCCAGTAGGAGCTAGACCACCAGTGGCTACGCCATCGGTACATATATAATAAGGAATATAATCACCGGCGAATAAATAATCTGTGTAACCGATACGCTGGTTACTTTCTCTGTCAGTAAATGCACCTGCATAAACAACATCTAAGGCGCCTAATCTTCCTTCTAACGTCCAGCTCGTGTTTACAAATTCATCTTTAAGCGCATCGTCTGCATAACGTTGAATTTCAAGATCATCCAGTTCTGGATCCTGAAAAAATACGCCCTCAGCATCCATTGTTTGCTGTGCGACGCCGACTAACAACGACCAGTCATCATTGATCTGCCATAAGCTACTCAGGCGAGCACCATTATAAGTAACATCATTGATGTCTTCTTTAACTAAGGCGCTGTTATCTGCAGAAACAAAAGTTACTCCACTAAGGTCAGCACCGGCTTGGCTACCACCCTGAAAGCGAGCGCTCTCTGCTGCAGTAATACTGCCTGCAACGTTATCGATATAACCACCTTGGTTATCGACATATACTACGCCGCGAACTGTGATCGAATCACTCACGGGCACATTAATCACTGCTTCAATATTGTTGCTTTGCGCACTACCTTCGGTGCTAGCTGCTCCGAATTTCACTTTACCTGAAACACCTGATGGATCAGGCTTATTGGTAATCAATCTAACGGTACCAGCCTGTGAGCTAGCACCAAACAATGTACCCTGAGGTCCTTTAAGTACTTCAACACGATTCATATCGGCAGCATAAACGTCTAAGTTACGTCCTGGCTGAGATAAAGGCTGCTCATCAAGATAGAGCGCAACATTGGGTGCAAGTCCCGCAACACCAGAGGTGGTTAGGTTAGGCGTAGTCGATGCAACACCACGAATATAGATGGTGTTTTGGCCTGGACCATTGCCTCCGGCTGTAACGCCTGGCATCTGGATAAGGTAATCGGTGAAATCAGTAATGCCCAACTGCTCGAGCGCTTCCTGACCTAATGCGCTAACAGCCACAGGAATATCCTGTGTACTCGCTTCCTGCTTAGTTGCTGTAACAATGACTTCTTGAATTTGTGCCTGGGCAGTACTGGCAATCAAAATACTACTGAATAATGCGGTTCGCTTTAACATGAGCGTCCTTTTAGTTATTAGTTAGTTAAATAGAAAGGAGAGCGAGTAAAATATAATCATTAGTGTAATTAAATATATAACTCTATGCATATTATTAAAAATAACCTCACAAAGATCAACGTAAACACTCTATTTGAGGGCAATATAGGCCTCTTTGTTGTATTATTAGCAATCTAATCGCTAAAAAGAATAATTTGTACACTATAAATAATCAATCAAACTGAATCGTTTCGTTAGCTAAAAATACTTAGTGCATTAAACATGTACAAAAAGCATTCATTTTGTTCTAACGAAAAGATCTAGAGAGGAATAATGGTAGATCGCTACTCATCAGACTTTGAAGCCGGTGAAGATAACACTCAAGTTTTTGGCCTCGACATTCATACACCCGTCTTTCTTATAAGCTCTAGCCTGATTATTGCGTTTGTGATTGCCACATTGCAGTACCCAGAAATAGCTAATGAATGGCTATCTAACGTTCGGTTATGGTGTCTAACGAATTTCGATAGTTTTATGATGGTGGCAGTGAATGCACTTTTGATTTTCTGTTTAGCACTTATTATTTCGCCTATGGGTAAAATTCGATTAGGCGGAGACAGTGCTCGACCAGAGTTTGGACGCCTAAGCTGGTTTGCCATGTTATTTGCAGCCGGCATGGGTATTGGCCTAATGTTCTGGGGCGCAGCAGAACCCATGGCCTACTTTACTGGCTGGGCAGGCACTCCTTTTGGTGTAGAGGCTTGGTCTAATGAAGCCGCTGAGCTAGCAATGGGTGCAACCGTCTTCCATTGGGGGCTTCATGCTTGGGCTATTTATGCCGTAGTCGGATTAGCATTGGCGTTTTTCACCTATAACTGCGGTTTGCCATTAACTTTACGCTCGGCTTTTTACCCATTACTTGGCGAGCGCTGCTGGCGCTGGCCCGGTCATGTTATCGACACCTTCGCAGTGCTTGCGACTATTTTTGGACTAGCCACCTCCTTAGGATTAGGTGCATCTCAAGTCAATGCGGGTTTAACCATGCTGCTAGGGCTAGAAGACAGCCTCAACTCGAAAATTTCGGTGATTATATTAGTCACCTTTATCACTATCTTGTCAGTAATAAGAGGCTTAGACGGCGGCGTTAAAATACTCAGTAACGCTAATATGTTTTTAGCCGCCTCTTTGCTGGTCTTTGTAGTGATAATCGGATCAACAGGCGATGTCGGCAGCTGGATTGCATTTACTACTGAGCACTACGCTAAAAACATACTGCCGCTAAGTAATTCCGTTGGACGTGAAGATATCGACTGGATGCGTGACTGGACGGTATTTTATTGGGCATGGTGGGTTAGCTGGTCACCGTTTGTTGGATTATTTATTGCCCGTATATCCAAAGGCCGGACGGTACGCGAATTTATGCTGGCAGTATTATTTATCCCAACCTTCGTCACCATTATCTGGATGAGTGTGTTTGGTATGAATGCCATTGCTCAAGCGCAAGCTGGTATTGGCAGCCTCGCTGATGGTATTAGCTCAGTGAGTCTAACGACGTTTCAAATGTTAGAGAATCTGCCCTTCGCAGAAATCACAACGTTTGTAGGTATCCTTTTGGTATTGATATTTTTTATTACCTCCTCAGATTCAGGCTCTTTGGTGATCGACAGTATTACTGCAGGCGGTAAACTGAACTCACCGGCACCGCAGCGAATTTTCTGGGCTGTTATTCAAGGTTTAATTGCCGGTGTTTTGTTGTATGGTGGCGGCCAGTATGCATTGAGTGCACTGCAAGCTGGAACAGTAGCAACCGGCATCCCATTTACACTGGTGTTGCTTTTTATTAGTATCAGTTTATTTAAAGGCTTACGATCTAGCTTAAAAGAAGATCGTGTAAACAGCTGATTAGCGAGAAATTTATCTAATGGAAAAAGTTAACGAAGTGCTTGTCACTTTACGAAGAATAATACGAGCGACGGACTTATATTCCAAGCAGCTGGCAAAAAACACGGGGCTAACGTCTCCGCAAATGTTGTTGCTACAAATATTACGTAACAAAGGCGAACAAACCGTTGGCGTGTTAGCCAAAGAAATGAGTCTAAGCCAAGCAACGGTAACAACGATTTTAGATCGCTTAGAAAAAAAATCATTAATCATAAGAGAGCGGTCGACGTCTGATCGCAGAAAAGTGCAGGTAGATGTTACCGACAATGCGATAGAGATTTTAAAAGACGCCCCGCTGCCGCTGCAGCATCAATTTACTCAGCAGTTTAATGACTTGCAAGAATGGGAACAGCTGATGATGATTTCATCACTTAGTCGAATTGCTCAAATGATGGATGCACAGCATATTGATGCTGCGCCAGTATTGGATGTGGGGACGCTGGATAGATAATACTGGGAAATATCTGAGCTCGTCAGAATCTAGAGCTCAGAGTTTAAAACTTTAGTAGTAATGGGATGTTCTGAGGGTTTACTTTTTTTGTTTAAATTTTCAGTTCAAGATCGTCGGGGGTGGCCCGACATGCCAGTCACTTTTTTCAACAGCAAAAAAAGTAACCAAAAATGCCGTAAGCTTAACGGCGAAGCTT
>ENA-OQVM01003871-OQVM01003871.1-marine-metagenome-genome-assembly--contig:-NODE-3871-length-15803-cov-37.208826_pt1 | contig 15803 bp, 14 predicted proteins | sample MGYA00237776_ERZ505498 | MGnify/ENA primary metagenome ERZ505498 (study PRJEB26159, sample SAMN06265151) | marine metagenome | isolation source: Helgoland LTER site | place: Germany:Helgoland, sampling... | reverse complement strand
TACAGGTAATTTATGAAATTAAACAAGGTTGAGCCAAAATACATTTCAAAATCGAACCCAAGAATTGGTCTTATAACACTTGGTAGCGATTTTAGAATTGAAAAGGATTTTAATAATGTGATCTATGGAAGAGATGTAGATCTGTATGTTAATCGAATACATTGTTACAATCCCTTGACCAACGAAACGTTAGCTAAAATGGCAGATGATATTACCGATGTCACTAAAGATATTTTACCAGATCAAAAAATAGATTGTGTTGCTTATGGATGTACATCAGGAACAATTGCAGCAGGTTATGATGTGATTGAAAAAAATGTGAAGTTAGCCAAGCCTGAAGCAAAAGTTACCACCCCAATTACATCTGCTATTAAGGCTTTAAAAGCTTTTAACATTAACAAAGTATCGGTTTTTACCCCTTATACAAAAAGTATAAACGACTCAGTTATAAATTATTTTAATAAAGAAAATATTGCAGTTAATGGATTAACATATTTTGATATTGAGTCTGATTTAGATATTGGAAAAGTAGATGAAGAATATTTATTTGAAGTTTTGTCAAAAATTAATTTAGAAGATAGTGAGGCATTATTTGTGTCTTGTACGGCTTTACCAGTATTATCGATAATAGATAAGCTTGAAAAAAAAATGAATAAAGTCATTTTATCTAGCAATCAAACATTAATTTGGGAAAGTCTAAATGCTATTGGCTATAAAAATAGTATTGAAGGTTTTGGAAAACTATTTAAATTTAACTAAATGAATTTTACAAAAGAAGAATACAAAAATAGATTAAAGAAGGTTCAAAAATCAATGCAAGATAAAGGCATTGATGTATTAATCTCTCAGGATCCATCGAACATGAATTATTTAACAGGTTATGATGCTTGGTCATTCTATTATGCCCAATGTGTCATAGTTCATATTAATGCAGATGAGCCCTTATGTTTTGTTAGAGACCAAGATGCTGGTGGAGCATATATTAAAACTTATTTGAAAGATGAAAATATTATAAAGTATGGTGAAAAATATATTCATAATTGGCCGCTTCACCCTTATGAAGCTTTAACAGATATTATTAAAGAAAGAAAATGGGATAAACTTTCTATTGGAGTTGAAATGGACAGTCATTATTTTACTGCCTACTGTTATGAAAAAATAAAATCAGGCTTGCCCAATGCAAAAATTTCAGATTGTGAAAGATTAGTCAACTGGGTTAGAGTTGTAAAATCAGATACTGAAATTAATTTAATGAAAGCTGCATCATTAATCGTTCAAACAGGAATGAAGAAAGCTTTTGAAGTAATCAATCCTGGGGTAAGACAATGTGATGCTGTATCAGAAATACAAGCTGCTCTAATAAAGGGAACTCCTGAGTTTGGTGGAGATTATGCGTCTATTGTTCCAATGCTTCCAACTGGCAAAGGCACATCAGCATCTCATTTAACATGGACAGAAGATAAATTTGTAGAAGGCGAAGCAACAATTATTGAACTTTCAGGATCTCATAAAAAATACCATTGTCCAATGGCAAGAACAGTACTTCTTGGAAAAGCTGACCAGCTTAAAATTGATACAATGAAAAAAACAAATGAAGCCTTGCAAGCAGGTATTGATGCTATCAAACCAGGAAAAACTGCAGATGATGTGGCTCAGGCATTTTGGAAGGTTCTTGATAAGTACGGTATAGAGAAAACCTCTCGTACTGGATATTCTATCGGAATTGGTTACCCACCTGATTGGGGAGAACACACTTTAAATATATCAAAAGGAGATATGACAATTTTAGAGCCAAATATTACTTTTCATATGATTGCTGTTATGCAATTTGGAAATTGGGGAGTTGAAGCGTCTGAAGCAATAAGAGTTACGGATCAAGGAAGTGAGCTATTTTGTAATTTTTCAAAAGATCTTCACATTAAATAATTAAAATAAAAAAACTTGATAAATAAGCTCACAAATGTTTTAAATCCATCTAGAAAATATGACTAAAAATAAAGAATTTGTAAAATTTGATAATGTAGACAAGAGCTATGATGGCAAAGTATTGGTCGTTAAAGGATTAAATCTAGACATTGAAGAAGGTGAGTTTGTAACTATGCTAGGACCCTCTGGTTCTGGTAAAACAACTTGTCTTATGATGTTGGCTGGTTTTGAAACACCAACTCATGGAGAAATTTATTTAGATGGTAAGGTTATTTCAAATATTCCACCTCACAAAAGAGGAATAGGAATGGTATTCCAGAACTATGCTTTATTTCCACACATGACTGTTTATGAAAATTTAGCTTTTCCATTAAGAGTTAGAAAAATTCCAAAAGATGAAGCTGATAAAAAAATAGATAAAGCTTTATCCATGGTTTCACTTCATGGTTTTGAAGCAAGAATGCCGATGCAATTATCAGGTGGACAACAACAGCGTGTTGCTGTTGCAAGATCATTAGTTTTTGATCCACAAGTGGTATTAATGGATGAACCACTTGGAGCATTAGACAAAAATTTAAGAGAAAGCATGCAATATGAAATTAAACATATTCACGAAAGTATTGGTGTAACAGTTGTGTATGTTACACACGATCAAACTGAAGCATTAACAATGTCAAACCGTATTGCAGTTTTCAATGATGGTAAAGTTCAGCAACTATCAAGTCCTGATGAATTGTATGAAAAACCGGTTAATTCATTTGTTGCTGAGTTCATTGGAGAAAATAATAAATTTTCAGGTCAAGTTTTAGATATTTCAGGAGATAAATGTAAAGTTAAATTAGAAAATGGCACAGAAATTTTAGCAAATCCAGTTGCTGTTAAAGCAAAAGGGGATAAGACTAAAGTTTCACTAAGACCTGAAAGAGCAATTATAGATCCTACAGATAAAATGGATAATAATCATAAAGGTAAAATTGAAGAAATAATTTATCACGGTGATCACACTAGACTAAGAGTTGATTTGTTGGGAAATAAAGAATTCATTCTTAAAGTACCAAATAGCACTGCAAGATTAGATCTAAAAAAAGGTAATGTGCTTAATATTGGTTGGAACAGTATTGATTGCAGAGCTTTAGATCCAAAATAATCTTAAAAAAATCCCTAAAAAACTTAAATAAAATAAAGGCAAATTAGACATAATTGGCTGTTGACTAAACTTCTCTATCTTGTTTTACTTTCCCTTTATAAAATAACAAACGTTAACGTTAAATAGGAGAGAAAATGAAAAAAATAAGTAAATTATTACTTGCTCTATCTTTTGTACTTTCTATCACAACTTCAGCATTTGCAGTTACTGTAGTGTCTTGGGGTGGTGCTTATACTGAAAGTCAAAAATTAGGGTATGGTGATCCTACAGCAGCGAAACTTGGAATACCTGTAAACTGGGTAGACTACACTGGTGGATTATCAGAAATTAAAGCTCAAAAAGAAGCTGGAAAAATCACTTGGGACATCATTGATGTATACGCAAAAGATACTATCATTGGATGTGATGAAGGAATTTTTGTTGAATTCGATTTTGATAAAGACTTCGCACCTGCTCCAGATGGAACACCTGCAAGTGAAGACTTCTTTACTGGCATGCCTTCAAAATGTGCAGTTGGAAACATCTTGTACTCTTGGAACTTTGCTTACAATAAAGACAATGTAAAAGGTACTCCAAAATCAGCAAAAGACTTTTTTAATACTAAAAAGTTTCCTGGTAAAAGAGCTATCTACAAAGGTGCAATGTCTAACTTAGAATTAGCTTTAGCTGGCACAGGAACAAAAGCTGGTAAAGGTGGTGATAAGATTTACAAATCACTTGAAAAAGGTGGAGTTGATAAAGCAATTGCTGCTATTAAAAAACTTTGCCAAGATCCAAATGGCGGATGTGTATTCTGGAATGCTGGAGCTCAGCCACCAGAACTATTAGCTAATGGTGAAGTTGTTATGGCTACTGGTTGGAATGGTAGATTCTTTAATGCTCAAATGGAAGGAACTCCAATTGTGCAAGTATGGGATTCACAAATTCTTGACTATGAGTATTTCGCTATGGTTAAAGGTGGACCTAACGATGCTAACGGTAAAGCTATGAAAGTTCTTAGAGAAATGACAAGTACTGAAGGTCTAGCAGGAAGTGCTAAGTATATTGCTTACGCTCCTTGGAGAAAATCTTCAATTGCTATCATGGAAGCGGGAGAGCCTTGGTTTAAAGATGGTAAAACTAACATGGTACCACATATGCCAACAGCACCTGCGAACACTAAATCATACATTCTTATGAACCCTGAGTTCTGGGCAGATAACCAGGATGAAATTGGTGAAAAATGGGAAGCTATGAAAGCTGGTCTGTAATTTAATTATAGATTAAACTTTTATTTTATTTAAAGGGCGGTTATTATGTAACCGCCCTTTTTTTATTATGAGCACAGAACAAATTTTATCATCTGATGGTGTACCTCTTGAGGTTAGTTTAAAAAAAGCCGAGAGAAGAAACAAGATAAGAGCATTAATGCTTGTGGGTCCTTTATTTTTATTTCTTTTAATTACTTACGTGTTTCCAATCGGCGATATGTTGTTTAGAAGCGTTGATGATAGAATGATTACAAGTAAGTTGCCGAATACCTTTGCAGCACTAGAACAGTGGGATGGTAAAGATTTACCAGATGAAAAAGTATATGAAGCATTTTACAAGGATTTTTATCCGCTAGCTATGGCTAAAGAAGCGGGAAAACTTTATCAAAGATTAAATTATGAAAAATCCGGTTTTAGTAGTGGATTAAAAAAAACAAATAGAAAAATTAAAAAATTTGAAGAAGGAAATTATAAAGAGCAGTTCATGGCAACTCACAAAATATGGAATGAAGTTGGATATTGGGTAGCCTTAAAAAATACAGCTCCCAAATGGTCCTATGCAAAGTATTTAAAAGGAATGGATTTAAAATTTGACGATAAAAGAAACATTGTTGAAGTAGCTGAAGATAGAAAAATACATAAAATTTTATGGTTAAGAACTATAAATGTAGCTTTTTGGGTGACAGTTTTTTGTTTTTGTTTAGCTTATCCAATTTCACATTTATTGGCTACATTGCCTATGAAATATAGTAACTTATTGATGATCTGTGTTTTACTTCCTTTCTGGACTTCATTATTAGTTAGAACTTCAAGCTGGATGGTATTACTTCAACAACAAGGCCCGATTAATGATTTAATTGTCTGGTTAGGTTTTGCTGCTAATGATAATAGGCCAGAACTAATGTATAATGTAATTGGAACTTTTGTTGCAATGACACAAATTCTTTTACCTTTTATGGTATTGCCGCTTTACAGTGTAATGAAAACGATTTCTCCAAGCTTAATGAGAGCAGGAAAATCATTGGGTGGCACACCTTTGACAGCATTTTTTAAAATTTATTTTCCATTAACTATGCCTGGAATTGGTGCGGGCTGTTTATTAGTATTTATTATTTCAATTGGTTACTACATTACTCCTGCTTTAGTGGGTGGTGCTAGTGGATCATTAATTAGTAATACAATTGCATATCACATGAAGAGTTCATTAGACTGGGCTTTTGCTTCTGCATTAGGCACAATGTTGTTAGTTGGAGTTTTAACAATTTATTGGATTTATAATAAGTTAGTTGGAATAGATAATATTAAACTAGGATAAACTATGGCTTTACCAAATTATACACCAATACATTACAGAATTTGGCACTACACATATTTAACTATTTGTGGATTAGTATTCTTCTTCTTAATCGCTCCATTATTTGTAATTCTACCACTTTCATTTAATGCTGAGCAATATATTCATTTTTCAGAAAAAATGTTGGCGCTAGACCCAGATGGTTTTTCTTTAAGATGGTATAAAGACATGATTTGGGGAACAAAAAATCCTTGGGGCTTAGCAACAAAAAATAGTTTAATTATTGCATTTTTTGCAACCATAGGATCAACGATCCTGGGAACTGTTGCTGCTCTTGGTTTAAGCAGTCGACATATGCCGTATAAAGCTGCATTTATGGCCTTGTTAATTTCACCGATGATCGTTCCATTAATTATTTCAGGAACAGCAATATTTTTCTTTATGGCAAAAGTAGGCTTGGCCGCAACACATACTGGAATTATTTTATCTCATATAATTTTAGGAACACCATTTGTTGTTATAACAGTTACAGCTACTTTAAGTGGTTTTGACCATAGTGTAACAAGAGCAGCCGCAAGTCTTGGAAGCAATCCTGTTAATACTTTTATGAAAGTGACATTACCTTTAATCACGCCAGGAGTTATCTCTGGTGCATTATTTGCGTTTGTAACATCATTTGATGAAGTGATAGTTGTTCTGTTTTTAGCTGGATTAGAAAATACAACTATTCCAATTCAGATGTGGGTTGGTTTAAGAGAGCAATTAAGTCCAACGATATTAGCTGTTGCAACATGTTTGATTATTATGTCAACTTTAATTCTTGTTAGCGCAGAACTTTTAAGAAGACGTTCTGAGAGACTAAGAGGAATTAACCGATAAGATATTTTCAAATTTCATGGATATTAAAAAAGTAGTTGTCATTGGTTCTGGAACAATGGGAAGTGGAATAGCTGCACATCTTTGCAATGCAAATATTCCTGTAACTTTATTAGATTTAAAGACAGAGATTAGTGAAAAAGCAAGAGATCGAATTCATAAATCAAAACCACCATTATTAATTGATAAATCTAAAATCAATAATATTAAAGTTGGAAATATATCAGATAATTTTGATGCAGTTAAAGATGCAGACTGGGTTGTTGAAGCAGTGGTTGAAAGAATTGATATTAAGCATCAAATTTATGAAAAAATATTCAAAGTAAGAAAAGATGGAGCAATAGTTTCTTCAAACACCTCATCAATTCCAATTAAGATATTATCTGAACATTTAACAAATATTGAAAAAAAAGATTTTTGTATTACACACTTTTTTAATCCAGTTAGATATATGGGTCTTTTAGAGATAGTTAAAAATGAAAATAATGACCTTAATAAGATTAACCAATTAAAAAAATTTTGTGAAGTTGAATTAGGCAAAGGAGCTATAATTTGTAATGATACTCCAGGTTTTTTAGGAAATAGAGTTGGTGTATACGCAATGCAAGTGGCGATGACTGAAGCTTTTAAAATGAAACTTTCAATAGAAGAAGCCGATGCAATTTTTGGAAGACCAATGGGTATTCCAAAAACAGGTGTATTTGGATTATATGATTTAATTGGAATTGATTTAATGGCCGATGTATTAAAAAGTTTTATTAAAGAATTGCCAAAATCTGATGAGTTTCACGAGGTAGCAAAAGAAATTCCATTGGTGAAAAAATTAATTGAAACAGGTTATACAGGTAGAAAAGGTAAGGGTGGTTTTTATAGAATGAATAAAACAGGATCTATCAAAGTCATGGAAGCAATCAATCTTGAAACTGGTGATTATTCAATTAGTAAAAAGATTGATATTAAAACAGACCAAGTAGATTTAAAGAGATTAATTAATAGAAAAGACAAATATGGAGATTATGCTTGGTCAGTTATATCTAAAATAATCAAATATGCATCCTCATTAGTTCCAAAAATTACCAAAGAATTTAATGATATTGATGAAGCAATGAGACTTGGTTTTAACTGGTCAAAAGGTCCATTTGAGATGCTTGATGAAATAGGAGTTAAAAATTTCTTTGATAAAATAGATGATTTTAAAGGAAATAACTTTTTAGAGGAGTTATCAAAAAATAAAAATGAAAATTTTTATGGTGAAAGGCAAAAGTACACAAATATTGAAACTTTAGGAAAAGTAAAAAAAACTGCCTCAAGTGTTGATGGAAATAATTCTGCAAAGATTTATAGATTTAATGATTATAATATTGTTGAATTTACAACTAAAGCTAATGCACTTGATTACGATTCGATGGATGCATTAAAGAAAGCAACCGATAAACCATTAATAATAATCAATGAAAGTATGCAATTTTCAGCTGGTGTTAATTTAACTTACACAATGGAGTTTGCAGATAAAAGAGATTTCAAATCAATTGAAAAATTTATTAAATATTTCCAAGAAACTTGTAAACACCTAAAATATTCAAAATATCCAGTAATTTCAGCCCCATCAGGATTAACATTAGGTGGTGGTTTTGAGGTAATGGTTCAAAGTAACTTTGTAGCATCACATACCAATATTGTAGTCGGATTAGTTGAAACTATTGTAGGATTAATTCCAGCAGGTGGCGGATGTAAAGAAATGTTAGCTAGATGGCTTGATACAGATGAAGCTAAAAAAGATCCTAATTTTGCACCTTTAAAAGTGTTTGATATTATCGGTTACGGTAAAACCGCAACCTCACCTGTAGAGGCAGAACCAATGAAATATTTGATGCCAGAGGATAAAAAAATAATGAATAGAAACAGTTTATTTGAAGTCTCAAAAAAAATTATAATGGAGAACACAGACTTTAAAGCACCAGAGGAGCTTAAATTCAATCTTCCTGGAAAATCAGTATTGGAAGATATGAATAAAATTTTAGATAATCTTTATAATGAAAAAATAATCTTAGATCATGGAGTAATAGTTGCAAAAGAATTAGCGAATGTATTAAGTGGTGGTGACACTACAATAGATAAAACATTATCAGAGGATGATTTATTTAAATTAGAACTAGACGCATTTATGAAATTAATTGAAACAAAAGAAACTCAAGATAGAATCAAACATACTCTAGCTACTGGTAAACCTTTGGTAAATTAATTTTCTTTTGTTTGATTGTTTGCAGATAAACTATTTTCTTCTGAATCTTTTTCGTGCTTAAATGAATTTTCTCGTTCATTTAGTTTTTTTATCATTTCTTCTTCTTTTTTTCTTTGCTCCTCATCAAATCTTCTTTCCCATTCTTTAATTCTTGCATTTTCTTCTTCTATTCTTTTTTCTTCAGCAATTCTTGCATCATGAGCCTTTTGTTCTTCAATCTCTCTCAATCTAATTTCTTCTTCTTTCTTTTTAATTTCTATCTGTCTTTTTTTATATTCTTCATCTTTTTGTCTTAAGGCCCTTAACTCTTCAATTTCTTTTTTTTCTTTTAATCTAAATTCTTCTTCTTTTTTTCTCAATTCCTCAACTTCTTTAAGTTTTTGGATTTCAATTTCTCTTAATCTTTGAGCTTCAATATCCTTTATTCGCTCTGCAGCTTCTTTAAGTTTTTGTTCTTGATATTTTAATTTACGCTCCTCTTCATCCAGTCTACGTTGCTCTTCTAATTGTTTGGCAATTTGAATATCTTTTAGCCTCTGTTTTTCATCTCTTGCTATTCTTCTTTCCGTTTCTAATTTCTCTTTTTCAATATTTTTTATTTTTTCTTCTTCTTCTTTAATTTTTTGTCTTTCTAATCTTATTCTTTGTTTTTCTAAATATTCTAATCTTATTTTTTCTTCTTTTAATTTTAAATCATCTTCTCTGATTTTTTTTTCTTCTTCGTCCTTAATTCTTTGCGCTTCAGCTTGCACCCGCTGTTGTTCTAGTTTAATTTTTTGATTTTCAATAAGTTGTTGTTGTTTTTGAATTTTTATTCTCTGTTTTTCTTGATCAAGTATTCTTTTTTTTTCTTCTTTTTCTTTTAAATCTTGCTCCCTTTTGATTTGACGAGCCTCCTCTAATTTTTGTTTTTGTTGTTGAAGTTTTTCTTGTTTAGCTTGTTTTATTTTATTCTTTTTTAAAGTCTTAATTCTTTCTAATTCAGCTTTTCTTAATTTTTCTTTAAAATTAGTTAAAGTTTTGTTTATAGAAAATGATTTAATGATATTAAGTTTTTGAAAATTTAATTTTTTTATAGCAGCAATAGGCTCTTTCAGAATTTTACTATTACTTTTTTTAAGTATTTTAATTTTGTCTTCTATTGCATTTTTCACACATTATTTAACCAAAATTTAGAGGATAAAAAAAGACCATGATTGACTATAATGGGTTCAACTTATAGTTTATTTCTCAATTTAGCATTCTAAATGAGTTAATGAAATCAGGTCTCAATATATATTCTGAATGTCGTTGATATTTAATTTTCTTTAAAATTTCTAAACCATAAAGAACTTTTCCTACAGGTGTATATTCGCCCTCGAACAATGGTTCATCTTGCAGAATTATAAAAAATTGACTGTCTTCTGTATCATTCTTAAAAGTTCTTGCCAAACCCACACTTCCTTTTGTAAAGCTAAAATCATTATCTACTTCAGATCTAATAGTACCTAAGCCAGACTTGCCTGTTCCAATTTTACCATAATTAATTGAATTTTTTTTACCAAACTCTAAGTCACCTGCTTGGACTAATTTATCTTTTATCACTCTATGAAAAGCTACGTCATCATACAAGCCAGATTTTATTAACGTTTTAAATCTTTCAACACCTTTTGGAGACACATTTGGGTACAGCTCAATAATTACATTTCCACACGGCGCATTAAGAATTACTATGTTTTCTGGTTTTTCAAAATTGATATTTTCAGGATTATGATTTTTAACAAATAAACATTTATTTTTTATAACAAAATAAGAACCTAAAGTAACTGAGGCCAAAATTATCAAAAATACAAATATTATTTTTTCAAATAATGTTGCTTTAATTTTTTTAATCATTTTACTGTTAAATCCACACTTGTTTAAAATTCTTCTGAAAATTTAAAATCTTTATAAATTTTTAATAGCCTATATTTTATAAATTCAACTTTATTTTTTAAAATATTGTCTGCATCATTAATTTCTTTTAATTTTTTTGGACTTAAAGTCATTATATGAGAAAATGTTTCTGCCATATCTTCAGAGGGTGTAGATTGAGAATATTCAGTAAAAAAACCATTTGTATTTGTATAAGTATTTAACCCAAGTTTTTTAGTGCAAGTAGAACAATCGGCATATTTAAAATTTTTATTATTAAATTTAACCCACTCATCTTCATTGAAAATTTCTTTAAAGCTATCATTGATTATATGAAAAACCTCATGGTGAATTGTTCTTTTAAAATACTTTTCATTAAACTTGATGTCTAATATCAAAGTCTTCATAATGTTATCTGGTATCCCAGCAGTATTAATTCCAGAAATTGATAAATTTTCACACATAACTACGTATCTTAAGTTTATTTTTTTTAAAAAGTCTTTTGAGTATTTATTAAGGTTATAACTAATTAAATCAAATTTTTTGTTATAATCTTCTTTGGTAGAGTTCATGCATACTATATTTTTTTTAACTCCTAATCTAAACGAGCTTGAAGCGTACAAATATCTAAGCTGATTTTTTTTATCGATTTGATAAAGTTCTAAGTTAGGTATCTTAATCAGATTATAGATAGTATTTGCTTTTAAAGGTGTAATAAAAAAAATTATTAATAAAATTACTTTAAATAGCTTCATAAATAGTAATATAGAAGATATTCCAAATTCAAAGAATGTGGTACATTTTATTTAGATGAAAAAAGAAAAAAATAAAAACCCTGTTCAGCCAGTTAGTGGAACTAAAGTACCAAGATTTGCTGGACCTTCCACCTTCGCAAGGCTGCCAGAATTAAGAGATGTCAAAGATTGTGATGTAGCTATCGTTGGAATACCTTTTGATGCTGGTACAAGTTATAGGCCTGGAGCTAGATTTGGACCCATGAGCATTAGACAGGCATCACGACATTTAAGAACTAATTATCATCCAAGTTATGATGTTGAGCCATTCAAAGTTCAGCAGGTAGCAGATGCTGGAGATATAACTTGTAATCCATTTAATATTGATGAGGCCATTAAACAAATAGAAGAAGGAGCGACAGAGCTTTTAAAAAAAGTTGGTGGTATAATAAGTTTAGGTGGAGATCACACAATTGCACTTCCGCTTTTAAGAGCTATTAATAAAGAAAATAACGGACCAGTTGCACTAGTTCATTTTGATGCTCATTTAGATACTTGGGATACATATTTTGGAGCACCTTACACTCACGGAACACCATTTAGACGAGCTCGGGAAGAAAATTTATTTCTTGATGATGCATCTATGCATGTAGGGATCAGGGGTCCTCTTTATAGCAGAAATGATATTAAAAATGATGAAGAGTTTGGTTTTAAGATTATTCATTGTGATGATTTTCAAACACAAGGAACAGATAAAATTGCAGAAAGAATACGACAAAGAGTAGGAGATAATCCACTGTATCTTTCAATCGATATAGATGTTTTAGATCCAGCTTTTGCTCCAGGAACTGGAACACCTGAAATTGCAGGAATGACTACAAGAGAAATGGTTAATGTTATAAGAGGTTTGTCAGGTTTAAATTTAATATCTGCAGATGTAGTTGAAGTTTCACCAGCATATGATCATGCAGAAGTTACATCATTAGCTGCTGCAACAATTGTTTATGAGCTAACTAATTTATTTGCAAAAACTAAAAGATAAGGTACTTTTTAAAATGCTAGATAAACGAAATTTTTATATTAATGGAAAATGGGTTGCTCCAAAAAAACAAAATGATTTTAAAGTAATTGATCCCTCAACCGAAAAAGAATGTGCAGTAATATCTCTTGCGGGAGCTGAAGATGTGAATGAAGCAGTAAGTGCTGCAACAAAAGCTTTTCAAACTTGGGCGTTCTCTTCTAAGGAAGAAAGAATAAAATATTTAGAAGCACTATATGATGTTTATAAAAAAAGATGGAATGATATGGCGCAAGCTATTTCTCTTGAAATGGGAGCTCCTATTGATTTTTCAACGCAATTACAGGCTGGAACTGGAGCAAGCCATATCAAATCTTATATTAAAGTATTGAAAGAATATACATTTGAAGCAAAATTAGGAGAGCATGCCCTTAATAATAATATTTTACATGAGCCAAAAGGAGTTTGTGCATTAATCACACCATGGAATTGGCCAATGAATCAGGTTTGTCTAAAAGTAATCCCAGCCATTGCTGCTGGTTGTACAATGGTTCTTAAGCCTTCTGAAATAGCACCACTATCATCTATGATTTTAGCAGAAATGATCGATGAAATTAAATTACCAAAGGGTATATTTAATCTGGTTAATGGGGATGGAGCAGTTGCTGGCAACACATTAACAAGTCATCCCGATGTTAATATGATTTCATTTACAGGATCTACTAGAGCCGGTGCTTTAATTTCTGAAAATGCAGCAAAAGATTTTAAAAGAGTTAGTTTAGAGCTTGGAGGAAAAGGTGCTAACATTATATTTAAAGATGCTGATGCTGAAGCGGTTGAAAGAGGAGCGCTTAGATGTTTTAGAAATACAGGACAATCTTGTAATGCTCCAACAAGAATGTTGGTAGAAAAATCAATGTATGATGAAGCAGTTGAAAGAGTTAAGAATTTTGCTAATTCTATGAAAGTTGATGTTGCTAATAAAGAAGGGGATCACATAGGACCTGTAGTTTCAAAAACCCAATTTGATAAAATTCAATCATTAATCCAAGTTGGAATAGATGAAGGAGCCAAAGTAGTTGCTGGTGGATTAGGTAAACCTGAGGGTTTAAATAAAGGTTATTTTGTAAAACCTACAGCATTTGCAGATGTTAATAATCAAATGCAAATTGCAAGAACAGAAATATTTGGACCCGTGTTATGTATAATTCCTTTTGAGACAGAGGAAGAAAAAGAGGCAGCTGGTGGGCAAGGGGGTTATGCAAAAGCGATGCCTAGCAAATGGCTTCAGCGGCAAACAAAACTAATTGCACAAAAAGCTATCGAGGCAGACATAATTATTACTTCCGCATTAATACCTGGAAGGGAACCACCAATATTATTATTAGAAGAGACAGTAAAAAAAATGAAGTCAGGAGCAGTTATTGTAGATATGGCGGCCGGAATGGGAAAAGATGGTTCAGGAAATTGCCCTCTTACCCGAGCAAATAAAAATATCATGGTTAACAACGTCACAATTATTGGAAAAACCAACCTACCATCCTTATTGAGTGCGGACGCCTCTTCCTTGTATGCTCGCAATATATTTGAATTCATCAAGCTTTTAATCAATGATAAGGGCGAGCTCCATGTCAACATGGAGGATGAATTAGTATCTAGCTGTTTAATCAAAGAGGACAAGCAATGATTGACCTAATAACAATACAAAATATTACGATTTTCGTTTTAGCAATTTTTATTGGGTATCACGTCGTGTGGAATGTAACCTCTGCCTTACATACACCATTGATGTCAGTAACAAACGCAATTTCTGGCATTGTTATTGTTGGAGCAATATTGCAAGTAGTAGAAATTAACGACACTTTAATAACATTTAGTAGCATTTTAGGTGCATTTGCAATATTTTTTGCATCGATTAACATTTTTGGAGGATTTTTTGTTACTCAAAGAATGTTAGAGATGTTTAAGAGAAAAACAAATAGCAAAATCAAGGAATCTTCTATAGATGATTAGTGAATCAATGGCAATGTTATTTTATTTAGTGTCGGCTATCTTTTTTATTATGGCATTAAGAGGCCTTTCCTCGCCAAACTCTGCCAGAAGTGGAAACATGTATGGAATATTTGGAATGGCCATAGCAATTTTTACTACCCTGTGGGTTGGGGACGGTTTAATCCCCAGGTTAATTTTCCTGCCTCTTATTTTGGGTGCATTCATTGGAATAGTTGCAGCAAAAAAGGTTCAGATGACCAAAATGCCGGAATTAGTAGCACTAATGCATTCTTTTGTTGGGCTGGCCGCTGTATTAATCGCGTTAGCTGCAGTCTTAAACCCAACAGAAAGCTATACGACAGTGCAGCGCTTTGAGTTATTTATTGGGGCTTTTATTGGGGCTATAACTTTTTCAGCCTCTGTTATAGCATTCGGCAAATTATCTGGAAAATTTGGGGCGCATACAATTATTTTTAAAGGTCAGCATTGGTTGAACTTGGTTCTGTTTATTGCAATGCTTGCAAGCGGAACATTGTTCTTTCAGACCGAGTCAATTATTGCGTTTATGGCTATGACTGCAATCGCTTTAATTTTGGGAGTTACGTTAATTATTCCCATTGGAGGAGCTGACATGCCAGTGGTAGTCTCTATGCTTAACAGTTACTCGGGATGGGCTGCGGCAGGCATAGGGTTTACTCTAAACAATTCGGTGTTAATAAAAACACTATTTTTTTAACAGCTTCAGATGCCGGCTGGATTAATGGACATACTCATTCACTTTTTGGTCCTTTAACCCTGGGTGCAACAACGATTATACTAGAAAGTCCAATGTTACTATTAAGGAAAGAAATTTTAATGAGTATTATAAAGTTAAAAGTTAGTATTATTTATCTGCCCGTAACTTTAATTAGATTAATGAAATCAATTTACGTGAATTTTAAAATAAATACTAAAGTACTGTCTCAGGTTAACACATATTTGATACCAAAGCACAATTAGCTGGTGTATACATGTATTATGCAAGGACGAAAGACACAAATGTGAAACTGCTCAAGGATATTATACTGCCGTACAATGACAAAAGGAAGCAACTCTAGAAAATGACATTTCCTGTAAATGAGCAAAATGTGTCTGTCATGCGCATTGACATCAATGCATTATCATTATCTCTTGACCTAAATATCTTTCAGCAGGATGAATGTTCCTGCTCCAAACTTGGAATGGAAGTAGAATATGCTAAGTCCAGTAAAAAAAAATTACTTTCTCAAATTTGGGTGATTTGTGAGTTGCTTCCTTTTGTCATGGTAGGGCAGTATAGAGCTTTTGCCAGTAGACGATCTCTTTGAATATGCAAGATTAGATAAGCAAGCTTATAATAGAGCTGAATGTATTTATTTTGTGTTCAAGAAACATTAAATGCACCAATTAACG
>ENA-OQVM01003870-OQVM01003870.1-marine-metagenome-genome-assembly--contig:-NODE-3870-length-15812-cov-3.642962_pt1 | contig 15812 bp, 14 predicted proteins | sample MGYA00237776_ERZ505498 | MGnify/ENA primary metagenome ERZ505498 (study PRJEB26159, sample SAMN06265151) | marine metagenome | isolation source: Helgoland LTER site | place: Germany:Helgoland, sampling... | reverse complement strand
ACATCGGGTACAGCGCAGACTGCGCCGCCGTTCATTCCAAACATCATTGGTACAAGCGGTAAAGATTGGCCTGCAGTGGCCGCAGGGGCGACGGTCTTTCTTTTGCCTGTCATGATCTTTACTATTATGCTGCGTAAACATTTGCTTCGTGGAATTACATTTGGAGCAGTTCGTAAATGATAAACTTCTTTAATGGATTAATACGCTTTCGGCGTGGCTCATGGGAAATGGTTGCAACGATCCTTATCGCACTTGGTGTTATGATGCTAATGCAACCATTTCACCTCGGATTTTACACATATTCTTTTATTATAACACTTGTTGGCACGGTGATGTTTATCATCGTAAGCCATTTCCCGGAGTAATTCATGGCACAGATAAAAATAGAAAATGTGCGTAAGGATTTTGGTACATTTAATGCTGTTAAATCTTCATCGTTCACAGTTGAGGATGGAGAGTTTTTTATGCTGCTAGGGCCTTCAGGTTGTGGCAAAACAACGACTCTTCGCATGATGGCTGGTCTTGAACTTCCCACATCAGGTAAGATTTACATCGATGGTGAAGAGGTAAGCCAAAAACCTGCAAGCCAGCGAGATATAGCATTCGTGTTCCAAATGTTTGCGTTGTACCCGCACATGTCGGTTGGTAAAAATATCAGCTACCCGTTGCAATGTCAGGGTTTACCAAAGGCAGATGTGAAGAAGAAGGTTGCTGAGATCGCAGAGATTCTTGGGATTACTGAAATTCTTAAACGTCCAGTAGGAGGCTTGTCTGGTGGTGATCGTCAGCGTGTTGCACTCGGGCGTGCTATAGTGCGAGATCCAAAAGCCTTCTTGATGGATGAGCCTTTGGGGGCATTGGACGCGGAATTCCGCGAGCATATGTCTCAAGAACTACGTGCACTACATGATAGAATGGGTGCTACCACGGTTTATGTAACGCATGATCAACTTGAAGCTATGCAAATGGGGGATAAGATAGTTGTGATGAACCACGGGGTTGTTGAGCAGTTTGGTGTTCCACAGGAAATTTACGATTGGCCTGCAACAAAATTTGTTGCCAGCTTTTTGGGATCTCCGTCTATGAACTTTCTTGACTTTGAGGGTATGGCGAGCGCTGGTGTCGATAAGGTTTTCCTTGGAGATGTTGGTTTTGAAATCCCAAAGTTGATTGAAGGTATAACTGGAAAGCTATGCCTTGGGGTTAGACCTGAACACATCACACTCAAAAACGATGGAGTATATCGAGGCCGTGTGGTTGCATCAGAATATTTGGGCACTACTCAAGTTGTTACACTGGATACCTCGAATGGGCGTGTGAAAGCAAGAATCGCTTCTGGGGTGAAAGTAAATGTTGGAGATCAAACTGGCCTAGAATTTGACCCCCGTACAATTACGATTTTTGACAATGGCACTGGGCGTGCACTTGCTTCGAATTCAAACAAAGGAGTGCTGAAGCATGGCTGAAGTTGTATTGAATAATGTCTCGAAAAGTTTTGGTTGTGATATCGGGCTTGCGAATGTATCGATGATTGTTCCGGATGGATCATTCGTCGTTTTACTTGGGCCAACAGGTGCGGGTAAAACGACTACGTTACGTATAGTATCTGGATTGGACAAGCCCGATTCAGGGAGCGTTTTTATTGGTGGCCGTGACATGTCCGATTGCACACCAGCTCAGCGCGATGTGGCAATGGTGTTTCAGCAATACTCTCTCTATCCACATTTGACTGTGCGGCAGAATCTAGAGTTCCCCCTCAAATCACCGATATTAAAGACCCCTCAAAGTGAAATAGATCGAAAAGTTGGAGAAGTCGCTGAAATACTTCAGATCAGCCATAAACTAAACAACAAGGCGACAGCTCTGTCAGGGGGCGAAATGCAACGTGTTTCAATTGGTCGGTCTCTGGTGCGCCAGCCATCTGTTTATTTGATGGACGAACCCTTGAGTTCACTTGATGCGAAACTTAGGTCTGACCTTAGAATTGAATTGAAAAGTATCCAGGCCAATTCTGGTGCGACACTGCTCTACGTTACTCATGATCAGATCGAAGCGATGACTATGGCTACGCATGTAGGTGTGTTAGACAATGGAAAATTGGTTCAATTTGGTTCGCCTAGAGAAATCTATGAAAACCCAGTGAGTATCTATGCTGCAAGTCGTTTAGGTCAGCCAAGAATTAATGTTCTGCCAGCAGATATCTTCGGTGGGGCTCCTGATAATGCTAAAACTATTGGATTGCGCCCAGAACAAATTACACAAGGTGATGGCGAAGATAGCTTTGTTCAGCGCGTAGAACATCTTGGAGACCAGACGCGCTTGCATCTTTTATTCAAAAACCAAGAGCTGATTACTGTAACCAATGCGCAATCTGATCTTAAAAATGGCGATATTGTGAAAATTCGCCCCAACAATCCATTTTACTTCGACGCCAGTGGCGCTCGAGTTGCATAAGGGAGACGACAATGACTCAATTTCTCAATCAAAAAGAAAATGCTGTTACAGACGCAATTGAAGGCGTGATTCGGAGTTCTGGTGGCGCGTTGGCACGTTTGGACGGCTATCCACACATTCGTGTTGTTGTGCGCAATGACTGGGATAAATCTAAAGTTGCATTAGTTTCTGGCGGAGGATCTGGCCACGAACCGGCGCATGCGGGTTTTGTTGGACGAGGGATGCTCACTGCGGCTGTTTGCGGTGACGTATTCGCATCACCATCCGTTGATGCTGTTCTTGCTGGAATTTTGGCAGTTACTGGGCAGTCTGGTTGCTTACTTATTGTGAAAAACTACACTGGGGATCGTTTAAACTTTGGGCTAGCTGCAGAGCGCGCTCGTGCGTTTGGTCTTAAAGTGAATATGGTTATTGTCGACGACGATGTTGCACTACCTGAACTTTCACAGCCCCGTGGTGTTGCAGGAACGTTATTTGTTCATAAAATTGCCGGTGCTTTGGCTGAGGATGGCCAGTCTTTGGAAAATGTAACCCAAGCAGCAGAGCGCGTCATTGCTGGCGCTAAAACTTTGGGGATGTCGCTAGATACATGTACAGTTCCAGGTTCACCAAAGGAAGATAGAATACCAGCAGGCAAGGTTGAACTAGGCCTGGGAATTCATGGTGAGTCTGGTGTGGAACAAATTGATTTTGTAGATGCTAAGCAATCAATGGCTGCTATTACTGATAAGTTAGCGCCTCTCATGGATAATAAGCCTCATGTTGTTCTTTTAAACAACCTTGGAGGCGCTTCGATTCTTGAAATGTTAGTTTTAGCTAATGAGTTGGCCATAGGCTCAATTTCAAAGAATCTAAAGATGATTGTTGGACCCGCATCAATGATGACATCCCTTGATATGCGAGGGTTTTCTGTATCTATTTATCCTCTTAATCCAGAAGATGAGGCCTTGCTTTCTGCACCTTGTGCTCCCTCGTCTTGGCCGGGTTGCATTGCACTCACACCAGTTCCTGTGGTTGAATTGCCAGACGGTCTTTCACCAATTAAGCCTATTCCGTCTGAGCACGCTGCAATGGCAGACTTTCTCACAAAATGTTGTGAAATTCTTATCACATCAGAAGCTGACTTGAACGCACTTGATGCTAAGTCGGGTGATGGAGACACTGGTTCAACTCTTGCTGGTGCTGCCCGCGCCCTGGTTGGGGCACTTGATCGATTGCCCTTGGCTGATCATACTCAATTATATCGCGCGATTGGGCAAGAGTTGAGCCAGACAATGGGCGGTTCATCAGGCGTATTACTTGCGATCTTCTTTACTGCAGCGGGTGATGCCGCTTCAAGTGGCTTGCCAATGGTGGATACTCTGAAAGAAGGTTTGAAGAGGATGCAAGAGATTGGCGGTGCTAAACTGGGCGACCGCACGATGATAGATGCTCTTAAGCCAGCCTTAGACGAACTTGCGTCTGGGGTGGTACCAGCCGCAAATGCCGCACGTAAAGGTGCCATTCATACATCGACAATCGTTAAGGCAAAAGCTGGAAGAGCATCCTATATCAATGCAGAACAGCTTTACGGGCATATAGATCCTGGAGCAGAAGCTGTTGCGCGGCTTTTTGAAGGCATTGTCAGACAAACTTGACGTCCCACTGGTTGGTTTCTAATTTTTATGAATGACAACAAAAAATCTATTTAAGTACTTCAAAACTTCGTCCAAAATCATTCGCTTAGCGGTTATGTATTATGTGCGTTATCCTCTTAGTTTTCGCCAAGTTAAAGATATCTTGCATGAACGCGGCACTTTGAGATGTGATAGGCTTTGTCTGACAACACCTAATTGGACACCGATATATTGTTTGGGGGCTTGATAAAATTATTAAATGATGTACATGTTAAGTAAATGATGTACATGTTAAGTAAATGATGTACATGTTAAGTAAATGATATACATGTTAAGTAAATACAACACGATAACAAACTCATGAAAACTGGAGGAGTAACCATGAAACATTTATTAAAACTAACAACAGCCGCCGTTGTTGTGTTAGGTACCAGCATTTCCGCAATGGCCGATGACATCACACTAACGATTTCCAGTTGGGCGCCACCAACCCAAGTCTTTAACGCTGAAATGTGGCCAAGCCTTTCTGAAATGATTTTAGAAGCAACCGGCGGCAAAGTTAAAACAGAGTTGAAACTCGGCCTTGCACCACCACCTGCACAAATGGATTTGGTAATGGACGGCGCGGCCGACATGACAATCATCTTCCACGGCTACCAACCTGGTCGTTTCACCGGCACAAAACTGGCTGAATTGCCAGGCTACATTGGAAACGCAGAAGCAGCATCCGTTGCTTACTGGCGCGTGCACGAAAAATTCCTTGCGCAACTAGACGAGCATAAAGGCGTAAAGCTTATGGCCCTGACCACACACGGTCCGGGTCAAATCCACTCTAACAAAGACATCAAAACCTTGGCAGATCTGAGAGGTTTGAAAACACGTATTGGTGGCGGCGTTGCTGGTGATGTTGGTGCAGCACTTGGCCTTGTTGGTATCCGTGTTCCAGCACCAAAAGTTTACGAAACACTTTCATCTGGCGCTGCCGACGCGGTTGCAATGCCAATGGAGAGCCGTAAGGGTTTTAAATTGACAGAAGTTGCGGCAAATGTTTTAGAAATGCCGGGCGGTTACTACCGTGGTTCATTCGCGTTCTTGATGAGCCAAGAGAAGTTCGACAGCTTACCTGAGGATATCCAAAAAGCACTGGACGAGAAAGTCTTTGGAGAACCTGCATCACGTATGTTGGGCCAAAAGTGGGACAAAGTTGATGCCATCGGTCGCCAAACATCTTTTGATGCTGGCAACACAATCAATATGGCATCTGATGCGGACATCACGGCGTACAAACTGATCACTGCTGCAGTGACCGAAAAGGTTCTGGGCGAATTGTCAGCCAAAGGCGTTGATGCGCAAGCGGCTTATGACATGATCAAAGCCGAAACGGATAAATAATCTAACATATGGCGGCGCGGAATTATCGCGCCGTCATTTTGCCGCCATTTTATGGGGGGGGATATAATGAATAACCTGTTAAAAAAAACCACCAATCTGCAAGTGTTGCCAGTCTATGTGGCCTCTGCTGCGCTGTTTTTTCTTATGTGTCTGACTTTTACTGACGTGATCCTACGTTCAATGTTTAATGCCCCAATAGAGGCTGCAACTGAACTCACTCGCATGTCAATGGCGATCATGGTTTTTTCGATTTTACCTTCTCTCTCGGGTCGTGGCCAACACATCGCCGTTGACCTGCTAGACGGTTTGTTCACGCACCCAACCGTCCAGCGTATAAAAGCGGCAATGATAAATCTGTCTTGTGGTGGCATGTTGCTTTGGCCTGCGCAACGGGTATCAGTTCTGGCTGAACGCGCGCGCTCTTACGGGGATGTTACGGAATACTTAAACATCCCTCAATTCTATATCGCATGGTTTATTGCCATCATGACATTCGCAACTGCTGCGGTGTTAATTATTCGCGGATTGCTTGAGCTCTTCGCCCCTAAAATGCTGGAACCTAATGATGTTTGAAGCTTTAATTGGATTTACCTGTGTCCTTGGCCTTGTGATGTTGCGCATGCCTATTGCTTTTGCAATGGGTCTGGTCGGAATGGTTGGTTATATGTATGAAACCAGCTTTCGTGGTGCGATATCAATGGTGTCTCGCCTCATCATAGACACATCTCAGGATTACGGTCTCTCCGTTGTTCCCTTGTTTATCCTGATGGGGCTCTTTGTAAACAAAGGAGGTATTAGCCGCGAACTCTATGCGGTTTCAAATGCATTCTTGGGGCACATGCGCGGTGGCCTTGCGATGGCGACAATCGTAGCCTGTGGCGGCTTTGCGGCGATTTGTGGATCATCCCTTGCTACTGCGGCGACAATGTCCAAGGTGGCGATGCCCGAAATGCGTAAATACAATTACGCCGACAGCTTATCGACCGCATCAATCGCGGCGGGTGGCACATTAGGCATCCTGATCCCACCATCGGTTATCTTGGTGATCTACGGCCTATTGACAGAAACATCGATTGGCAAATTGTTCATGGCAGGTATCGTTCCAGGCTTGATCGGAATTTTGGGTTATCTGTTGGCCGTTCGTTACACAGTGATGCGCAATCCAGCTGCGGGTCCTGCTGGCCCGCGTATTGATTGGGCTGGTCGGATCAAGGCATTGCGTGGCGTTTGGGCTGTATTACTGTTGTTCTTCTTGGTCATTGGTGGTCTGTATGGCGCGCTGAATTTCTGGCCAATCAATTTGACATTTTCCCCGACTGAAGCCGCAGGTATGGGGGCCGCTGGAGCTTTCATCATCGCCCTATCGCGTCGCGCAATCGATTTTGCTGAGATCAAGGAAGTGTTGCGCGAAACGACCGTTACAACATCATCATTGTTTTCGGTTCTTATTGGTGCATGGATATTTTCTAACTTCGTAAATATTGCCGGTCTGCCAGAGGCACTGCTAACCATGGTCACGCAATACTCGCTCCAACCTTGGATTGTGATGATGTTTATTGTTTTTGTTTACATCGCCCTTGGATGCATTTTCGAAAGTTTGTCGATGTTGTTGTTAACAGTACCCATCTTTTTCCCACTTGTGCGCGACTTGGGATATGATCCGATATGGTTCGGTATCATTGTCGTTGTTGTAACTGAAATATCCCTGATTACGCCGCCTGTTGGATTGAATGTGTTCATCCTTAAAGGTGTGGTTCCAGACGTTACGACAGCCACAATATTCCGCGGTGTAACGCCGTTCTGGATCGCAGACATCATTCGATTGTTACTTTTATTAGGTATCCCAACGTTATCATTATTTCTGCCAAATCAAATGGGTGGTCTTGGTCACTGATGGTTGGAGTGGTGATGTTGTTTCTCTGTTCGTGTATGTTTAAAACCTTCATCGCGCGTAACATGCGTCATAATAACCACTTGTGTCGCTCGATATATTAAAATATTAGTTAACATGTAAACTAATATTTTTTTCTGGCATAACAGTATGAACATTGGAGAGAGGTTAATATGCAATTTCATCTTAATGGATTCAAACCGGGCAATTATCAAGTTCCTGAAGCGGTTAGAAAGCCATACCCGAATCCTCCGATTGAGGATCTGCCGCGCGAAGTGGATGTTCTGATCATTGGCACCGGCCCTGCTGGATTGACTATGGCGCGACAAATGTCCGAGTTTGAGGACATCAAAACCTGTATTGTTGACATGGAACATGGGCCGCTATTGTTTGGGCGCGCGGATGGCATCTCGTGTCGTACAATCGAAATTATGGAGGCCTTTAACAGCAGTGAAATGGTGGTTAAAGAAACCTACCAGTTGAAACAGAACACTTTCTGGGAACCTGACGAGGCAAACCCCGAAAATATTAAACGTACCCACAAAGTATCTGATGCAAGGGCAGGTCTATCCGAGTTTACACACGGCATTGTCAACCAAGCGCGTTTACACGAGCTTCTGATTGACGGCATGGCGAATTCGATCACCAACTTGCGCCCGCACTACAGCCGCGAATTGGTTGACTTGGATATTGATGATAACCTCACTCAGGACCTTGATGCTTATCCGATCAAGGCAACATTCAAGCGAACTGACGATGCGGGTGCAGACAAGATTGAAACGATTAAAGCACGTTTCATCGTAGGCAGTGACGGCGGTAGAAGCCGCGTTCGCAAAAATCTAGGAATAACGCTAGACGGTGATTCTACCGATAAGGCTTGGGGCGTTATGGACATCCTATTAAACACAGATTTCCCGGATATCCGCGTCAAGAGTTTTATCCAATCTAAAAACCATGGCGCTGTCATGACAATCCCGCGCGAAGGCGGATACCTTTGCAGGTTCTATGTCGAGCTGGATATGATTGACAAAGACAAGCGTGCGTCGGACATTAATTTAACCGAGCAAGATATCATCGCAAAGGCGCAGAAGATTTTCCATCCTTACACACTGGATGTGAAAGAAGTGGCTTGGTGGTCGATCTATTCCGTGGGCCAACGCCTCGCAGAGCGTTTTGACGACCGCCCAACTGGAAGTTTGGACGAGATTGTCCCGCGTGCCTTTGTTTCCGGAGATGCTTGCCACACGCACAGCCCCAAAGGCGGTTGGGGCTTGAATACCTCATTGCCTGACACCTTCAATTTGGGTTGGAAGATGGCGGCGGTGCTCCAAGGCAGAAGCGATCCCAAGTTACTCAGCACTTACGGTACTGAGCGCCACAAAGTAGCCCAACAGCTGATAGACGCTGACAGGGAACTCTCAAAATTAGTTGCTACACGACCAACTGCCGGCGATAAAGAAAACGCCAAAGTCGATACGGCCAAAATCGAAGCCTTTATGAAACGACAAAGCGGTTTTGTATCTGGAACATCCATTGAGTATTTCCCGTCCTACATTTGTACGGGGCAAAAAAACCAACATTTGGCATTTGGATATAAAATCGGCCAACGGTTCCATTCGGCAGAGGCAACACGCGTGGCAGATGGCAGAAGCCAGCACTTGGGACACTTGGTCAAGGCCGACGGCCGCTGGCGTGTCTTCGTTTTTGGTAACAAGCAAGATCCAACACAAACGTTGTCGCCATCATATCAACTTTTTGATTTCTTGGCCAATTCTGCCTCTTCACCCGTGCAGAAATATACGCCAAAGGGCTCAGATATTGACGCAGTCATTGATATATACGCTGTCTTTCAACAACAGGATTTGTCAATGCATGACCTACCTGATTGCCTGTGGCCAGCAAAAGGCAAGTACGGCCTGCGGGACTATGAGAAAGTATTCCAATCCCAAGATCATAATGACATCTATGACCTTCGCGAAATTGATCGTGATAAGGGTTGCGTTGTGATTGTTAGGCCAGATCAGCATATCGCTTCGATCTTGCCTTTAACGGCTCATGCAGAGCTCTCAAACTTCTTTGATGTCTTCATGATTGAACAGGCTTAAAGCGCCGGCGCAGTCATGGATGATACAATGGCAGATGCCGAGTGAAGTGTTTGGCAATCAATTCTTGACCGTGTGGTGTATTCTAAAGATTTATCCTATGGCTGTCGTGCCCGACAATTATTTGGCCGTTGAAAACACCGTTCACCCTTGTTTGCAGGTGACCTTTAGTAAGTTCCAGGCCGTCAGAGGGATAAATTGTGAAAAAGCTGGCGTTTAACACGTGCCTTTTGAGTTATTTGTTCCACTTTGGCGGTTGCCGTATGTACACGTAAAAGTCTTTACTTCACAGCGCTCAATTAGCCGCCCACACAGGCCCAGTTGTCATGGTGCTAAAACAAAATGGTTTAGGGGAATGGAGTTGCGAGCGTGCGGATTTGCACAACCACAAGAGACCAAAACAGTTTTTAAGAGAATTATAAGAAACACTACCATTAAATGCACAAAAACATCGCATTGATGTCTGTATCAATGGCGCTAACTTCAGCCAGAGGGCGCTGGCAGTGTTCGATGATTGGTCTGCGAAAGGTTTAGTCGCGTGACCCAGTGTCCAACAGTGCCAACAAATCAAGCAGGGTTTCATAGTTCTTATCGCCCAATGTTTCGCGAATATTTGCAACAATCTGTGTGCTTTGTTCAGACCGCTCATCTATAATTTTTTGACCTGCTTCTGTGATAGTAATAATTTGCCGCCGTCTGTCTATCTCATCGCGGGTTTGGCTTATTAACCTTTTGTCGCGCAGCGTTGCGACAATACGGGTTAAGCTGGGAAATAAAATGCTGGCGCGATCCGCTAATGTTGACGAGTCAATTGCCCCGCATTCGGACAGAACTCTTAAAACGCGCCATTGTTGTTCTGTAATGCCGGTATCTGATAACATTTCGCGGATGGGTGCCATCAAACCTTCGCGGGCACGGATTAGCGCGATAGGCAAAGATCTAGAGGTAGATGGTAGCTTTGGTTTCATAAGATACGATGCTTTCAAAATAACTGATCTATCTGGTCTCAAATTTGGCTTGACAATGCAAGGGTAAATTATTTAATTTCACAATAATTAACATGTTAAGGAACTGCATGCCTCACTTTCATATCGAATACTCGGGCAACCTCGAACAGACGGTTGATATCGGTGCATTATGTGAATCTATTCGTACTCAAGCGACGCTTATTGACACCTTTCCAATGGCTGGAATTCGCGTTCGTGCGACACGCGTGGATCATCACGCGATGGCTGATGGCGACCCTAAGCATGGCTTTATAGATTTATCTGTGCGCCTTCGCGATGGGCGTACCGAAGCAGTCAAGCAAGATGCGATAACGCGTATTTTCAAGACACTCAAAGAATTCATGGAAGAAGCAATGCAAACGCAATCAATCGCTTTGTCAGCAGAAATAAGAGATATTAATGCGGATCTTTCCCCGAAATTTGGAAACATTCATAAACACTTGGTGGAACGATCATGACTGCCCTAGACACGAACATTACGAAACTGAACGTCTACCTTGAACGGTTTCGTACAACAGGTATCCAGAACCGCATCGCTGGCAAAGATGTTGCCGGCAGTGGAGGTGTTTTTCAGACGACATCACCTGTTGATAAATCTCTGATCTGTGACGTGGCCCATGGCACCGCAGATGATATCGACGCGGCAGCGAAAGCAGCGTCGCATGCTTTTAAAGAGTGGCGTGATATGCCGGCACTCCAACGCAAAAAGATTTTGATTAAAGTTGCCGAAGTTATCGAGGCCCGCGCTGAAGAGATCGCATTATGCGAGTGTTGGGACACGGGTCAAACCTATAAGTTCATGTCCAAAGCGGCATTGCGCGGTGCAGAAAATTTCCGTTACTTCGCAGATCAGGTCGTACAAGCACGTGACGGCCAACACTTGCGATCACCAACATTGATGAATGTGACAACGCGCAAGCCAATCGGCCCCGTTGGCGTCATTACCCCATGGAACACACCTTTCATGCTGTCCACGTGGAAAATCGCCCCTGCCCTTGCGGCGGGTTGTACCGTGGTTCATAAACCTGCGGAAGCATCGCCATTAACAGCACGTTTGCTTGTTGAAATCGCAGAAGAGGCAGGTCTACCACCAGGTGTATTGAATACTGTCAATGGGTTTGGTGAAGGTGCAGGCAAAGCATTATGTGAACACCCAGACATCAAAGCCATTGCGTTCGTAGGCGAGAGCCGCACCGGATCGTTGATCACAAAACAGGGTGCAGACACATTAAAGCGAAACCACCTAGAACTCGGCGGCAAAAACCCCGTGATTGTCTTTGACGATGCAGATTTGGATCGCGCCCTTGATGCGGTGATTTTCATGATCTATTCCATCAATGGCGAGCGGTGCACCTCATCTTCCCGGCTTTTGGTACATGAAAATATCAAAGAAGCCTTTGAGGCGCGTTTGGTAGAGCGGGTCAAAAACATAAAGGTTGGCCACCCTCTGGATCCAGCCACTGAAATCGGCCCGCTGATCAGCGAAGAGCATTTCGCCAAAGTCACCTCCTATTTCGATATTGCAAAAAAAGACGGAGCCAAAGTGGCCGCTGGCGGCGAGGTTCTTGGGGATACCGGATATTTTATCCGGCCAACCCTCTTCACCGAGGCGCATAACGCCATGCGCATTGCCCAAGAAGAAATTTTTGGCCCGGTTCTCACCTCCATTTCCTTTGCCAGTGAAGAGGAAGCCCTTCAGATTGCAAATGACACGCCCTACGGACTCACCGCCTATTTGTGGACCAATGACCTCACCCGCGCGCTCCGTTTTACAGACAAGCTTGAGGCAGGCATGATCTGGGTGAATAGCGAAAACGTCCGGCACCTGCCCACGCCCTTTGGTGGCGTCAAGGCCAGCGGCATTGGCCGCGACGGTGGCGATTGGAGCTTTGAATTTTATATGGAGCAAAAGCACATTGGCTTTGCCACCGGAGCCCATAAAATTTCACGCCTTGGCGTCTGACCGAAAATTAAAGGAGCCCAAAATGCCAGTTCCCAGCCCAAACCTTTACCCAAGCTTCAACACCGTCCGGCTCAGCCATGCCTGCCTCAATGTCGCAGATTTAGACCGCTCAAAGACTTTTTATACAGAAATTCTTGGTCTGCAGGTCTCGGATGAAACACAGAACCATGTCTATCTGCGCGCCATGGAAGAACGCGGCCATCACAGCGTGATTTTGCAAAAATCTGACCATCCCGGCACAGTAGATGTCATGGGCTTCAAGACCTATGATGAGGCCGATTTGGATCGGGCGGAAGCAGAGTTTCGTGCTAAAAATTGCCCCACACAATGGGTCGAGCGCCCCTATCAGGGCCGGACTTTGTTGACTGCGGACAATATTGGAGTTCCTTTAGAATTTTATCACAAAATGGATCGCCTGCCATCTCTGCACCAAAAATTTGCACTCTATCGTGGCGTAAAACCCTTGAGAATCGATCATTTCAATTGTTTCTCGCCAGATGTCGACGCCTCTGTGGCGTTTTACAATGAAATTGGCTTTCGGGTGACCGAATACACCGAAGATGAAATCAGTGGAAAACTATGGGCCGCATGGATGCATCGCAAAGGCGGCGTGCATGATATGGCTTTCACCAATGGCCGCGGTCCAAGGATGCATCATATCGCGTTTTGGGTGCCTACTCCGCTAAACATCATTGACCTGCTCGATCTCATGGCCACCACTGGCTATGTCAGCAACATCGAGCGCGGACCGGGGCGGCATGGCATTTCAAACGCCTTTTTCCTTTATATCCTGGACCCAGATGGGCATCGCATCGAAATCTATTGCTCAGATTATCAAACCGTGGATCCCGATCACGAGCCAATCAAGTGGGACCTCAAAGATCCGCAACGCCAAACCCTATGGGGCGCCGCGGCGCCAAAAAGTTGGTTTGAACATGGAACGGAGTTTACAAAGGTTGCGCCGCGAGACAGCGCTTTAAACGCCACGCCGATCATCGCGCCATAAGCGCCTTGACTCAAGCGCCAATGTTTTCAACTTGTGCCAGCAGCTCTTGTGCCGCACTGAGCCCCCTTGTGGTGCAGTGCAGCATTGCAGGCAAAATCATCCATTCCAGCGCCCAAGAGGCCCCAGAGCGTTCTTGCTCATGAATCAAGGCCTGATGCATCCCACCAAGCTGAACTGCATTATAGCGCGACAGGGTTACCAGTAACTCCGCCAAAATCGGGTTTTGCTTATGGGGCATGGCAGAGGACGCGCCCCCACCGCGCAAGCACATCTCGTCCACGCCTTGCTGTGTCATGAGCGAAATATCCATGCCTATTTTGCCCAAGCTGCCAGAGACCAGCGACAGCCAATTCGCCAAATCCATCGCGCATGGCGTGCCAGCTTTTGTCAGGCACTGCCAAGCCCAGCGGCGCCGCAAGCGCAGCCCCGCCTGTAGCAAGCCCACCGGGCCGCCGCATTGGACGTTGAGCACGCGGGCGGAGATTTCATCGAGCCGATCTAGATGGCGTTCTAGCGGCATGCGCCAGGTGGCAATGCGGTCTGCAACCGTGATCGGAAGCGCGGCCTGCATGCGCGTGCGCCCCATCAAGGCAGCATCGCCATGCGCTTGCGCCAACTGCGCCAGATCCTCTTGCAAAGCACTCAATCTCTGCCGGAAAATCGGTAAAATATCCTTCAAGGATAGAACGAAGGCCGTGTCCATCACGTCCTGGCTGGTCAAACCTCGGTGAATATCCCCATGTAGCTCTGGGGAAATCTGCGCTTTGAGACAGCGCACCAACTCAGGAACGGGCAACCCATCCACGGCCGTGCCATCTGTCAAATCCTCCGGGCATATCTGGGCGGTCTCAATAGCACGCGCTGCGCGCTCATTGCCCAATGATCGGCTGTGAGCCGCTTCAACACGCAGCATATGCGCCAATTGCACCTCAGCAGACAGATGCGCCGCGACGGCCTTGTCGCCAAACACTCCTGTCATCCAGGCATGATCGAAGACCCATGTCATGCGGCCGACAAACCGAGAATTTCGCGCGCTTGCGCCGGGCTTGCGACCGGACGTTCGTAGCGGGTGCAAAGTTCAGCCGCGCGGGCAATCAAAGCTGCATTCGAGGGGGCCAAAGTGCTGCGGTCGAGGCGCACATTATCTTCAAGCCCAGCTCGGGTATGGCCGCCTGTCGCGATGGCCCATTCATTCACAACCAATTGGTTGGGACCGATACCCGCCGCACACCACTCAGCTTGCGGCGCGCGGGCTTGCATCTGCGCCACATAAAAATCAAAAACCGCGCGGTCAGCCGGCATGGCATTTTTAACACCCATGACAAATTGCACATAGAGTTTACCGAATAGCTTTCCCTCATCATGCAGACGCAAAGCCTGCAAAATGTGAGAAAGGTCAAAGGCTTCAATCTCCGGTACCACCTCGTATTTTTGCATTTCACTGGCCAGCCAAACCACCAAATCTGGCGGGTTCTCATAAACGCGCGTGGGAAAGTTATTTGAACCGACAGATAATGAGGCCATATCTGGTCTCAGAGACAACATCCCCCCACGCTCTTGTCCCGCGCCGGAGCGGCCACCCGTCGAAAACTGTATGATAACCGCCGGACAATGCCGGCGCAGCTCTTCTTGCAGACGGGCGAATTTGTCCGGGTCGCTGCTCGTGGTTTGATCGGCATTGCGCACATGGGCATGAATAATCGAAGCCCCCGCCTCCACCGCCGCCAAGCTGCTCTCGACCTGCTCAGAAATACTGATGGGCACAGCTGGGTTGGCCGATTTTGTCGGCACCGAACCGGTGATGGCGCAGCACAGAATGCAGGGTTTGTTATGCAGATCAGACATTCATTAACACCGTTTCCTCGTCACCTTGCAGGTTTATTCTAACAATCTATTAAACCACGTGGAAAAAACACTTAAACCACGTGGAAAAAACACTTTTTTCGTTTAACGCGATAAAACACGCACCGCGCAGAGCCGAAGCCCTACGCAGTGGACCTGCAAGATTAGCTTGCGCCACCCATATAAATCGAGATGATCCAGAAGATTAACGCCGAGATCGTCGCCGCGGCCGGTACTGTAATCACCCATGCAGCGATGATTGTAAGGAAGTGACTGCGACGCACCAATTTGCGGCGGCGGCGTTCTTCTTTTGGCTGTTCTACGGCCTGTGGAATGGTCACCCGCGCCCGCTTCATCCGACGCTGCGAGTCCCATTCGCGAAAGAAGCCCACACCAAATACGCCACCAACAGCGATATGCGTTGAGCTGACCGGCAGGCCCAACCAGCTGGCAACAATCACCGTAATGGCCGCTGAAAGCGCCACGCAATAGGCCCGCATCGGATTGAGTTTGGTAATTTGACCGCCCACCATGCGGAT
>ENA-OQVM01003869-OQVM01003869.1-marine-metagenome-genome-assembly--contig:-NODE-3869-length-15813-cov-4.674441_pt1 | contig 15813 bp, 14 predicted proteins | sample MGYA00237776_ERZ505498 | MGnify/ENA primary metagenome ERZ505498 (study PRJEB26159, sample SAMN06265151) | marine metagenome | isolation source: Helgoland LTER site | place: Germany:Helgoland, sampling... | reverse complement strand
GTTCTCACGGTCTGATTGATACAGGTGATGTACATGCCGAACAACCATATAAAGTAGTTGGAATATTAAATAAAACAGGCACTATATTAGATAACCTAATTCTGACAAGTTTAGATAGTGTTTGGCGCCTTCATTCTAATGAAACTAATTCTAAAACTGTTAATATTAATTCTAAATTAGAAGTTACAGCATTATTATTAAAATATAAAAATAAAAGTTCAGTTTTTTCTTTTCCAAGATTAATTAATATAACTTTTAATTCACCTCTATAATCTGCATCGACTGTCCCCGGTGCATTAAGTACTGTAATCCCTTTTTTTGCAGCTAAGCCACTACGTGGACGTACTTGCGCTTCTATTCCTATTGGTAACTCAATAAATAAACCTGTTTTTACAATGGTGCGTTCTAAAGGTTTTAAGGTTATTTGTTCTAAAATATTTGCACGTAAATCCATTCCAGCTGATGCTATGGTTTCGTAATGTGGTAAATCGTGATTGGATTTGTTTATAACTTTAATCTTCATATTTACTTTTTCAAAATTCGTTTCAAGTCCTTTTTTTCAAGCAAAACGACCGCTATCACAAAGGCACACAAAAATACGGTTCCTATTAAAATATCTCTGTCAAATTGATAATAACTTAAGAATGAAATCAAAGTCCCGCAAAGTAAATACATCGCTATTCTTTTAAAATCGTAAGGCACCGGATAATGCATTCTGCCTAAGCCTAAAGAAATAAGCATCATCAAACCATAAGCTAAAAGTGTAGCGTAAGCACAAGCCATAAAGCCTAATTTTGGAATAAATACGACGTTAAATCCAATTGTAATTACTGCGCCAATCAAAGAAATATACATACCGTAACGCGTCTTATCCGTGAGCTTATACCAAATAGAAAGGTTATGATAAATACCTAAACACAAGTTTGCTAATAATACAATTGGCACAATGTCTAAAGCCAATAAATAGCTTTCTTTTTTAATAAAAATAGGTCTCAATACATCGATATAAACAGTAACGATAATGAGACCCAAAGTCCCAACTATCGTAAAATATTTTAGAATTGTCGCATAGGTTTCTTTAGCGTTTGCTTTGTCAGAATGGTTAAAGAAAAAAGGTTCTGCTCCCATACGGAATGCTTGAATGAAAAGGGTCATAAAAACTGCTAACTTATAACATGCACTATAAGCGCCGTTGATGCATTCGCCTTCATAAGAAGGTAATAACCATTTATCTAAATTCTCGTTGATTACAAATGCCAAACCAGCTACCATTATTGGTAAACCGTAATTAATGAGTTGTTTAAAAATAGATGTGTCGAAAATAAATTTAGTTTTAAACATATATGGCAACACCATAAGTAGAATAAAACCACTGGCTATGAGGTTTGCTATAAAAATATACTCTACAGGATTACTAACATTAAATAGGCCTCTAAGGCTTTCCGAACCATAGGTAATTGAAAGTAGTAGTATATTGAGCACTACTATTATTAATACATTGATTAGTTTTAATAATGCAAATTTTATAGGTCTTCCGGTAACACGCAGGTAAGCGAATGGAATAACAACCATGGTATCGATAAGGGTTATTGAAACTAATAGATTGTAAAAATCGGTATTGATTCTGAGTGTTTTGGAAATGGCATCTCTAAAAACAAATAGGACAATTCCAAAAACAAAAGTCGTTGTTATAATAGAAATTAAAGATGTTGATAAAACCTTGTCTTTCTCTTGTTGTTTACTGAAAAATCTGAAAAAAGAGGTTTCTAAACCATAGGTTAATACCACATTAAAAAATGCGGCTACAATATAGAATTCTGTGTTTTCTGAATAGCCTTCGTTTGGTAAAACATCTGTATGTAAACGGACTAACAAGAAATTAATTAGGCGAGGCAAAACAATTGCCAATCCATAAATAACTGTGTCTTTAAAAAACTTTTGAAGTACGCTCAAATCCTATAAATAATGCTCTAAAATACTGTTTTAAAACAAAAAAACCTCACTGTTATTGTGAGGTTTTGATTATATAGTTAACACTTAATTTTTGTTTGGAAGCGTTGACATTGGCAAAGCGTCTGTTTGTCTTTGGATAATATTGCCTAATTTATAGTAATTTATTTTCTCATCTACTGTGTAGCTGACCACACATTCGCTATTCTGTAGCGTAAATGGGAAATTTTCATCATTTCTTTTATCACTACTAGTAGTTCCGAAATTATACTTTTCTGTATTTGAAGTTGACAAAAAGCGTCCTATAAATAACTGTTTGTTGCCTGGTTTTGTTTCTAATTTAGAAACCTTTCCTCTAAAATAAACACTATCTAAAACCAAATCATTTGATTCTGTTTTAATAAAAATATTGGTGCCTGAGCCTCCACCTTTTACACCAGCAACCCAATTTTGACAGTATACTTCTCCAAAACTGATAGGGGCTTCTTTCTGGAATTTTATAGTACTTGCGCATTGCGAAAAGCTAACAGAAATAATTGCTAGAGATAAAAATCTAAATGTTTTACGTATCCTTTTCATAGTGAAAGCTTTTTGTAATAACTATCCCTTTTCAATAGCCATGCCATATTTTTAATTAGCGTCGAAAGACCAAATCTGCCCAATAGTTTTTACGCCAGAATTATCGATTGAATCTACACGCCAATAATAGGTATTCCCTCCGGTTGTAGTCACATTAGCGTTCTCAGAAGTAAGTCCTGCTGATTCTAAAGGTGGGACCATTGCTAATCCAAAATACAAGTCGTATGTTAATGTATCCCCTACATCGGTATCTCCTCCAACCCATTTAAGGTTTACGGTTCCAGCAGAAACTGTGCTTTCATCTGCTGGCTCGTCAACTGCAGCTGTAAACGGTGCGTAATTGGTAATTCCAGGACCTGAGGTAAAAAATGCTAAAGTTGTTGAAGCTTCAGATTCTCCTCCGGCATTATCAATTGCAGTAACAGTCCAATAATATGCAACACCTTGTTGCAGTGTTATTGTAACACTATTGGTTGTGGTTGTTCTATTTTCGACAACATTATTAAGGTCTCTGTCTGTTGCAATAATAATTCTATACGTTATTGGGTCTCCGTCAGCATCTGTAGAGGCATTCCATTGAAAATTTATGGTATTATCTATACATAACAAATTAGCTGTTGGGAACGTAACTTGAGTTACTCTAGTTGGTGCAGTATTGGGTGGTGGGCCATCATTGCTACCGCCACATGCTACCAATAGTAATATCGAGAATAATGATGCTATTAATTTTATTTCCTTTTTCATCTTGTTATTTTTTAATGATTTTAATCATTTCAGAGTTTTCTATATCCAGTTGTACAAAGTATAAACCTTGTGTAAGGTTACCAAAAGGAACATTGATATATGAACTGTTCTGAACAGTATATTGTTGATTAATAACTTGTTTTCCATGAACATCAAATACTTGAACATCAACACCGTTTTCTGGCGCATTAGGGATATTAATTCTCAAGTTATTAATTACAGGGTTTGGCCCAAAGCTTAATTGTAATGGCATCGTATCTTCTATTGTTCTGCTAAGTTTACCTTCACAAGCTATTGATGAAGAAATTTCAATAACACCAGAAGTTGTAGTTTCAACATTAAAAGAGCTCTCGCTGGTTACCATAATGACTTCATCATTAAATCTTACCGTAAATGGTGCTGTACCAGTATCTATGTTAACGGCTGTTGATCGAGAATTGGTGTCATTAGGATTATTATTATTATTTACAAGACTAAAAACACCTCCTAAAGCTGGCGCTGCGTCTATATTAATTTCGAAACATTGTTCAAAATCTCTACCATCAACATTAACACAAACTGTATAGGAACCTACCGAAATATCATTAAACCTTACAGTATTATTTGCTCCTGCAATATTTTGAGTCAGATTAACTCCATTACCTATTAGAGTTACCGTATAGTTTACAAATGTTTGTAAAACAGTGATTGTAACCTGGCCATTATCTTGATTCTCACAAGTCTCAGATCTAATCTCTAAAGTGATGTTATTAGGGTTTTCGTAACTCTCGTCACAGACATCACCAATACCATTATTATTTAAATCTTGCTGGTCGGCATTGGCATTATCTGGGCAATTATCTTCTCCATCTACAACACCATCACCGTCACCATCTTGGCAAACATCCCCAATACCATCTCCATCAGCATCAGTTTGGTCTGCGTTTACGTTATCTGGGCAGTTATCATTGATATCTAACACGCCGTCATTATCTGTATCTTGACAAACGTCACCTATTCCATTTCCGTCTATATCGGCTTGATCTGCGTTTGATGTGTTAGGGCAGTTATCAGAAATATTTGGGACACCATCACCATCATTATCTGCATCTGGATCTTCTAAAAATTGTCCTGAAAATACACCTCTACCGTAAGTTGAAATGTAAATGGCATTATCATCTCTTAAATCTATATCTGTAATTCTTACTGTAGACATTCCGCCTTGAGCTGGATTCCAGTTTGGACTAGCTGCCGAAAAGTTTGTTGTAAACCAGATACCTAATTCGGTACCTATGATTACTTCGTCTGGATTGAAAGGGTTTTGTAGTATTGCTTTTACCGGTAAATCTGGTAAGTCGCCGTCTTTTTCTGCCCAAGTTGTACCACCATCAGACGTATACCAAATATTATTTACACCATAATTATGCACTGTTGCAAAAACTTCGTTTTCGTTAGCTCCAAATTCTACATCAGAAATACTTCCAACAATAACATTATTAGTTTCTATGCTTGTAAAAACTGGATTTAAATCTGCATTATCTACTCTTAAAATATCACCTAAAACAGTTCCTACTAATAGTGTAGTTGATGTTGTTGTATGAGGAGAAACATCAAAAGCAGTTGGTCTACTTGTTAACAAGATTGGGTCTCCAAAATCATTTTTATTTAATGTTGCCGAGCTTTTAATTCCTGAATATCTCCTGATTAAAGAAGTTCCACCAGAGGAATAATTAGAATATAAAATATCTAAGTTTGAATCTAGAGCTTGTGGGTTAATAAAAGAACCATTATTTGTGCTCTCACTATTAAGATTTACACTACCACCGCTTATAAAAAATAAGTTTACCGCTCTGTTAAAAACAAAGTTGGTAATGTAGTAATCATCTGTTCCGTCTTGATCGAAGAAACTGTATGCTCCATCACCACCAAATGCTGTTGTAGAACTGTTTATTCCTTCTCCTACGCCAGAAAATAATTGGGTTCCATTATCTTGTAGCCCTCCAATAAAGTGGTCTGTATCTCCTGTAAAAGTACCTGTGGGTGCTACTCCAACTGTGTAAAATTGAGATGTTACAAAGCCGTTGTTTCTAGATTGTATAGTTAAACCTCCAGATGTAGAGTAATATACCCCACCATCGTTTCCGAAAATTGCAGTAAAAGCATCATTTGGCGCAAAGATCATAGTGTGTTGGTCAGCATGAACTAACGGAATGTTTAAGCCAGCTAAATTGTTATTATTAGACCATTTTGAAATTTGCTCCCAACTAGAACCTCCAGTTCCTTGTCCACCGTTGCCAGATCTAAATAAATCTATTCCTCCTGCATAAATAGTTTGATCACTTGTTGGATCCACCTCTAAAAGTAGATCATAAAAAGCTTGACCTCTTGTGAAATCATTTGCATCAATGCCATTATCTGCATCATTTGGTAGGTCTAAATCTGAAATATCAGCAGCAAAACCATCAGTTGTACTTTGCATGGCTACACCACCAGGAACTTCTGCTAAAACATATATTGTACCAGCATTTTGCTTTGAAACCGCTATTTGGCTTCTATCTGCATTAGGAACTGTATGTTCTAATTGAAAGTTTTGCCCATCATCTGATGCAAAAATTCTTCCTCCACCATCACCAAATATTGAACTGTCAATGGTTGACATCCAGATTTTTCCATCTGCAGCTATTTCAATATCATTTGGTTCATAATCATTACCGGCAGGAGTTTGAGGTATATTAGTTGTTGTCCATGTAGCACCTTCGTCTAGTGATTTGAAAATACCAAGCTCAGTACCACCTAAAAAAGTAGTAACATTTGCAGAACCATAGAAAGCATCTCCAGCAGCCACATAAACTTCTGATACACCATTATTGTCTTTAATTTTAATATCATTTATTTGCTGAATTCCTGGCACTAATGTTCCTGTAAAAGAACCTGTTGCAGGATTTATAGAACCGTTTACAATACCTGTTTGTATCGCATTTATGATTGGTTCACCATCGTCTAAAGATATCATTACAGCAGGAATTGTAATCGTTGCATCTGTACCACCCATATCTATTGGAGCGCCACCCACATTGTTAACAACTATTGCGGCAATAGCACCAGCATCTTGAGCATTTTTTACTTTGTCTACAAATGGACAATCTCCTCTACGTATTATCGCTATACGTCCACTAGCATCGGCTCCAAAAGTTGCACAACCTTCAGGTGGATTAGCGGATGCCGAATCATTTGCTAAAACAAAATCTCCTGAAACAACTGAAGTTGCTTGTACTCCAAAATTTGTTGATTCTCTAGAATTGTAATCTCCAGAAACGTTTGTAGGTGAATTAACTGTAATGTTTGATGCAGAATCGAATTGTGTTGGGCCTGTTGCACCTCCTAAAACTCTAGTCCAAGAATTACCAGCATCAGTAGATTGGTAAACACCGTCACCACTGACATCCCCGTTTGTATATGATTCTCCTGTACCCACATAAAAAATATTAGGATTGTTTGGATCTGCCACAATTACAGATACATTAAGATTATCTGGTAAATCTACACGCTGCCATACTGTAGCAGCACTAGTGATATCTGTGTTTTTCCATAAACCACCACTAACACCTCCAGCAAAAACTGTTTTGTTGGTATTATCATTGGGATCAAACATCAAGCCTCTGGTTCTACCACCAACATTATTTGGCCCACGTGATTCCCAATCGTTCTCAATACCATCTCCTGGAACACGTTGTCTAAACCGTGCCTCCATCATCTCACGAATACCTTCTAGGTTTTCAGGTGTTGGCCTTCCTAAGACTGGGTTCATCGTTAACTCATACTCTTCTTCATAATATCTATCTGGTGGAATTCCTAATGCTTTACGCTCATTCTTGCTCAGCTTTAAAGTCTCTTTAAAAGGGCTTTTTGCTAAATTTTCTTCATGAATCTTTACAGTTTCATCATTAGTAGTTATATCAGATTTTAAGTTCTGATTTTTTAATAAAGTCGTAAAAGTCAGTGTCAGTCCGAGTAGAATACTCGAACCAATTAACAGTTTCTTTTTCATTTTAATTTTTTTGGAAATCAAATATCATCAATTTAATCTAAAACTAAAAACATGTTTACGATATTCTTAAAAAGATACAAGCAAATGCAATAGATTATATCAAATTAAAAATAATTGATGCGTCTTTCTATTTATAAAACATTAATCCATAAAAAAACCCCACTTAAAAAGTGAGGTTTATTCTAAAAGTTTTGAAATCCTGAGAAAAATCAGTAAAACTTATTTTTTTTAATTATTTAATGCTTCAGCACCACCAACAATCTCTAAAATCTCGTTTGTAATTGCTGCTTGACGTGCTTTATTGTATGTCAATTTCAACTGGTCTCTTAACTCAGTTGCGTTATCTGTTGCTTTGTGCATTGCGGTCATACGTGCCCCATGCTCAGATGCAAAAGAATCTCTAATACCTTTAAACAATTGTGTCTTTAAAGATTTTGGGATTAACGTTTCTACAATTTCTTCTTTAGATGGCTCAAAAATGTAATCTAGATTTGCATTTGAATCACCTTCAACCGGTACAATTGGTAAAAATTGCTCTGACATTATTACCTGAGTAGCAGCATTTTTAAAACTATTGTAAACTAATTCTATTTTATCAAACTCACCTGCAACAAACTTTTCCATTAGCATTTCTGCTATTTCTGCAACATTCTCAAAAGTTAAATCATCAAAGACTTCACTTTTGTTTCCAATCACTCGGTCTTGTTTTGCAAAAGCGTCATTAGCTTTCTTACCAATAGCTAAAACTGAAACATTCTTATCAGAATAAACGTCATTAATCAAAGTATTGGTCTGTTTAATAATGTTAGAGTTAAAAGCACCACACAAACCTCTGTTGGAAGTGATAGCAACTACTAAAACATTTTTAACTTCTCTTTGAACAGAATACTTACTTCCAGAATCTGCATCTAAAGTAGAACTTAAACTCTGTAATAATTCTGTTAACTTATTAGAGTAAGGACGCATTGCAGTAATAGCATCTTGAGCCTTTTTTAACTTTGCAGCAGAAACCATTTTCATGGCACTGGTAATCTGCATCGTTGAAGAAACTGATGATATTCTGTTACGTATTTCTTTTAAGTTTGCCATTCTTTAATTTATAAAGACTACCAGTCGCAACTCGTAGTGACATTAGTTTATTTAATTAAGCTCTGTACTTCCCTGATAGGTCTTTTGCAACACTTGTTAAAGTATCGATAACCTCGTCAGTTAATTTACCTGTCTTAAGCGTATCTAAAGTAGCTCTATGTTTTGCATTCAAAAACTCAACATAATCTCTTTCGAATTCTTTTACTTTATCAACAGGAACATCTTTTAATAAGTTCTTAGAACCTGCATAAATGATAGCTACCTGATCTTCTACAGTAAATGGGTCATTCTGTGCTTGCTTTAATATCTCAACATTACGCTTACCTTTATTAATAACATTTAATGTTGATGCATCTAAATCAGAACCAAACTTAGCGAAAGCTTCTAACTCACGGAACTGTGCTTGATCTAATTTTAATGTACCAGATACTTTTTTCATTGATTTAATCTGAGCGTTACCACCAACACGAGATACAGATATACCTACATTAATTGCTGGACGAACACCAGAGTTAAATAAATCACCATCTAAGAAAATCTGACCATCTGTAATAGAAATTACATTAGTTGGAATATATGCTGATACGTCACCTGCTTGAGTTTCAATAATTGGTAATGCTGTTAAAGAACCACCACCTTTTACGATTGGTTTAAGAGATTCTGGTAAATCATTCATCTCTTTGGCAATGTTATCGTCATTAATAACCTTTGCAGAGCGCTCTAATAATCTTGAGTGTAAATAAAATACATCTCCAGGATATGCCTCACGTCCTGGAGGGCGACGTAATAATAAAGATACCTCACGGTAAGCTACCGCTTGCTTAGATAAATCATCATAAATGATTAATGCTGGTCGACCAGTATCTCTAAAATATTCTCCGATAGACGCTCCAGTCATTGGTGCGTATACCTGCATCGCTGCTGGATCAGATGCGTTAGCTGCTACAATTGTAGTATATGCTAGTGCTCCTCTTTCTTCTAATACTTTAGCGATGTTTGCGACAGTAGATGCTTTTTGACCTACAGCTACATATATACAATATACAGGTTCACCTGCATCGTAAAATTCTTTTTGATTTAAGATGGTATCAATACAAACGGCTGTTTTACCGGTTTGACGGTCACCAATTACCAACTCACGTTGACCTCTACCAACTGGAATCATTGCATCAATAGATTTAATACCTGTTTGTAATGGCTCTGTTACTGGCTCTCTGTAAATAACACCTGGTGCTTTACGCTCAACTGGCATCTCATAAGTTTCTCCAGCGATTGGTCCTTTACCATCAATTGGATTACCTAAAGTGTCTACAACACGTCCAACGATACCTTCACCTACTTTCACAGATGCGATACGCTCTGTTCGTTTTACTGTAGAACCTTCTTTTACGCCTAATGAAGTACCTAAAAGTACGATACCTACATTATCTTCTTCAAGGTTAAGTACGATTCCTTCTGCACCACCTTCAAATTCTACTAACTCACCATATTGAGCGTTAGCTAATCCGTAAGCACGTACAATACCATCACCTACAGTTAATACTGTTCCTACTTCGTCTAATGAAGCTCCTGCTTCAAAGTCTGAAAGTTGTTGTTTTAAGATTGCTGATATTTCAGCTGGTTTTACTTCTGCCATCTTTATTTATGTTAGATAGATATTATCTTAATTTAATGTAAATTCTCTTTTTAATTTATCGAGCTTATTTGCGATACTAGCGTTATACTGTATATCTCCAACTCGTAATATGAAACCACCTAAAATGGTTTCATCAATAATATTTTTAACTTCTGCTTCCTTACCTGTAAGCTCTTTAACTTTAGCTAATACTTTAGTTTTTAAATCTGATGTTAAAGGAATTGCTGTAGTCACAGTTGCTACTTGTGTTCCTCTCATCTGATCATATAATTGTATATAACCAGCAGCTACATCATTTAAAAGGGCTAGTCTTTTATTAGAGATTAAAGTATCTATTAGATTGGATGTAGCAATATTAGTGTTTTTAAATACTGATGCTAAAACCGCCTTTTTGTCTGAAGATCTTACAACAGGACTTTGAAGCATCTGACTTAAATCCTCACTCTGAAAAATTGCAGTTGTAATAATTTTCATATCATCGTTCACCGCTTCAGCAGATTTTTGGTCTGTCGCTAAGCTTAAAACCGCTTTAGCATATCGTATTGCCGCTCTTGATCCTGACATCTATTATTAGTTTAAAGTTGCTTCACCTAACATGTCTTCAACCAATTTTAATTGCTTGTCTTTGTTAGATAATTCATCACGTACTACTTTTTCAGCAATATCTAAAGATAACCCTGCTACATGACTTTTTAATTCTGCCATTGCTGCTTTCTTTTCACTTTCGATAGCTAATTGGGCTTGTTCAATTATTTTGCTTGCTTGTGCTTGAGCTTCGTCTTTCGCATCAGCAATCATCTTATTCTTCACATCACGAGCATCTTTTAACATAGCTTCACGTTCTGCTCGTGCTTCTTGTAAAATGCGCTCGTTATCTGCTGTAAGATTTTCCATTTCCTGACGTGCCTTCTCTGCAGAAGCTAAAGCATCTTTAATACCTTCTTCTCTATCACTGACAGCACCCAATATAGGTTTCCATGCAAATTTTCTTAGAATAAAAAGTAAGATTAGAAATGTAACTAATGTCCAAAAAACCAATCCTAATTCTGGTGTAATTAAATCCATTCTGTTTTGTTTTTAATAACTTAAATTTTAAAAAACACAGAAGCAACCAACCGTTACTTCTGTATTTTAAATGTTTTACCCTTGTAAGAAAGCAACAACAACACCAAATAGTGCTACTGCCTCTACGAAGGCTGCTAAAATTAATGCGGAAGATTGAATTTTTCCGTGCATTTCAGGTTGACGTGCCATGGCATCCATCGCTGATCCACCAATTTTACCAATACCAACACCAGCTCCAATAGCTGCTAAACCAGCTCCAATAGCTGCAATTCCAGTAATAGTCATAGTTATAAAATTTAAATTAATTAATGTTCTTCTTCAGTTGCCATTCCAAAATAGAGGGCTGACAATATTGTAAATATATAGGCTTGTATCGCAGTTACGATAATTTCGATCACTGTAATAAATAATGAAAATGCTACAGAAACGGGGGCAATTGCAACCGACTTAAATACAAATATTAATGACATTAATGCTAATATGATCACGTGTCCTGCTGTAATGTTAGCAAACAAACGAATCATTAACGAGATCGGCTTTACAAACATCCCGATAATCTCGATAGGCATTAAAAATATTTTCATTGGAACAGGCACACCTGGCATCCAAAAAATGTGTTTCCAGTAGTTCTTGTTTCCACTAAATGTTGTAATGATAAATGTAAACATGGCGAGAGTAAATGTAAACGCGATGTTGCCACTCAAGTTTGCTCCATTTAAAATCGGGATTAAACCGAATATGTTATTAATCCAAATAAAGAAAAAGATGGTTAACAAATAAGGCATGTACTTTTTGTACTTGTGCTCGCCAATCATTGGCTTGCCAATTTCATCTCTTACAAATATAATTAAGGGCTCCATAAATCCAGCAACCCCTGTTGGGACACCATCTTTGGAGTTTTTGTAGCTTCGTGCGGTGGTTAAAAATATAACTAATAACAATGCTACAGAAACCCACATCATAAACACGTTTCTGGTAATAGAAAGGTCTATTGGTTTTTGTGCATTTGTTGGGTGGTGTTCTGCATCATAAGCGATAGCAGTAGCCCCAGCATCTAATTGATAGATTTTTTCGTGTAATTTAACAAAACTCCCGCCGTTTGCTTGCACAATAGTTTTGCCTTCATCATCATGGTGAAATTCACTTGAAGAAAAGCTTGTCAACCCATTATCTGTCCACAATATAATTGGTAAGGACAGTGACACAGGGCTTCCTTTCCAGTCCCATAAATGAAACTCATGCGCATCCTTTACGTGGTGTAAAATCATCGCTTTTGGATCAAAAGGCGCATCGTCTTTAGATGGTTCTTTCTCGGAAGCAAAGCCGACAAATGATAGTGCTAAAAAAAATGTTGAAAATAATACGGTTCTAAAGGTGTTCAATATGCTGCTTTTAATTAAAAATACCTTGATTAATTTTGCTGCAAATGTACACACATTTAATTAAATGACAAACAATATTATAATGATTATTTGCCCTCTTTGAGGGTTGGGTCGTGTTGTTCCATTTTTTGAAGAAATTTAGTCACCGAATACACTTCAAAAGCCAATAATATGAAATATGGAACGAAAAAATTCATTAAATCATATCCTTGTTGGTCAGGTTTAGATAAAAGCCATGGCAATAGAAAAACAATAACTAGAATCATTTTTAAAAGCATTCCAAGCATAAAGACATTAAACACCTCTGTTTTTCCTATGGAATCACGATAATTTATAAAAGAATAAATCAATAAAACGGTCATAAAATGAAATACATATATATGCCATAGTGGGAAAAACAAAACAATATCTTTAGCAAAATGGTAGTTTAAATAGCTGTGAGCGCCAAAAAGTAAAGCACTTAGTCCAAGAAGTTGAATAAGAAAATTCAATTGTCGCTTTACGAAAAGTTCGTTCATTTATTTATCATTTTTTGAAGCTGAAATAACACGTCTTATAACATAATAAATTGATATGACAACTGATGTCAATGTTAGTATTAATGTAAAAAGGTTGTTTTGGTTAGGATAGGCTTCGTCCAACTTAACCCCAATAAATGTACCGACTGCAATTATTGCGACCATCTGAATCCCTATTCCAGAGAGTAGGGCGAGCTGTTTAAGCGGATTGTCCACTTTTTGAATTATTTTGAGATGCGTCCACTTTTGTTTCTTTTTTCAATTCTTTTACAGAGCCTTTCATAAGGCAATTCGCATTAAACGTTGCTCCAGGCTCGACGGACAATTTCCCTATATGTACCTCTCCTTCGACCTGAGCTGAAGAACGTAAACTAAGCATGTCTGAAACGTTTAAATTTCCTTTAAACTTACCTTCTAGGTCAGCATTATTACATGTTAAAACCCCATCGACAAGGCCTGTTTTTCCGATGACAACTTTTCCAGAAGTTTTCAAGGATCCAATAATAGTGCCTTCGATTCTGAAATCGCCTTCGCTTATTAAATCGCCATTAAAAGTCGTGCCTTTTGCAATGGTGTTCTGTTGTGAAAATGAATTCAGATTTGATTTTGAATTTTTATGATCTGTGAACATGTGCGTTTTTTTTATTTGATTGTTGTTATATAAGATTCTAAGTTTTTATGAATTTGAACGGTTTGATAGTTTTTGGAAGAAATTCCAAAAGAGGGTCTGGATATTATAAGGTCGTTTTCTCTTTTTAAGATTTCTGCAAATTGTGAGGCACTTTGAACGCTTTTTAACCCATGAACCACGACAAAGATAGTGTTTGTGTCGTAACGATCTTTAGAAATGCTCCAATTAAAACCTTCAAGCTCTTCAATAGCAGCGCTTAACGACTCTTTAAATATTTTCAATCCTTCTGTTTCCGAAGCTTCAAATTTAAAAATAGCTTTAAATTTAGTTTGAGTTGAGTCCTGGACAAACGCTTGATTTTCTAAGGCAGGAATAACGGTTTCATACATCTTAGCTGCTTTTTTACCTTCAATGCTGCTCGGATAATTTAACGCTACAAAATTAAGGCCTTCTTTGTAGGCTTCAAAACCAAATAATCGAGCTTTGGACGTTACCTTTAAGAGTTCTAACTTAGGCACAATTTCGTCACCATCAAGCCGAGTAATCTGCAAATCACAGCCATCGATGACCTGTTGGTATTCGCCTTTTTCAAACTGTGTATACAACTTATTGTAAAGTGTTTCAGGGCTATTTTCGTTGTTTGAAAGCGCAGATTCTGGGTTTAATAAAATCTCTGCGTACCGAGAGTCTGGGTAATTTTCAATTATATCTCCTTTGATCTGAGCTTGCAAACGACTCAAATCTAACTGCGAATATATTTTGTATAAATTATATTTTGCTGGCAAAACAAGGCGGTCTTCTGGGTTTTGTTTCAGAAGTTGTTCCAGTTTATTTTGAGCCCGTTTGTAATCGTTAAATTTATCTTTATAAATAAGTCCCAATTGATAATATGCGAAGTTGCGTTCTTTAGCAATACTATCTAAGACTATTTGATCGGTAGGGATTTGTGATAAATAATACTCAATCTTATACCTGCTTTGATCTGTTTCTTGGGAAGTTTCAACGATTTCAGACGGTGTGTTTGAATCTGACTGTGAGGTTTTGCTGGACCATCGCCAATTGGCTTCCAAGGCACGATCGCCCCAGATTCTTGCAAATTCATTTTTACCAAATGCAACGGTGGTTGGGTTGTAAAAATAGAACGTCTTCCCTTTTTGGGGAATTGGATTTTGAGACGCTCCAAACGAACTGCCTGTAGATGTTGTGCCTTTTTTAAGAGCGTCTTCCTCAGACTTTAAGGTCTCAATATAGGATTGAAAATACGCTTCTTTATCCGCATCTGAGAGTGCTGTGATTTGTAAAATGCTGTCATTTACTTGGGCGATGGATTCAAAATAAATCACATCTTCCAAGTTATCTCGTTTTCGTTTGATGGCGCGAAACGATTTACTGTTTTCTTTTAGGTTTAATAACGTACTGTCATAATACGATCCAGCTAAGCTATACTCAGAAAAATCAAAATTTAAATCGCCTAAAGATTGATAATTTAAGGCGGTCAATTGGTCATCGTCCGAATTGGTTCGCAAGGATTTATTGTAATACACAATTGCTAAAGAATCCGACTTGTTTTGAAGGTGATAGTTTGCAATTTGATGGTGTATGATGTCTAAATAAGGTCTGTTTTCTCTGTTTGTTTCTAAGGATTCTAAAAACTCTTCAAGAGCCATTTTGTCACCAATATCAAATTCAAAGTTCTTAACTTTTTCTAAATGCGCTGCAATCAAGTAAGCCCGAGACGTTTTGCGTTTAAGCGCAATCACTTTATCAAATGCCAGGTTGGCGCTATCTTTTTTTCCTAAAACAGAATAGAGTTGGCCTTCAATAAAATGAAGTCTTCCGCGGTGGTCCTTATTTTTGGTGAGTTGTGAGGCTAATTGTAATTGTGTAATGGCACTGTCCAGCGATTTGGTGTTAATATATGCCTGTGCCAAAGTGGAGGAAGCTTCTGCCCTATCTTCATTTGAAAGTTGATCGTTTTCAATAAGTTGTTTCAGATTTTTAATCGCTACATCTTCATTTTGGAGGCGAAGGTTGGTTTTGGCGCGCCAAATTTTGGCTAAATTAATATTGCTACTAGCGGGGTATTTGAATAAAATATAGTTGAAGGCTTCTAAGGCAGGAATGAATCGGTTGTCAAAATAACGTGCTTTTCCAAGCAAAACAAACACTTCGTCTATTTGTGGGTTTTTTTC
>ENA-OQVM01003867-OQVM01003867.1-marine-metagenome-genome-assembly--contig:-NODE-3867-length-15821-cov-5.376334_pt1 | contig 15821 bp, 9 predicted proteins | sample MGYA00237776_ERZ505498 | MGnify/ENA primary metagenome ERZ505498 (study PRJEB26159, sample SAMN06265151) | marine metagenome | isolation source: Helgoland LTER site | place: Germany:Helgoland, sampling... | reverse complement strand
CATCTGATGTTATTTCAATGGAAGGAGAGAAAAATGGTATTCCTGTTGAAGTAGCGATGATTTATAATACATCATTTTCAGAGAATCTACATTCTTATGTGAATAATATTAATACTCATGAAGGAGGGACTCATTTAGCAGGTTTTAGAAGAGGTTTGACATCAACTTTAAAAAAGTATGCTGATTCATCTGGAATGCTTGAAAAATTAAAGTTTGATGTTGCTGGTGATGATTTTAGAGAGGGTCTTACAGCCATAGTTTCAGTTAAGGTTGCTGAGCCTCAATTTGAAGGTCAAACTAAAACTAAATTAGGAAACAGGGAGGTAAACTCTGCTGTGTCTCAAGCGGTTTCTGAAATGCTTGAGAACTATTTAGAAGAAAATCCTATGGATGCTAAAATTATTGTACAAAAGGTTATTCTTGCCGCTCAAGCTAGACATGCAGCTAGTAAGGCTCGTGAAATGGTTCAAAGAAAAACAGTAATGAGTGGAGGAGGATTGCCTGGGAAACTTTCAGATTGTTCAGAACAAAATCCAGAACTTTGTGAAGTTTTTTTAGTTGAGGGAGACTCTGCAGGTGGAACAGCTAAACAAGGAAGAGATAGAAATTTTCAAGCTATTTTACCATTGAGAGGTAAGATACTTAATGTTGAAAAAGCCATGCAACATAAAGTTTTTGAAAATGAGGAAATAAAAAACATGTTTACAGCCCTCGGAGTTTCCATCGGAACCGAAGAAGATCCAAGAGCTTTAAATTTATCAAAAGTCCGCTATCATAAAGTTGTAATTATGTGTGATGCCGATGTCGATGGATCTCATATTGCTACCTTAATTTTAACATTCTTCTTTAGATACATGAGAGAAATGGTAGAACAGGGATATATCTATATTGCTACACCTCCATTATACTTGGTTAAAAAAGGTCAAAAAAGAGAATACGCTTGGGATGATAACCAACGTGATCTAATTGCTCAAAAAATGGGCGGAAGTGTGAATATTCAAAGGTACAAGGGTCTGGGAGAAATGAATGCTGAACAGCTTTGGGATACCACCATGAATCCTGAATTCAGAACATTACGTAAAGTTGTTATTGACAACGCTACAGAGGCAGACAGAGTTTTCTCAATGTTAATGGGAGATGAAGTTCCGCCTCGTAGAGACTTTATAGAAAGAAATGCAAAATATGCAAATATAGACGCATAAGTTTTTTTTTACTTTAAAATAAGACACACACTTCTCGGAGTGTGTGTCTTATTTTATACATAGATTTCTTATTTAAAATTTGGCTCAAAAAAATAGACGAGTAAACTCCGATTTCTCATCTTAGACTCATTAAAATATAACAGAAATTACGCATTAGTGTAGTAGTCTATTTTTTATTTGCTAGGAGTTAAACCTTACGTTATTTTTGTACTTTTGCAGAAATTAAATTTAATTATAAATCTTAAAAAATTACACAGAAATGAAAATAACAGTAGTTGGAGCAGGAGCAGTAGGTGCTAGTTGTGCAGAATATATAGCGATTAAAAACTTTGCTTCAGAAGTTGTTTTGTTAGATATTAAAGAAGGATATGCAGAAGGGAAAGCGATGGATTTAATGCAAACAGCATCCTTAAATGGTTTTGACACAAAAATTACAGGAAGCACAAATGATTATGCGAAAACAGCCAATTCAAATATTTGTGTAATCACTTCAGGGATTCCTCGTAAACCAGGAATGACCAGGGAAGAATTAATTGGAATCAATGCTGGAATTGTAAAAACAGTTTCTTCTAGTTTAATAACACATTCTCCAAACACCATTATTATCGTAGTTTCCAACCCAATGGACACCATGACCTATTTAGTTCATAAAACTACCGGCTTGCCAAAAAATAGAATTATTGGAATGGGGGGTGCATTAGATTCAGCTCGTTTTAAATACAGATTAGCGGAAGCATTAGCAGCACCAATTTCTGATGTTGACGGAATGGTGATAGGAGGTCATTCGGATAAAGGAATGGTTCCTTTAACTAGACTAGCCACACGTAATTCTGTACCTGTCTCAGAATTTATTTCTGAAGAACGATTAGCACAAGTGTTGCAAGATACCAAAGTTGGTGGCGCAACATTAACGGGCTTATTAGGGACTTCTGCATGGTATGCACCTGGAGCTGCAGTTAGTGGCTTAGTTCAGGCAATTGCCTGTGATCAAAAGAAAATATTTCCTTGTTCCGTTCTACTGGAGGGGGAATATGAATTAAATGACTTATGTATCGGAGTTCCCGTTATCTTAGGAAAAAACGGAATTGAAAGTATTGTAGAAATCAATTTAAATGCTACCGAAAAAGCACATATGCAAGAATCTGCTGCCGGTGTTTCTAAAACAAACGGTTTGTTAGAATTATAAAACACAATTCCTTAAAAGGAATTATAGCAAAAAAATCTAGCCAAAAGGCTGGATTTTTTTTGCTAGAAAAACAACCATGGGTTTCCGTTTAAACGAATTTCTTCACACTCCACAACTTCTTACCTTAGCGCCTAATTTGGTCCTCTAAGACATTTGAAAAGCTAAAAAGTATTCGTAAAATAGAAGTAGTATATTTTCAATATTAGCATTAAAATTCGATCAAATTAAGCAATGAAAGCCCTTCTATTTCAGAATCTGACAATTTGTACAATTTTTGAAGTAAAAAAAAAGACCTAAACACATTCACAAATGTGATGAAATAATTGTTTAGGCTACTTTGAAATACTATATTTGCTCGTTTTAAAAAAAGAAGTCGTCATAAACTAAAGAACATGCAAAACAAAGGACTTATTAAATTATTCGCAATCCTTTTTGGATTAGTGAGTTTATATCAATTATCATTTACATTTTTAGCAAATAAAGTTGAAGATGATGCAAAAATCTATGCGCAAAACAAAGGAACTGATTCCGATGCAAGGCAAAAAGCTGCTTTTGAAAGAAAGTACCTTGATAGTGTTGCTAACAAAGAGATTCTTGATTTAGGGATTACAAAATACAACTACAATGATGTGAAAGACAAAGAGATGAATCTTGGTCTTGATTTAAAAGGTGGGATTAATGCTATTCTACAAGTATCGGTAAAAGAAGTATTAAAAAGTTTATCCAACGATTCTAAAAACGTTGTTTTCAACCAAGCGTTAAATGCAGCTGCAGAAGCTCAGAAAAACGACAACGCCAATTATTTAGATTTGTTTTTTGAAGAGTTCGAAAAAATTGCAGGAGACACGAAATTAAGTGACCCTTCTATTTTTGGGACAAAAGCATTGAGCGAAAAAATTTCTTTTAACGAAGAGAATATTACGGTCAAAGAAACACTCCAAAAAGAAATTAACAGTTCTATTGGTACTGCTTTTGAAGTATTAAGAAGTAGAATTGATAAATTTGGTGTTACCCAACCCAACATTCAACGAATTGGAAACTCTGGTAGAATTCAAATTGAGTTGCCTGGAGCAAAAGATATTGAACGTGTTACCAAATTAATTACCAGTAAAGCTGAATTACAATTTTGGGAAGTATATACCAATGCAGAAGTTCAAGGGTATTTCTTTGAAGCAAATAGCATCGTTGCTGAGTTGTTAAAAGACACCACCGTTTCAGAAAAAGAAGAAGATACCGTTAAAAAAGATGACATTGACGATTTATTAGGAGAAACCAAAGAGGATACCAATGTCAATCAAAAAAATCTTTTCACCTACTTATTTCCGAATGTAGCACAATCTCAACAACAAATGAGCTCTTTAGTTGCGCAAGCTAGAGTTATAGATACGGCAACAGTTAACAACTTACTCAAAAGAAAAGAGCTTCAAGCCCTATTGCCAAAAGAATTAAAATATGTAAAATTCTTATGGGATTATAAATCTAGTAAAGGGACAGATGGTTCTGAATTGATCAACTTATACGCTATCAAAGGCAGTAGAAATGGCAAAGCATCAATTGAAGGAGACGTTATTTTAGACGCTTCTCAAGTTTTTGACCAACTCAACAAACCAGAAGTTAGCATGACAATGAATAGCTCTGGAACAAAACAGTGGGCTAAAATGACCACCAAAAACCAAGGGAAGTTTGTCGCTGTTGTGCTAGATAACTATGTATATACAGCTCCTTCTGTAAATACACCAATTACTGGTGGAAGAACCTCTATTTCTGGTGGAAGCATGACTATTGCCGAAGCAGAAGATATTTCTACAGTATTAAAAGCAGGAAAATTACCAGCTGCTGCAAGAATTATTCAAATAGAAGTAGTTGGTCCATCTCTTGGACAAGAAGCTATTGATGCAAGTTTTCTCTCTTTTGGTTTGGCAATTATCCTCGTATTACTTTGGATGATTCTATATTACGGAAAAGCGGGGCTATATGCTGATATTGCGTTAATCGTAAATATTTTATTCCTTTTTGGAATCTTAGCATCATTCAATGCGGTGTTAACATTACCTGGTATTGCAGGGATTATCTTAACGATTGGTATGTCTGTAGATGCAAACGTAATTATCTTCGAAAGAATCAAGGAAGGTCTCTTTAAGAACAAAGGATTAAAACAATCTATAGAAGAAGGTTTTTCTATAAAGGGAGCTTTGTCTGCGATTATAGATGCAAACATTACCACCTTATTAACCGGTATTATTTTATATGTTTTTGGTACGGGACCAATTAAAGGTTTTGCATTAACATTAATGATTGGTATCGCAACATCATTATTTACGGCAGTATTTATTACACGCATATTAATTGATAGAGCTGTTATCAAAGGGACAAACCTAACTTTTAACACAACAATCTCAAAAGGATGGTTTCAAAATATCAATGCATCGTTCTTAAAGAAACGTAAAATTGCCTATTTAATTTCTGGTGCTATTATCATTTCAGGAATTATTTCTATTTTCTCTATTGGATTAAAACAAGGAGTTGATTTCAAAGGAGGACGTTCTTATGTGGTTCGTTTTGATCAAACGATGAGCGCTACTGCTGTTGCAGGAAGCTTAAAAGAACAATTTGGTACTGCACCCGAAGTTAAAACATACGGTACAGATAATCAATTAAAAATTACAACTGTATACAAAATTGAGGATGAAGGTCAGGAAGTAGATGAGCAAGTTCAAAAAGCGCTATTTACGGGATTAAAAAACTACCTAGGAACGACTACTTACGAAAAATTCAAACCTGGTTTTGAAAAACAAGGAGCAGGAATCATGAGTTACATGAAAGTAGAGCCAACGATTGCCGATGATATTAAAAAATCTGCATTATATGCTGTATTTGGATCATTACTAGTCGTTTTCCTTTATATATTATTACGTTTTAGAAAAGTATCGTTCTCTATTGGAGCTGTAACTGCAGTTTTCCATGATGTATTAATTGTATTGGCAGTATTTTCTATTACCTACAACTTTATGCCTTTTGACATGGAAATTGGTCAATCATTTATTGCTGCAATATTAACAGTAGTTGGGTATTCTTTGAATGATACGGTGGTTATTTTTGATAGAATTAGAGAGTTTACTGGAAAACATCCAAACTGGAAATACAGTGAGGTTGTAGACAAAGCATTGAGCTCTACTTTAGGAAGAACAATCAATACATCACTCACCACATTATTAGTGATGCTAGCGATCTTTCTATTCGGAGGAGATTCTATTAAAGGATTTATGTTTGCATTAATTGTCGGAGTAGCTGTTGGAACTTATTCATCATTATTTGTGGCAACACCAATTATGTATGACACTTCTAAAAAAGAAGAAAAGAATAAATAATTCTACTTAAAAATAAAGTAAAACCGTTTTTGATTTCTGAGTATCAGAATTAAAAAACGGTTTTTTCATTCAATTTATAGGGAGTATATTTGCAAATAAATGAGCCTATTAAAACTTCACGATCTATATTTCAAACCTTATATTCATAAGGATGAGATTTCGGCTATTGTAAAACGTTTGGCTACAGAAGTAAAAGCTGATTTGCCAAAAGGGGAAACCCCACTTTTCATAGGTATTTTAAATGGCTGTTTTTTATTTGTAGCAGACTTTGTCAGAGCGTTTAAAGGAGACTGTGAAATTTCTTTTGTAAAGCTAGCTTCTTACGAGGGAACTTCATCTACAGAAACGGTTAAAGAACTCGTAGGAATTAATGAAGATTTAACGGGAAGAACAGTAATCATTCTAGAAGATATTATAGACACTGGAAATACCCTCCAAGAAATCTATACCATATTTAAAGATAAAAATTTAAAACAATTAAAAATCGTAACGCTATTTTTCAAACCTGAAGTATATCGAAAAGAACTGCCAATCAATTATATCGGAAAAAATATTGAAGATAAGTTTATTGTAGGTTACGGATTAGATTACAATAGTTTAGGGAGGAATAGCTCAGCAATTCATCAATTAACACCAACACCAAAAATGAAAAATATTGTACTATTCGGACCTCCAGGGGCAGGAAAAGGAACGCAAGCAGAATTTTTAAAAGAAATGTATAATTTAGTTCACATTTCTACTGGAGATGTATTTCGTTACAATATTAAGAATCAAACTGAATTAGGCTTGCTCGCCAAAAAATATATGGATGAAGGAGATTTAGTCCCTGATGAAGTCACTATTAATATGCTAAAGGCCGAAGTAGATAAAAACACAGATGCAAACGGTTTTATTTTTGATGGTTTTCCAAGAACCCAATCTCAAGCGGAAGCTTTAGATGCTTTTTTAGCTGAAAAAGGGGAACAAATTAATGGAATGGTCGCTTTAGAAGTAACTGAAGATATTTTAATCACTCGTTTATTAGAAAGAGGAAAAACAAGTGGTAGAGCTGACGACACAGATGAAGCAAAAATTAGAAATCGTTTTAATGAGTACCATACGAAAACAGCTATTTTAAAAGAGTACTTTGATGCTCAGGATAAATACTATGGAATTAATGGTATTGGCTCTATTGAAGACATTACAAAGCGAATTTCAGAAGTATTTACTACTTTATAAATGGTTTTAGTTCTTTCCTTAAAAAAAGGTTTAAGAAATAAGCGCATACGCACACAAAATGACAGAAGGTAACTTTGTTGACTATATAAAAATTTATGCCTCTTCTGGAAAAGGAGGGCAAGGATCTATGCACTTACATAGAGAAAAGTTTATTACCAAAGGAGGACCAGATGGTGGGGATGGTGGTCGAGGAGGTCATATTATTTTAAGAGGTGATAAAAATATGTGGACATTATTTCACCTAAAGTTTAAACGTCATTTTAGAGCAGAGAGTGGAGGTTCTGGAAGCAAAAGTAGAAGTACGGGGCATGATGCTGAAGACATCTATATCGATGTCCCTCTTGGAACCATCATAAGAGATGCTGATACTGATGAGGTGATCTTAGAAATTACAGAACATCAAAAAGAAGTAATTTTACTTAGAGGTGGAAAAGGAGGCCTTGGAAATTGGAATTTCAAATCATCTACAAATCAAACACCTAGATATGCACAACCAGGAATGGAAGGTATAGATGGTTGGTTTCGTATGGAATTAAAACTATTAGCTGATGTAGGTTTGGTAGGCTTTCCAAATGCAGGAAAATCGACGTTATTATCTGTTTTAACTGCTGCAAAACCAAAAATTGCAGACTATGCTTTTACGACGTTGAAACCCAACCTGGGGATTGTAGAACACAGAAATCATACAACTTTTGTAATTGCTGATATTCCTGGTATTATCGAGGGAGCTGCGGAAGGAAAAGGATTAGGACATCGATTTTTACGCCACATAGAACGTAATTCTGCATTGCTTTTCTTAATACCTGCGGACAGTGATGATATTAATAAAGAATATCATATTCTTTTAAATGAACTCAAAAAACACAATCCTGAATTATTAGATAAAGACCGATTATTAGCTATTTCTAAATCAGACATGCTAGACGACGAATTACAAGAGGAGATCAAAGCAACATTGCCAGAGGGTGTTGAAGCTCTTTTTATCTCATCAGTTGCACAATCAGGTTTGCAAGTCTTAAAAGATAAACTATGGGAACTGTTAAACAAATCAAACGAACGGATTTAACTGTTAAGTTCTGAATCTGTTTCTATTTAAAAAAGTAAAAGCTACTCTTTTAACTCGATTATAATTGGAAGTCTGTATTTTGTTGTGACAGGAATACCTCTTTTAATAGCAGGGTATATCACTGGTAAATTTTGGACACTAAGCAATAATAAACTATCTAACTCTGGTAATTGAAGTTTACAATTTTCAGAAGACTGAACTTTCTCTAACACAACGTTTCCTTTTGAACTGATGATTAAATTCATAAACACCTTTTCAGAGATAGAGTCTTTAATCGTAAATGAATATTGTTGAAGTTCTTCCCCAATTTTAAAATGAATTGTTTTTCTAAAACAATCAGCCTTTTGTGTGGTATCAAAAATAGAATCACAGTTTTTAAAGGACGGAAAGGTATCTACCAAAGAAAAATCTACAATAGTATCTATAGCCTGAGTTTGATGTCTTTTTGCGAATGAAAATTTATCACAAGAAGCACATAAAAAAAGGATTACTAGAAACGAAAAAGCACGAAAAATCATGGTTTTAATTTAACTGTGAATTTACTAATTTTTGTTGAGTATTATTTAAAATTTAATACAAAAGGGATCGTAGAGGAAAATGTTCAATTAAGAACAAAAAAAAAGCGTCCCTTTTAAGGGAAGCTTTCCATTGGTTAACAAAACCATGACACTTTTAAAAAAGTGCCAAAACAACACAACTATTTGCTACTCTAACAAAAAGTAGCATGCAAATATACAACGATTTCGTAATCCTGCAATTTTTTTATTGAATTTTATTAATTAGTGAAATTGTCTATTAATTCAATTGATTGTATCTTTGCTAGCTTTATTGAACATCCCAAAACAAAGACATCAAATGCAATTATCAGAACAAGAAGTTGTACGAAGAGAAAAACTAGCTAAACTAAGAGAATTAGGGATCAATCCTTATCCTGCAGATTTGTATCCCTTAAATACAAATTCGAGTGAAATTAAACAGGATTTCTCTGAGGGAAAACAGGTAATAATTGCTGGAAGATTGATGTCTATAAATATACAGGGGAAAGCATCTTTTGCACAATTACAGGACGGTGAAGGTAGAATTCAACTATATTTTAACAGAGATGAAATTTGTATTGGAGACGACAAATCGTTGTACAACATTGTCTTTAAAAAATTATTAGATTTAGGAGATTTCGTAGGTATCGAAGGAGTTCTTTTTACTACGAAAGTTGGTGAAAAAACGGTCATGGTAAAAAGTTTTAAACTCTTATCAAAAGCGTTAAAACCACTACCGATGCCAAAAGTAAAAGATGGGGTTACCTATGATGCTTTTACCGATGCAGAAATGCGCTACAGACAACGATATGCTGATCTCGTAGTAAATCCACATGTAAAAGAAGTATTTGTAAAACGGACTAAATTATTCAACGCCATGCGTTCTTTTTTTAATGACGCAGGATATTTTGAAGTGGAAACTCCGGTTTTACAACCTATTCCTGGAGGAGCAGCTGCGAGACCATTTATTACACACCACAATTCTCTAGACATTCCTTTGTATATGAGAATTGCCAACGAATTATACTTAAAAAGATTAATTGTTGGTGGTTTTGATGGCGTTTATGAGTTTTCTAAAAACTTCAGAAATGAAGGAATGGACAGAACACATAATCCTGAATTTACAGCAATGGAAATCTATGTTTCTTACAAAGATTACAATTGGATGATGAATTTTGCTGAACAATTACTAGAACATTGTGCCATTGCTGTGAACGGTACTTCTAAAGCTACTTTTGGAGAACACACAATAGACTTTAAGGCACCATATGCTAGAGTTACCATGGCTGAATCAATTCAACATTTTACAGGATTTGATATCACTGGAAAAACCGAAGATGAAATCAGAACTGCAGCAAAGTCAATGAATATTGAAGTTGACGAGACAATGGGGAAAGGAAAATTAATTGATGAAATTTTTGGAGAAAAATGTGAAGGAAATTACATCCAACCAACATATATCACAGATTATCCGAAAGAAATGTCTCCTTTATGTAAGGAGCACAGAGAGAATCCTGAATTAACAGAGCGTTTTGAGTTGATGGTTTGTGGTAAAGAAATTGCCAATGCGTACTCAGAATTAAATGACCCAATCGACCAACGTGAACGTTTTGAGCATCAATTAAAATTAGCACAAAAAGGAGATGATGAAGCAACCGAATTTATCGATGAAGATTTTTTACGTGCTTTAGAGTACGGGATGCCTCCAACCTCTGGGATGGGAATTGGGATGGACAGACTTATCATGTTTCTAACGAATAATCAATCGATACAAGAAGTATTATTTTTCCCTCAAATGCGACCTGAAAAGAAAGCGGTTTCAGTTGAGTTGAATGAGGAGGAGAAAGCAGTTTTAGCGATTGTTACAAAAGCTGAAAAAATAGATTTGAATACGTTAAAAACTCAATCTGGTTTGTCTAATAAAAAATGGGATAAAACCATTAAAGGGTTGACCAAGAAAGAGGTTGCGAAAGTGACAAAAAACGATGAAGGTTTGTTTGTTGAAGTTTTGCCCTAAATAGAACTTTATTGTTTTATCTTCTTTTTATTATTATTTTTGTATATTTCTGTTCTATGAATAAATATTAAACTTTATTTGATTTTTTAGGTCTAAACTATTAGATAATTTAAAATACCTGTTTTTTGGCAGCATTATCACCCATAACAGAAACACTTGATTTTCGAAAAGCGAAACACTTATTAAGGAGAGCGTCCTATGTTTTTGGTAAAGAGGCAATCAACTCTCTAGTAGGCCTTTCAATCGAAGAAGCCTTAAACGAATTGTTAATTTCTAAGACAAATGCTTGGAATGAGCCTTATGACCCTCTTCCCTCAAGTAATCCAGACGGATATTGGTTATCTTCCACAGAATTACCAAGCTCATTTGGTGGACAACAAAGGAAAAGAAGAATTATCTCAAGTTGGTGGTGGTATAATGCATTGAATCAAAAAACATTAAAACATAAACTTACTTTTTTTCTACATACCTCTTTTACAGTTTCTAAAGATGGTGGAACTGGAGCATCCACTTTTTTTTACGACCACCTTTGCTTGCTAGATTTCTATGCCTATGGAAATATTAAAACATTGGCAAAAAAAATAACATTTGACAATTCAATGTTAATATACCTTAACAATACAACAAACAATGCAAATAATCCTAACGAAAATTATGCGAGAGAGTTTTTAGAACTTTTTACAATTTTAAAAGGGCCTCAAATATCAGAAAGTAATTATACAAATTATACAGAGTTTGATATTCAACAAACTGCAAAAGTTTTTTCTGGAATTAAAACTAAATATGATCGGAGTATCATTGATTCTGACACCAATCTTCCGAGAGGTAAAATTAATGTTTACAATCATGACACCACCAATAAAACATTCAGTAATACTTTTAACAATCAGACAATAGAAGGAGGTAATTCAGAAGATGGTGTTATTGATGAATTAGATTCATTTGTAGAAATGATTTTTGAACAAGAGGCTACTGCCCTATCTTTTTGCAGAAAACTATACCGTTTTTTTATAAAAAATGAAATTTCTAACGAAATTGAAAATGATATTATTAGTCCTTTAGCTGCTGAATTAAAAAATAACAATTATGAGCTACTGCCTACGGTAAAAAAATTACTGTCCTCTAAACACTTTTTTGATGTTGATGACACTAATGAAACCGACGAAATTTTTGGATCGCAAGTCAAAAGTCCTTTACAAATGGTTTCAGAATTAAGTACTTGTTTTGACCTTGCAATTCCAAATCCCACAACAAATAATTTTGGTTTTTATAAGTTTTTTAATTTCATTCATAATTACTTTTTACCAAGTAGTGGAATGATTTTGTTTAGCCCTGACTCTGTGGCAGGATATCCCGCTCATTTTCAAGAACCTAGCTATGATAGACATTGGTTCTCTTCAAACACTGTTTTGGGAAGATATAAATTGATTGAAAGTCTTATCAGTGGTAGAGATAAAATAGGGAATAATAATCTTATTTATGCACAACTAAATATTACAAATTATGTAAAACAACATATCGTAAATCCTTCGGATGCAATTTCTTTAGTGACAGAGATATCTGAATTACTATATCCTGAAAGTATCGATACTAGTAGAATAAATTATTTTAAAGAAAACTTAGTAGAGGGCTACCCTGACTACTATTGGACAGATGCATGGTTAACCTATATCAACTCCGATGAGGAGACTGTTGTAAAATCTAGACTAAATACCCTTATCACCACTATGATAAACGCCTCGGAATTCCAATTAACCTAAAAAGAAAGTATGAAAAGAAGAGATTTTTTAAAACTTTCCGCAACCACCTCTGCTATGGGTCTACTGCCTCTAGAATTAAGCGCGATGCTTAAGTCTGTGAATATAGACTCTTGTGATATTTCTAACAGAAAATTAGTACTTATCAATCTTGCTGGAGGAAATGATGGTTTAAATACAATTATACCAATTAATGGTTATGATACCTATGCCAATCTAAGGCCCTCAATAAAAATATCAGATTCAGGAACAAATTCCTATCTCATGCTAGATAATACATTGCCAGACAGCCAGTTGATCGGACTACATCCAGCTCTCACTGGTTTTAAATCTTTGTATGATAAAGGATGGATGCGAGTATTACAATCCGTTGGATATCCTGCACAAAATAAAAGTCATTTTGCTTCAACAGATATATATTCTACAGGAAATGATGGGAATAGTTGGAGTAATGGTAATGAATCTGGTTGGATTGGAAGATTTATGGAAACATATTATGCGAACGAATTAAATAATTTATATCCACTTGGAGTTCAAATAGGTTCCAATAAAACTTCTTTAGGTTTTCATGGAGAAGCTGAACATGGTTTGGCAATCAATATATCAGGCCAAGACCCTTCTGGTTTTTATTCTGAATTAAATGGTCTGGGAGGAACTCCTCCGTCTGTGATTCCAAATAGTGATTATGGCCTAGAATTACAATATATAATTGACACCGATCGGTTATCAAATCAATATTCTCAAGCTATTTCAAACGCTTTTAACTCAGGAAATAATACTAGTTCTTATCCAGACACAGATCTTTCAAACCAACTTAAAACAGTTGCACGATTGATTAGTGGAGGCTTAGAAACTAAAATTTATATCGTAAGAATTGGCGGTTTTGACACGCATAATAATCAAAATGAGGGAGCAAATACAATTCAGGGAAAACACAACGATCTTCTTACCGAAGTTTCGGAAGCAATTGAAATATTTTTCAATGACTTAGATTCACAATCTCTTTCAGATGATGTTGTTGGATTGACATTTTCTGAATTTGGTAGAAAAGCGAAAGAGAATGGAAATTTTGGAACAGACCACGGTGAAATTGCTCCAATGTTTGTTTTTGGAAAACCAATTAACGGAGGCGTTTCTGGAAATAATGTAGATTTAAGTGAGGCTACCTCAGATAATAATTTTCAGTTAGAAACTGTTCAATTTGACTACAGACAGACTTTTGGAACTTTATTACAAAATTTTTTAGGTTCGAATGATACTGTGATCGATACAGCTTTCTTTAATTATACGAATAACCAAAGTTTTACGAATTCAAAAATTAATGAACTGATAAAGGACTCTTTCTCAGTTGAGGCAGATTGCTATAGTCAAACACTTGCACTCGATGAATTTAACCCTCAAACACCCTACAAAGAGTGGTTTGTATATCCAAACCCCGTAAGAAATCTCTTACAAGTTCACTCTACTAAAGAATTGGCAATTATTCAATACAGAGTATTGAATAACAGATCTCAAATAATACTTCAAGGAACGCATCATTTAAAAAATGGAAAACTAGAAGTTAACATAGAGCGTCTTAAATCGGGAGTTTACTTTATTCAGATAATTTCAGACGGTAAAAAAGAAACTCATAAAATTTTGAAACTGTGATTACCCTTTTTAATTCTTTTTTGATCTATTTCGAAAATATTTGAATATGGATACCAATAAATGTATTCATTTTAAAACTAAATTATTTATGTTTTTATAACAGGTAAAACTCAGAATTCATACATTTTTTCAAGTTCGTCTACACAAAATTATTTACCAAATACTTGGCTTATGTTAGTGAAAATTTTGAAAGGGTTGTCCTAAAAAACATGCATCACCAAACAAAGAGATTATCATCCTTTGAACTTCATTCCGAGATGCACCACTTTTTTAGTGTCATAAAAATCTTCTTCAAAATACCTTGATAAATCATAGAGGGTTGCAGAAGTATATTTTTTTAATTCTTCTGTTAAATCTCCACCTTTTAAATAGAGAATTCCATTTTTCAAATCATGTTGTTGCTTTTTCGCAATTTTACCTTTGGTCCAACGAACAAAGGTTTCCATTTGAGCCACTGCTCTACTTACAATAAAATCATAGGTTGCTTTCACATCCTCTACTCTACTATGAGTTGCTTGAACGTTTTCTAAACCCAAACCTTCAACGACTTCTTTTACAACTTTTATTTTTTTACCAATAGAATCTACCAAATGAAATTGTGTTTCTGGAAATAAAATTGCCAAAGGAATTCCAGGAAACCCTCCACCAGTTCCAACATCCAATACACTAGATCCTGGCTTAAATTTTATAACTTTTGCAATTCCCAAAGAATGTAAAACATGTCGAAGATATAGTTCATCTATATCTTTTCTAGAAACAACATTAATTTTCAAATTCCAGTCTTTGTATAGCTCTTGAAGCTTTGAAAACTGTTCAACTTGAAGAGGGGATAAATCTTTGAAATATTTTTGTATTAATTGCATAGAAAAAAGGTTCTAGGGCAAAAATACTTATTGTTTTGAAACAATTCAAAACAAAATAGCACGTTTATTACATAAAGATATTTCAAAAACATTATTTTTGTATGACGATATCTTTAAACTAAATGAAAACAATCAACTTTTCGAGGGTAAACAAGGCAAAATTCTTTAGAACTCTTAACAAAAGAGTAAACACCTACTTTAAGGAAAATAATATCAAAAGAACAGGGAACTGGAAATTGTATACCAAAGCGACCGTTATGTTTTCAATTTTCTTACTTCCTTTTATCGTAATCCTCACCGTCTCTCTTCCGCAATGGTCTCTTTTAATATTGTCCATTATAAGTGGAATTGGAATGGCTGGAGTTGGAATGAACGTCATGCATGACAGCAATCATGATTCCTTTTCTAGCAAGAAATGGGTCAATAAATTAATGGGGAGTAGTATTTATATTTTAGCTGGAAATGTATATAACTGGAAAGTACAACACAATGTTTTACATCATACTTTCACCAATATAAAAGACCATGATGAAGATATTGATGCAGGAAGAATTATTCGTTTTTCCAAACATTCTAAATGGTTGAAAATTCACAAACTTCAAAAATATTATTCTATTTTTTTATACGGTTTATTAACGATTAATTGGGCTATTACCACAGATGTAAAACAAATGCATCGTTACTTAAAAAAGAAATTATCTTATGGTAAATTTCCAAATCCAAGAACAGAATGGACGAAACTAGTACTCTCCAAAGTTGTCTATTATTCTCTTTGGATTGTTTTACCACTGGTGGTTTTAGAGATTGTTTGGTGGAAAGTATTCCTTGGTTTTTTTGTAATGCATTACACCGCAGGGATGATTTTAAGTTTGGTATTTCAATTGGCACATATTGTTCCAAATACAGCAATGCCTATTCCAGATAAAGACGGTAATTTAGAACATACTTGGGCAGTCCA
>ENA-OQVM01003865-OQVM01003865.1-marine-metagenome-genome-assembly--contig:-NODE-3865-length-15824-cov-2.921318_pt1 | contig 15824 bp, 14 predicted proteins | sample MGYA00237776_ERZ505498 | MGnify/ENA primary metagenome ERZ505498 (study PRJEB26159, sample SAMN06265151) | marine metagenome | isolation source: Helgoland LTER site | place: Germany:Helgoland, sampling... | reverse complement strand
GCTCGCCCGGATGCACGGCGACGAGTGGTGGCGGGTCGGGGCGGAGGAGAGGCAGAGGGAGCAGAGGGAGAGCGAGGCGGCGCGGCGCGAGGCGGCGCGGCGCGACGAGCGCGCAGAAGCGGGGCTTCGTCGCTTATTGAACATCAGCGACGACTACGCTGTGCTTTTTCAGCAAGGTGGGGCTTCTCAGCAATTTGCTTCGGTGCCGCTCAATTTGTCAGACAAAGGAGACACCGTCGATCAGGTGGTGACGGGGCAATGGTCCAAGAAGGCCCTCGCAGAGGGGCGGCGTCTGGTTAATGTGAACGTCGCCTCAAGCTCTGAGTCGTCAAATTTTACGACGGTTCAAGACCGGGCTGACTGGTCGACCTCCGACGACGCAGCCTATTTGCACTACTGGCCCAATGAGGCGATCGGCGGGCTTGAGTTCGATTATGTTTCTCAAAGCGCCTCGCCTTTGGTGGCTGACATGTCGTCAACTATTTTGTCACGGCCGGTAGATGTTGACCGGTTTGGCGTTATTTACGCCGGTGCCCAAAAAAATATTGGTCCCGCGGGACTGTGTATTGTGATTGTGCGTCGAGACCTTTTGGACCGTGCGCGGTCTGACATTCCCGCCATGCTCCACTGGAAAGTCGCGGCGGACAACGACTCCATGTACAACACACCGCCCACATTCGGAATTTATCTGTCGGGACTCGTCTTTGAGTGGATCGAAGCGCGTGGCGGTCTCACCGCTATGCACCAAGCGAATCAGCGAAAGGCTCAGACGCTTTACGGCACTATCGATGCCAGTGACTTTTACAGTAACCCCGTAGACCTTCGGTATCGGTCGTTAATGAACGTACCCTTTACGCTTGCGGACGACACGCTGGATAAGCAGTTTCTCAAGCAGGCAGAGGCAGAGGGACTGATGAATTTGAAAGGGCATCGCTCGGTGGGCGGAATGCGCGCCAGTATTTACAACGCAGTAGAACAATCCTCCGTTGATGCATTGTGCGATTTCATGCATCGTTTCGAAAACGAGCACACATAGAGACCAGTTGCTATGGCGACGGATGATCAGTTAGCCGACATTCGAACGGATATCGATTCAATAGATCAGCAATTACTCGAGTTGATCAACGCGAGAGCGGAGTGCGCGCGTCGTGTAGCACAAATTAAGTTGGCGGCGAGCCAAGACGGTGATGCGCTATTTTATCGTCCAGAGCGTGAGGCTCAGATTTTGAGGGCCATTCAAGAGCGCAATCCTGGGCCCCTCTCTGCGGATCAGGCGGCGCGGATTTTTCGTGAAATCATGTCGAGTTGCCTTGCTTTGGAGCGCCCGCTGACTGTGGGGTTCCTGGGCCCCGTAGGCACCTATTCACAAGCCGCGGCACTCAAGCACTTTGGGCAATCTGCCATTTTGGAGCCGCAGCCCACCATTCGCGACGTTTTTCGGCGAGCGGAGGACCGCGCCTGCGATATGGCCGTGGTTCCTGTAGAGAACTCAACAGAGGGCATGGTCGGTCAAACGCTCGATTGCTTTCTCGAATCATCCTTACAAATTATCGGTGAGGTTGAGCTTCCTGTTGTTCACCATTTAATCGCGTCTGCCGGTCAAAGTATGTCAGATATTCGGGCCGTCTGCGGGCACGAGCAGGCGTTGGGCCAATGCAGAGATTGGCTCGATTCAAATTTACCGGGAATTCCCAGAGACGTGTGCCGCAGTAATGGTGAAGCGGCTCAGCGTGCGCAGAGTGAGCCCGGTATTGCTGCAATCGCTGGGGATCTGGCGGTTGAGAATTACGGTTTGGCCAAGCTCGCTGAAGCGATTCAGGATATTGCCCACAACACCACACGTTTCTTCGTCGTTGGTAGAGAGATGGTCCCTGCAAGTGGTGCAGATAAGTCGTCCATTCTCACTGCCAGTCGCAACCGGCCTGGAGCACTTTTAAATTTGCTTCGACCGTTTGAGGAGCGCGGCATCAGCCTCACGCGAATCGATTCGAGGCCCTCTAAGACGGAAAAGTGGACCTATATGTTCTTTATCGAGTTCGAGGGGCATTACTCGGACGCTGTAGTGCGAGAAGTGATGTCGGCGCTTGAAGAAAACTCCATCTTACTCAAGCCACTGGGCTCTTACCCAAAAGCACCGATCTGATGACGCAATTTCAAGCGAGAACGGTTGCCTTCATTGGACTAGGCCTTATATCTGGGTCTCTGGCGCGCGCACTGCGTGGCAGTACCTGGCGCGGTAAGCTGATTGCCTGGGGGCCACGTGAGGCGAGTTTGAAGCGCGGTAGAGCATTGGGGGTTGTGGATGATTACTCCCTCGCGCTTGACGAGGTGATTGAGCAGGCAGACGTCATCGTTGTGGGTGCGCCGCCTGCAGCGACCGCTTCAGTTCTGCGCGACATCATGGGCACGCTTGCGGTGACGACGCATCAGCCCATTATTACGGACCTGGCCAGTATTAAGGGTTATGTGGTTGATTCTGTGCCTTACGATTACCCACATTTCGTACCCGGACACCCCATAGCCGGCTCAGAGCACAGCGGTGTTGAACATTCAGATGCAGGTTTATTCACCGGCCGGGAAGTGATCCTCACACCACTGCCTCATACCGCAGCCGCGGCCGTGGCGCAGGTCGAGGCGATGTGGGCGTTAACGGGGGCGTACATCCGAGCGATGGACGTACCGCAACACGACGCGCTATTGGCGGCCAGTTCTCACATGCCCCATGTTGTCGCTTACGCTTTGACCCGGGCGCTTGAGCGAGATGCTTCCGACCCGATGATTCATGGTGGTGGCGCACTCCGTGATATGACGCGTATTGCAGGGTCAGACCCTCGAATGTGGACTGATATAGCGGTGACGAACCGACAAGCGCTGCTGGCGGCAATTGATCAGTTTGAGGCTGAGATGACGATGCTCCGTGAGCTGGTCGATCTAAAAGACGCGCAGGCGCTGGAAGAGTATTTCTCGATTTGTCGTGCGCATCGACGCGACCACGACGGTATTTTAAATCCTATTTCTGAGACGGCAGCCAAGGAGAATCATGAAGTTTAAAGTCGAGTCTGGAGGCTCGCTACAGGGCGCTATTCGAGTGCCGGGTGACAAGTCCATGTCCCACCGAACGGTAATGCTGGGTGCGCTGGCAGAGGGCACGACTATTGCCACTGGCTTTTTAGAGGGGCATGACGCGCTGTGTACGGTTCAGGCATTTAAAGACATGGGTGTGACGGTACGCGGTCCCCAAAACGGTCGTATTGAGATTGACGGCGTGGGTATGCAGGGGCTGCAAAAACCCGACAATGTGCTTGATATGGGTAATTCAGGTACGAGCATCCGTTTGCTTAGCGGCTTGCTCGCCGCTCAGCGTTTTGACTCAACCATGACCGGTGATATTTCCCTGCAAAAGCGACCAATGGGGCGCGTGACTGACCCGCTGAAACTCATGGGCGCTGCAATTGGCAGTGAAGATGGACGGCCTCCGCTTGTTATTAAAGGGGGGCAGACGCTCAACGGTATTCACTACGAGATGCCCGTGGCCAGTGCGCAAGTAAAGTCCTGCGTCCTGCTGGCGGGCTTGTTTGCTGAAGGTCGGACCTCGGTGACGGAACCTGCACCAACCCGTGATCATACTGAGCGAATGTTGCGCGGTTTCGGTTATGACGTTGAACGTGAAAATGACGTGATCAGCGTACAGGGCGGGGGACGTCTTACGGCTGCGACATTCGATATTCCCGCGGACATCTCGTCTGCTGCGTTTTTCCTTGTTGCCGCCTCGATCGCACCGGGCTCTGACCTCACGCTAGAGCACGTGGGTATGAATCCCACTCGATCGGGTGTTATCACTATTTTAACGCTCATGGGTGCCGACATTGAGGTGCTTAATGAGCGAGAGGTTGGAGGAGAGCCGGTGGCGGACCTTCGGGTAAGGTCCTCAGCCTTGGTGGGGATAGAGATTCCAGAAGACCTCGTCCCACTGGCTATCGACGAATTTCCTGTCTTGTTCGTTGCCGCCGCCTGCGCAACGGGTCGAACGGTGCTGTGTGGTGCTGAAGAGCTGCGCGTTAAAGAAAGTGATCGGATTGCGTCAATGGCCGACGGCTTGTCGCGGTTAGGCATCGAAAATGAGGTGCTTGATGATGGCATTGTCATTGTGGGCGGATCACTCAAGGGCGGTGAAGTCGATACCTACAACGACCACCGAATTGCCATGTCGTTTGCTGTTGCGGCACTCCGAGCCTCCGGCACTATTTATATTAATGACTGCGACCACGTTGCCACCTCATTTCCAGGATTTGCAGAGTTGGCCGCAGGCGTTGGTCTAAAAGTGTCGGTTGAGAGCTGACGGCTTATGATTCCGGTGATCTGCGTTGATGGTCCAAGTGGCTCGGGTAAAGGAACGTTGTCGCAGCGCCTCTCGGAGGCGCTCGGATTCAAGCTCTTGGACAGTGGTGCACTCTATCGAGTGGTCGGTTTCGCGGCGTCGCAGCAGGGCGTGGCTTGGGATGATGAGCCCGCTGTGGCGGCCGTTGCGCGCTCACTCAATGTTGAGTTTATCGCTTCAAACTTAGGCGTGCGGGTGCTCTATTTAGGCTCTGACGTGACCGACGAAGTGCGATCGGTCCAGGGCGCAGAAGGCGCCTCGGCGGTCGCGGCGCTGCCGTCTGTTAGAGACGCATTATTGTCGCGTCAACGCGAATTAGCAGTGGCTCCAGGTCTTGTGGCTGATGGTCGAGACATGGGTACCGTCGTTTTCCCTGCGGCGGGGCTGAAAATATTCTTAGAGGCCTCCGCACTCGCGCGCGCGCAAAGACGACAAAGCCAGTTGCAGCTGCAAGATGAGGATGTTAGTCTGCCGCGCCTTTTGGAGGCCATAGAAGCTCGCGATACCCGCGACCGAACACGGTCAGTATCGCCACTTGTGCCAGCGCAGGACGCCGTCGTTGTCGACAGTACCGACATGACAGCGGACGCTGTGTTTGACCGAGTGATGTCTTTGGTGGCCAAAAAAGGAATTGTGCACTGCGACGATTAAAGGCCTGACCCCTCGTGCAGTGTTTTATAAATCGACCCGGCTGGGTAGGACGGCTGGTGCTGCGAAGTTTGCAGCGATAAGACAGGTATATTCAATGAGCGAATCATTCGCCGAGTTATTCGAAGAAAGTCTCAAGACCGTTGACATGGAACCCGGCTCGATTGTTACGGGTGTCGTTATCGACATTGATAACGAGTGGGTCACTGTTCACGCGGGTCTCAAATCTGAGGGTGTTATTCCTCGCGATCAGTTTCTCAACGCCAGTGGCGAGTGCACGCTGAACATCGGTGACGAAGTCCAGGTGGCCTTAGAAACCGTTGAGGACGGATTTGGTGAAACTAAGCTGTCGCGTGAAAAAGCGAAGCGTGCTGAAGCGTGGAAGACACTTGAAGCCGCACACGTGGCGCAAGAAGTCGTTACGGGTGTTATTAATGGCAAGGTCAAGGGCGGTTTCACCGTCGATGTCGATTCCATCCGCGCGTTCTTACCCGGTTCACTGATCGACGTGCGTCCGATTCGCGAAACGGCGCATCTGGAAGGCAAAGAGCTCGAATTTAAGGTGATTAAGCTTGACCAGAAGCGCAACAACGTTGTGGTATCGCGTCGAGCTGTCATGGAGGCTGCGAACAGCGCCGAGCGTGACGAGTTACTGCAAAATCTACAAGAAGGTCAGAGCGTCAAGGGCGTGGTCAAGAACCTCACTGACTACGGTGCGTTTGTTGATCTGGGTGGCGTCGATGGATTACTGCACATCACTGACATGGCATGGAAGCGAATCAAGCACCCAAGCGAAGTGGTTGAAGTGGGACAAGAGCTTGATGTGAAGGTTCTTAAGTTCGATCGCGAACGCAACCGCGTATCGCTGGGTCTTAAGCAGCTGGGCGAAGATCCGTGGGTGGAAATTACAAATCGTTATCCAGAGGGCAGCCGCGTGAATGCGCGTATTACGAACCTCACGGACTACGGTTGTTTTGCTGAGATTGAAGAGGGCGTTGAAGGATTGGTTCACGTGTCTGAAATGGACTGGACCAACAAGAACGTACACCCGTCTAAGATCGTTCAACTCGGTGACGAAGTCGAAGTAATGGTGCTTGATATTGATCAAGAGCGTCGTCGTATTTCACTGGGTATTAAGCAGTGTCAGCAAAACCCATGGGATGCTTTCGCGGGCGAGCACGCGACGGGCGATAAGATTTCAGGTTCAATCAAGTCGATTACTGATTTCGGTATCTTCATTGGTTTGGCTGGAAACATTGACGGCCTGGTGCATCTCAGCGACATCAGCTGGAACGAGACCGGTGAAGAAGCGGTCCGTAACTACAAGAAAGGCGATGAGATCGAGACCGTTATTTTGAGCATCGATCCTGAGCGCGAGCGTATTTCGCTCGGCATCAAGCAGCTTGAAGAAGATTCCTTCACCATTTACTTGGGAGAGTCGGACAAAGGCAGCATCGTTAACGGTGAAGTGACTGAAGTTGATGCCAAAGGCGCTGTCGTCAAACTCAACGAGGAAGTTGACGGTTACATCAAGGTGGCTGATTTGAGTCGTGAGCGCATTGAAGATGCGCGCTCAGTCTTGTCTGTGGGTGAAAAGGTCGAAGCGAAGATTATTGCCATCGACCGCAAGACTCGCTCTATCGGTCTGTCGATCAAAGCCAAAGACATGGACGATGAGAAAGAAGCGGTCCAGTCGCTCAAGCAGCAGGATAATGCAGCATCACCGGGCACTATTGGTGACCTGATTAAAGCTCAAATGAGCGATCAGTAAAGCGTTACTTTTGTGTGGTACTCAAAAAGCCGGCATTGCCGGCTTTTTTTTGGATTGTAAACGAGCTCAGGGTTTATGCATGTGCCGCGAACGCCGGAAGCGATGCAGTGAAAGGGTTCGAAAAGCCAGCTTTCGGGGTGTTCTCACTAAGCCACTTGATCTTGAGGCGTTAGAGAAGTTCCTCAACAGGCTATGACCGCTTTTTTTTATGGATCACGCCAATAATAAAACGCATGTAAATGAGGCACTTGCGTCGACGCAAGTGTAAAGCGACAATGTTCGCCAGAGGTGGGGATACATGACACGTAGCGAACTCATAGAACTCATGGCGTCACAACAAAATCAACTGACAACGAAGGACGTCGAGTTGGCGGTGAAGTTGATGATCGATCATATGGCGGAATCACTCACGTCAGGTGAACGTATCGAGATTCGAGGGTTCGGCAGTTTCTCGCTGCACTACAGAGAGGCGCGGCAAGGCAGAAACCCAAAAACAGGTGACGCTGTCGAACTTGAGGGCAAATATGTGCCTCACTTTAAGCCGGGTAAAGACCTGAGGGAACGTGTGAATCGTTCAATCAAGGCGGTATTTTAATGCTCCGATGGCTACGTGCCGCCCTCATACTCGCAATGCTCTCCCTGTCTATTTTCTTAGGTGCGGTATTTGCCACTCAAAATACAGAGGCGGTACCCTTGATCTTGGGAACCATTAGCTTACCCGAGCAATCGGTGGCCGTTTGGTTGCTGAGTTTTCTTATAGTCGGTGTGTTGCTTGGTCAACTGATTAGCTCAATGTTACTGCTGCAGCAGCGCGGTTCGTTGGCGGTGCTTAAGCGCGAAAATACAAAACTGAAGCGGCGTATTGAACAGGCATCAGCCGATGGCTGAGCCCAGCACGCTACTTCTTGGGTTGTTGTTTTTGGCCGTGGCAGCAGGGTGGGTTTTGGGGCGTGGTGCTTCAAGTCGCGACGCCGCTGACGAGCAGACCCCGCCTTCGCAATATTACCTTGGTCTAAATTTTCTGCTGGACGGTGAGCAAGAGTCCGCCTTGAAAGCCTTCAGTGAAGCGCTGGCTGTTAATGCCGAAACGTTTGAGACGCATATTACGTTTGGGAGCCTACTGAGAAAGCGTGGCGAGGTAGACAACGCGATAAAAATTCACCAATCCTTGCTGTCACGCACTCGCCTGCCGGACGTTCAAAAAAATCAAGCGCACCTTGAGCTTGCCAAAGATTTTATTGTCGCAGGCCTGTTAGATCGGGCTGAGCAATTGCTGAAAGATTTGATTGAGCTGTCGGAAGACCACGAGGCCGATGCGAAGACGCTGTTAATCGATGTGTGTGAAGCCAGTCGCGACTGGTCGCAAGCGCGTCTTCTTGCGGAATCGCAGTTGACGCAAACAGTGTCGCAACCGGAGCCGGCTGCCAAACTCAAGGCAGGAAAGATCAGAGAAAAGCTCAGTCACTATTGCTGTGAAGATGCGGAAGACCATGAGCTAAAAAACGATGCGCAGGGTGCACGTGCGCTCGCGCAAGAAGCCTTGAAGTGGAATGAGGACGGGGTTTGGCCACAAATTATTTTGGCGCGCTTAGACCAGCAAGAAGGACAGCCGGCGCGCGCTTACGACCGATTAGCTGCTGCGGCAGAGCTGTTGCCCGAGCGCTTTCCCGAGCTGGTTAATGAGCTGATCAGTCTCAGTACTGTGCTCGATCGGCACAATGGTTTTACGTCGTTAGTTGAGCGACTGCTAAAGCGTCGAGAGGACCCGCAGATTCGCGTCATCTTGGCTGATGCGTACATTGTAAGTGGCCAAGACGCGCGTGCCCGCGATGTGATCAAGCAAGGTTTAGAGAGCAAGCCCAGCTCCCTGTTATTAGCGCGAGCACTGGCGCTTTTGGGTGATAACGTCATTGACGGTTCGCTGGTAGCAGGTGCCCATAAACTTGCAGCGCGTCAGTCGGCTTATTTGTGCGGCGTATGCGGTTTTCACGGGCCAAGTTTTTATTGGCAATGTCCCGGCTGTAAAAGTTGGGATACGCTCTATCGCCCCGTGCGATAATACGCCTTCTACTTTTTGGTCCCAGGAAGAATCCTATGCAAAGCCCGCTGATTGTCGCCCTTGATTTTTCGTCATTGGAGCAGGCTTTGACGTGCGCGCGCGCACTGGACCCGCGCAAGGTGCGCCTTAAAGTCGGGAAGCAACTCTTTACGAGTGAAGGTCCTCGGATTTTGGATGAATTGCATGGACTTGGCTTTGAGGTCTTTTTGGACCTTAAGTTTCATGACATTCCAAACACGGTTGCCGGCGCCGTATCAGCGGCCGCAGCGTTGGGTGTCTGGATGGTGAATGTGCACGCCTCGGGTGGACGTCGCATGATGGAGGCCGCTGCTGACGCGGTCGCACGAAGTGGTCAAGCCACGCAATTGATCGCGGTGACCGTCCTGACCAGTATGGACGCGACGGATCTTGTGGAGCTGGGTATTGATGAACCACCAAATCAACGTGTTGCGCGCTTAGCGTCTCTGGCCCACTCCTGTGGACTTGCAGGCGTTGTCTGTTCCGCGCAGGAGGCACCGCTGTTACGTGCCAGTTGCGGAGATGACTTCGCCTTGGTGACGCCGGGTATTCGCCTGCCTGAGGACGCGGCGGGTGATCAACGCCGCGTGGTCACGCCCTGGGATGCTATGGAGGGAGGCTCGTCATACCTCGTTATGGGGCGGTCGATCACGGGTGCCACAGATCCTGCCCGCGTTGTTGAGGGCATTCTTAGTCGGATTGAGTAGGCAAAACCGACCACCTATGAGCCGTTTCGGTGATTGATCTGTCTGTCCATGGTGTGGCGCTCTAGTGTTATTTCAGAGCCACTTGGGCTCAGTGACAGAGGAGACGTTCACATGGTTTACACAGAAAAACGATCATCATTTTGGCTCACGCTAGTCGCCGCACTCACGTTGGCGTACTTTGCAGTTTTGCCGGTCCACGGCGCGGAGACGGTTAATATCAATCGGGCAGACGTTAATACGCTGGCATCGCAACTGGTTGGTGTTGGACCACAGCTGGCGAAACGAATTGTTGAGTTTCGCGAGCGCTACGGCGCCTTTAAGAGTGTCGAGGCGTTGTCAGACGTGAGGGGAATCGGAACCGTATTGCTTGAAAAAAATGAACAACGAATTGTGCTCGAGTAAAATTGAGGAGGGGCGTTTTTTTTCGCCCCTTTTTCCGCTGATCTGGTAGCATGCGCCCCGCAAAACGGAGGCAGCATTGACAATGGACTACGATGTTTTTAATGGTGATGCAGACGGTATTTGCGCCCTGATTCAACTCCGTCGTGCCGATCCCAAGCCAGATGCTACGCTGATCACAGGGGTCAAACGCGACATCGAGCTGCTGCAGCGCGTCCCCAGCGGTGAGGGCAGCCGGGTCACCGCCTTGGATATTTCATTCGACAAGAACCGAGACGATTGCATTAGGTTGATTGAGGCCGGTGCGGACGTGTTTTTTTGTGACCACCACTTTGCGGGCAATGTGCCTGAGCACGAGCGGCTCACCGTTCTTATGAGCGCCTCACCTGAGGTGTGTACAAGTGCACTTATCAATGGGCGCTTACGCGGTGAGTTTTCAGAGTGGGCCGTTGTGGGGTGCTTTGGTGACAACTTAGACACGACCGCTGACACCATTATTGGAAAGATGGCCTCTTCAGTGGATCGCGAAGCGCTGCGACAGCTCGGTGTCTGTATTAACTATAACGCCTATGGTGCCAGCGCGGCTGATTTGCATATTGAACCGGCCGCACTTTACCGGCGGATGCAGCAGCATAATTCGCCGACCGCACTGCTCAGTGACGATCGTGAATTATTTGAGACTCTGACCGATGCCTACCGTCTGGATATGCACGCCGCGCAGTCGGCACCTAGGGCGGTCGATGACGACGATTTAGTCGTGGTGTCTTTGCCTGATGCCCCGTGGTCGAGACGCGTTAGCGGGGTCTTGGGTAATGATTTAGCCAACCAATCGCCCAATAAGGCACATGCGGTACTGACCGATGTCGACGGCGGCTATTTGGTAAGTGTTAGGGCACCGCTGAATAATAGAACGGGCGCGGACGACGTCTGTCGTCAATTCGAAACTGGGGGTGGTCGCGCGGCGGCGGCGGGTATAAACCATTTGTCGCGAGAGGAATTAGGGCGCTTTATTGACGCCCTTCGTCAACAGTTCGGCTAGCCGCTCTTTTTCGTCAGATGACTTTCGATCCGGGCGAGCGCATCCATAATGGACGTTTCAGTCTTGGTTTGTCCCGCCACTTCGGGTGTGGTCTGTCGAAAGCGTTCGAACAACAGCAGTAAGTTGTCGATGACTGTGGCATCAAATGTTTGGTTGCGCAGCACTAGAGTCCGTGCGGAGTGCTCGAGGGTGCCGTAGAAGACGTCGCGCATTTGCCAGACGGGCGTTGATGCATCGAATTGCTGAAGCCCAATACCGCGCTCGAGTATGGCGTCAAAGACTCGGACGTACTCTCGAATTTGGGGTAATTGGCGTCCAGTCTCACCTTGTCGTTCCCTCGCTCGCGAGGTGATCTCGACAATCTTGAAGTCGTCAATGAGTGAGTGCAGGTGGTAGTCAGCAAGCTCCTTGAGTTGCTGCGTCACTGAGCCTTGCGGTGAAAGCGCGGCGAGTGCGCCGCGCGTCAGTTCCCTCCAGAATCGATCAACAACCGCTTCTAAAAGTTCCTGTTTGTTCTTGTGGTAAAGATAGATTGTACCCTCGGCAATATCGGCACGCCGCGCAATCTCCGCCATGCGAGCGCCGTCCACGCCAGACTCAGCAAATACAGCGGTTGCGGCGACGAGTAAGGTCTCTTCGCGCGCTTCTAATCGTTGCCGTTGTGTCGTACTCATAGTCAATCCAGTTCGGCTATTTTTGTCTCAGGAAGACGTTTCTGCGCAATGACTTGTGGGCTAAACAGCAAGCGCTTATAGTCACCTGAGTGGGGCTCATTAATAATGAGCAGTAATCATGGGAATGATAGGGGAACATCACAGTGGCTGACAAGACCATCAAAATTGGCGGTGCAACCGGTTTCTGGGGGGAGACCGACATGGCAATGTCGCAGTTCTTCGCTGAAGGTGACCTTGATTACATTGTTTTTGATTATTTGGCCGAAATTACCATGTCGATTTTGGCGCGTGCCCGCGCTTCCGATCCGAACTTGGGTTATGCGACAGACTTTATTTCAGCCATTGTGAAGCCGAATTTACAGCGCATTGCGGACTCAGGTGTAAAGCTAATCAGCAACGCTGGCGGAGTGAATCCTGAGGCGTGTGGTGAAGCACTGCGAGAGACCATTGCCGCCGCCGGATTGAATCTAAAAGTAGTGGTGGTCACGGGTGACGATCTCATGCCGCATCTCGGTCAGCTCAAGTCCTCTGGGGTTACCGAGATGTTCTCGGATGAAGCATTCCCCCCCGTGGACAAAATAGCGAGCGCTAATGCGTACATTGGTGGTTTTCCGGTTGCGGCGGCGCTTGCCTCGGGAGCCGACATTGTGGTCACGGGACGTTGTGTCGACAGTGCCGTGACGCTGGGTGCGTGCATTTATGAATTTGGCTGGTCCGTCGATGAGCTCGACAAGCTTGCTGCGGGCTCTGCCGTTGGACACCTCATCGAGTGCGGTCCGCAAGTTACAGGCGGAAACTTCACCGACTGGGAAAAAGTGGCGGACTCGTTGTACAAGGTGGGCTACCCGATTGCTGAGGTATCAAAAGACGGATCCTGCGATCTTTACAAGCCTGCGGGTACGGGCGGCATTGTGAATAAAGGGACGGTGGCAGAGCAGCTTCTCTATGAAATTGGCGACCCTGCGGCGTATGTTGTGCCCGATGTTGTCTGCGATTTTACTCAGATGCGCCTCGAGGAGGTGGGTGAGAGCCGGGTTCATGTGTCCGGTGCTCGCGGTCGAGGCGTCACCTCAAGCTACAAGGCGAGTATGACCTGGGCGGATGGTTGGCGTGCGGGGACGACCTTTTGGTGCATTGGGCGCCGCGCCGCAGACAAGGCCCGCATTTTCGCTGAAGAGGCTCTGGTGCGCACACGAGCAAAGATTAAAGCAATGGGCGCTCAAGACTTTGATGACGTGGCCATTGATATAATCGGTGAAGAGAGTTTCTGGGGCGCCTATGCGACGGCGGCGCCAAGTCGTGAGGTTGCCCTTAAGGTGGCGTGTCGCCACCAAGACGCACGAGCTGTGGCAATGCTGCTGCGCGAGTTATCAGGTGTGGCGTTGGGTGCGCCTGCGGGTATGGCGTTTTTTGCGGGCGCTCGCGCTAAGCCCTCACCCGTGATCCGTTTGTTTTCGACGCTCGTTGATAAGTCGTCGCTTGAGTTGAACCTCATCGACGCGTCTGCAGAAACGACGTTTATTCCACCCACTGCGCCGGTCGGTGTCAGCGCGGCACCTGAGACACATATTCCGGACATTGATGACAGCCCTCGATCGACCCTTGTCGAAGTGCCACTTGAGACACTCGCCTGGGGCCGTTCAGGTGACAAGGGCGACAAAGCCAATGTCGGCGTTATTGCGCGAAAGCCGGATTATCTCCCTTGGATCGCCGCAACGCTGACCGAGACCTACGTGGCAGATCGCTTTGCGCACTTTATGACCTCGCCGGGCATTGATCGGTACTATCTTCCTGGAATCTCGGCACTCAACTTTCTGCTGCACAACGCGCTGGGCGGCGGCGGTATCGCAAGTCTAAGGAACGACCCGCAGGCCAAGGCCTACGCGCAAGTACTTCTGGATACTCCCATTATGATTCCACAACACCTTTTGGAGGCGTGATATGGCAATCCTGACCTCAACTGTGCAGCCCTCGAGCGACGCTTTTGAAGAAAATCGATCAAATATGGTCGCACTCATCAACCATTGGCGTGACCTTGAGCAGCGCACCATCGACACCTCGAATAAGCGGTTAAAAACCTTCAGGGCGCGCGGGCAACTGTCGCCCAGAGAGCGTCTTGAACGCCTGCTCGATCCGGGCATGCCGTTTTTACAAATGCATTCAATGGCAAATTTTTGCGTTGAAAATCCTGATCAGGAAACCAGTGTTCCCGGGGCGTCGGTCATTGTGGGCGTTGGCTTTGTAGAGGGTGTGCGATGCATGATTTGGGTTGATGACTCAGGAATTTCAGCAGGCGCTGCAACCGAGTCAACAGGCTTTGTATCGACCTCAATTCTAGAGATGTGCATGCGGCAAAAACTTCCCGTCATCCACTTGGTCGAAAGTGCAGGCGCTAATCTTTTGAAGTACAAAGTCGAGTTGTGGTCTCGTTTTGGCAATGTCTTTCGTGATCTTGCGAGACTTTCTGCCGCGGGAATACCCACCATGGTGGTCCTGCACGGGGGTTCTACTGCCGGTGGCGCCTACATGCCCGGCATGTCCGACTACGTCATTGGGGTTAAGGAAAATGGCATGGCGGCACTTGGCGGTGCCGCCTTGGTCAAAGCCGCGACAGGGGAAGAAGCCGATGACCGAGAACTCGGTGGTACAGAAATGCACTCGACTGTCTCCGGTGTGGTCGAGTATTTGGTGGAGGACGACGCGCATGGAATTTTGAAGGCGCGCGAGGTCATGAAGAGTATCGACTGGAACAAACGAGTGACCTCGGTCGTGAGACGACCCTACGAGCCACCTCGCTTTCCTGCTGAAGAGCTTGCTGGCGCCATTCCTGCAACACCTGACGACGCAAGTGCAGAAGAAGTCGTGTTCATGGACCGGCTGCGCAGCATGTTTGCTGATGACTCCGGCTTCTGGCAGCGGATCGCCCCTGGTATCCGGGGCGTTAGCGAAGAAACCACGACCGGCGTGCATCGTCTCGTTGCTATGGCTGCGGCCGGATCACTGTTGTTCCCGGCAATCAATGTGAACGACTCGGTAACCAAGTCCAAGTTCGACAACCTCTACGGCATCCGCCACTCATTGGTCGACGGCATCAACCGCGGTACCGACGTCATGCTTGGCGGCAAGCTCGCCGTCGTTTGTGGTTACGGCGATGTTGGTAAGGGTTGCGCTTCTGCCCTCAAGGGTCAAGGCGCCCGGGTCATGGTCACCGAAATCGACCCGATCTGTGCTTTGCAGGCTGCGATGGAAGGATTCCAGGTCGTCCGTATCGAAGACGTCATGGAAACTGCCGACATCTTCATCACCACCACCGGCAACAAGGGCATCATCACGTCCGAACACATGGCCCGCATGAAACATCAGGCAATCGTCGGCAACGTTGGTCACTTCGACAACGAAATCGATATGGCCGGGCTGGACAAGATGAGTGATGTCATGCGCATCAACATCAAGCCTCAGGTCGACGAGTTCGTCTTCCCCGACGGTCATTCTGTGCTGATGTTGAGCGAAGGCCGACTGCTTAACTTGGGCAACGCCACGGGGCACCCAAGCTTCGTGATGTCGTTCAGCTTCACCAACCAGGTTTTGGCACAGATCGAGTTGCACAAGAACGCCGAGACCTACAGCAACACCGACGTCATCACCTTGCCCAAGCTGCTCGACGAGGAAGTCGCTCGACTGCACCTCGACCACCTGGGTGTGCGTTTAACCACACTGAGCCAGGAACAGGCCGACTACATCGGTGTTCCGGTCAAGGGCCCGTACAAGCCCGACCACTACCGCTACTAACCCACTGCTTCGCTTGGGGCGCAGACTGGGCCTCGCTGAAACATGGACTACCCCCGGCCGCTGTTGCTCGAATCCGAGCCCCAGCGGCCGGTCTGCGTGCAGTGGTTAACGAGGCCACAGGGTTTCAGTGTTTCCATCGACGCCGATGATCTGGCCACTGATGTGGCGCCCGTAGTCGCTGCACAGGAACACGATCAGGTCGGCGATTTCCTCGGGGTCGACGAAACACTGCATCGAAACACCTTTGGTGTAGAGCGCCCGAACGTCGCTGGTCGACATGGCTTCGATGGTGGCATGGGCTGCGACGACTCGATCCATGCGATCGCCGTTGACATTGCCGGG
>ENA-OQVM01003862-OQVM01003862.1-marine-metagenome-genome-assembly--contig:-NODE-3862-length-15831-cov-16.287990_pt1 | contig 15831 bp, 15 predicted proteins | sample MGYA00237776_ERZ505498 | MGnify/ENA primary metagenome ERZ505498 (study PRJEB26159, sample SAMN06265151) | marine metagenome | isolation source: Helgoland LTER site | place: Germany:Helgoland, sampling... | reverse complement strand
GTGCCTTCGTAATGCTCTAACGCTAAGTTTAAGGCTTCAATGGCTTCCATATCCAAATGGTTAGTTGGCTCATCCATTAATAGTACATTGGTGTCCATCATCATTAGCTTGCCGAACAACAGGCGATTTTTTTCACCACCCGAGCAAACCTTAACTTGCTTTTTAAAATCATCAGAAGAGAACAGTAGGCGGCCTAGCGTTGCTCTTACTATCTGATCACCATGGCTAGGTTTACGCCACTGGCTCATCCAATCAAATAAGTTCATCTCACTATCAAAATCAATAGTGCTATCTTGCGGGCAGTAGCCTAAGGTGGCATTTTCAGCCCATTGAATGGTGCCGCTAGTGACACTTAATTCATTCATTAAGCAGCGCAGCAAGGTGGTTTTACCTGCGCCATTCTCACCAATAATCGCGAGTCTAGCGCCTGCTTCAAGAATGATATTGCCATTGCTAAATAATGTTTGCTCATCAAATTGATGGCCAAGTTTTTCTAACACTACTGCTTGGCGATGAAGCTTTTTATCTTGGCTATAACGGATATACGGGCTAACACGGCTTGACGCTTTAATATCATCAAGTTTAATTTTTTCTAAACGTTTAGCGCGAGAGGTAGCTTGTTTTGCTTTCGATGCATTGGCAGAAAATCGACTAACGAATTGTTGAAGGTCGGCAATTTCCGCACTCTTTTTAGCGTTCTCTGAATACATGCGCTCGCGCGCTTGTGTCGATGCTGTCATAAAATCATCGTAGTTACCCGGATAAATACGAAGCTCGCCATAATCGATATCGGCCATATGGGTGCAAACAGAATTCAGGAAATGACGATCGTGAGAAATAATAATCATCGTGCTTTTACGTTCGTTCAGTAAAGATTCAAGCCAGCGAATTGTATTAATGTCGAGGTTATTCGTTGGCTCATCAAGAAGTAGTATATCGGGATCAGAAAAGAGCGCCTGCGCCAATAGAACCCGCAGCTTTCTGCCGGGTGCAATTTCGCTCATTTTACCGGTATGCAGTTCTTCTTCGATGCCTGCACCTAAAAGAATTTCACCCGCACGACTTTCTGCGGTATAACCGTCCATTTCGGCAAATTCTATTTCCAAATCGGCCACTTTCATGCCGTCTTCTTCGGTCATATCCAATAAGCTATAAATCCGATCACGCTCTTGCTTAACCGCCCACAACTCTTTGTGACCCATGATAACGGTATCAAGCACGGAGAACTCGTCAAAGGCATATTGATCCTGAGAAAGGTTGCCAATTCGCTCATTTGGGGTAATCGATACATTACCGGCGGTTGGCGTTAGGCTGCCATCCAATATTTTCATAAAGGTGGATTTGCCACAGCCATTTGCGCCAATAAGACCGTAGCGGTTACCACCACCAAATTTGGCAGAAATATTTTCAAATAAAGGCTTGGCGCCAAATTGCATTGTAATGTTAGCTGTGGTGATCAACAGAATTTACCTAATGTGGTGGAGGTTTATGCTCGTGTTATATGTAATGCTTAATGGACAGTGTTCTAGGCCGCGTACTATAGGGATTTGTTGATTCATCGTCGAGCGATGTGTATGGGAATTATTCATGCCCTGAAGCCTAATTAAGGGCTGTGGCCCTAAAAAAGACTCGCTAAGGCTTAACTTTGGGTTCTAGTCTAGTAATAGAAGGGGGTAGCCACCTCTATGCAAGCGCTTAACTAGCCGCTTGCATAGAAAGGTCGTGTTTGCTGATGCGTTGGTGAGTGCTTATCTAAGTAATGAATAGCTTATTAATTGACAGCTTATTAATCGACAGGCTCAACAATCATGATATTGCCGTCTACAGCGATAATGATGCAGCTTGCACCTTCGGCAATGGGATCTGAGAGGTCCTCGGCTAAGCGACTGCTCCAATTTATTCCCGAATAGCGAATACTGCCTGATGTGGCTGTAATCTCAGCACTGGCAGGTACTTGTCTGCCAATCATATCGCTGCTGCTATCTGAGCCATCGCTGCTATTTTGAAAGTTTTTGAAAGGCTTCCATAGCAATAATGTAATAGCGGCAGACAATATACCAAGAGCTAATATTTCTGTTTCCCAGCCAGAGATAATCCCAAGATCAATTAACAGCCCAGTTATTAAGCTTGCAAAGGCGACGAAGAGCAGAGGGCCACTTAAACCCGTAATGGTTAACTCAATAATAAGACCAAGACCGGCAATAAAGTAAAAGACCTCTGCGTGATGCCCTGCAATATATTCGAATAACGACATAGTCTAAGCCTCGGAGGATGTGTCAGCGATTTTTAAGCTGCTGGATACGGCAATCGCCTGAGCAACGGTGTTAGCGATATTGTCGCTAGTCTTGCCATCGCTCAATACGACAGTGCTTTCGTCAGCAATAGCGCGATGAGCGGCAATAGCGTCTTGGGCCAGTGTTAATAACACAGCAGACTGACCCGCTGGCGTACTGGCGGCATCACCAACGGTGGTGAGTGCAGCGGCATCGGCAGCGGCTACTAATCGAATTGCCTCAGCTTTACCTGCGGCATCCAGTATTTGTGATTCCTTAAAAGCTTCGGCAGCGAGCACTTGTTCAGCTTTAGCGGCTTCTGCATCGAGAACGCGAGCGGCTTTTAAACCCTCAGCTTGAGTAATGGCAGCCGTTTTTACGCCTTCAGCGGTTAAGATAACAGAGCGTTTTTCACGTTCTGCTGTCATCTGTTTTTCCATATCTTCGCGAATAGATTGTGGTGGCGAGATATCTTTAATTTCATAACGAGTGACCATAACGCCCCAAGGCTGAGTGGCTTCTGTCATGGCTGCAAGAATCGTTGCATTAATAGCATCACGACTTTGAAAACATTCATCGAGCTCTAATGAACCTATGGCGTTTCGCATGGTTGTCATGGCGAGTTGAATAACGGCCATTTTGTAGTCGGTCACGTTATTAGTCGCTGCGCCGGCATCGGTGACTTTCATAAATAGAATGCCATCAATGTTAAGGGTAATGTTGTCTTTGGTAATGGCTGATTGCGAAGAGATATCCAATGATTGCTCTTTTAAGTTTCTATCGGCAGCCACGGTTTGAATAAAAGGCACAATAAAGTTTAAGCCGCCTTTAAGGGTTTTCCGGTATTTACCGAAAGTGTAAATAACATAGCCGCGGTTTTGTGGCACAAAATGAATACCTTTTTTGAGCGTGTAAATAACCACGAGGGCAATCCAAAGCAGCGGGTTAGAAATAAAGTAGATTAAGATATCCATAAGGTTTTCCTTAGTGTTTGCTGTGGTTAAGCGATGAGATTTTGTTCAAGCTTATGCTTAGCAAGTTTCTGTTTAGCAAGTTTCTGTTTAAAAAGTCACAAGGGATTATACGTCTATATGTGAGGACTATATCACTATATAGATCTATATATTACTAGTAGCGCTTAACTGGCTGTTTATTCTACAGCAAATTTACAATGTTTTATTTCCTCTTTGTTAGCATTCATCAATAAAGCTAGGCCATTTCCTTTAATAAAGAAACGCTCGATATTAGATTAAAAAAACACTGCTTATCAAGCAAGGCTTAGGCATAATACGCTTCCTTATTTCCAGGCCTACAGGCAGGGTTACTTTCAATACTTTAAGTTGAGTCATTAATGTTAGCTATTAGTCAAACCATCGCCACAGAACTGAATGTAAAACTGCAACAAGTCAATGCAGCTATTGAGCTGTTGGATGAGGGATCAACCGTGCCGTTTATTTCTCGTTATCGTAAAGAGGTGACCGGCGGCCTAGATGATACGCAGCTGCGAAACTTACAAGAGCGCCTTAACTATTTGCGTGAAATGAATGATCGTCGTGATGCCATTCTTAAGAGTATTGAGGAGCAGGGTAAGCTAACCCCAGAGCTTGAAAAATCAATTAAAGCGGCAGATACAAAAACACGCTTGGAAGATCTGTATTTACCTTATAAGCAAAAGCGCCGCACTAAGGGCCAGATAGCGATTGAGGCGGGTTTAGAACCGCTGGCCGATAGTTTGTTAAATGATCCAACACTAACCCCTGAGCTTGAGGCAGAGAAATATCTAAATGCCGAGCTGAAGCTTGCTGAAGTTAAAGATGCCTTAGACGGCGCGCGTTATATTTTAATGGAGCGCTTTAGTGAAAACGCTGAATTACTTGAGAATACGCGGCAGTTTATTTCTGCTGAGGGTGAATTGTCATCGGCTGTGCTAAAAGGCAAAGAAGCTGAAGCGGCTAAATTTACCGATTATTTTGAATACAGTGAGCAGTTTAAAAAAATCCCATCACATCGTGCACTGGCTTTGTTTCGTGGCCGACGAGAAGGCTTTTTAAGTTTACGATTAGATTTAGCTGAAACTGAACCGCCAAGAATTAAGCACCCTTGCGAAGTGATGATTGCCGAAACCTATGGCATTACCGATGAAGGTCGAGCTGCTGATGCATGGATGGCAACCGTCGTGCGCTGGACATGGCGCATTAAGTTACATATGCATATAGAAACAGATTTAATGTCCAAGCTTCGAGAACAAGCTGAGATTGAAGCAATTAATGTTTTCGGCACTAATTTAAAAGACTTGTTGCTAGCTGCACCGGCTGGCGCTAAGGCGACAATGGGGCTTGATCCTGGTTTGCGTACTGGCGTTAAAATTGCTGTCGTTGATGCTACGGGTAAGCTACTTGATCATATGGCAATTTATCCGCATGCGCCGAAAAATCAATGGGATCAATCCATTGCAGCATTAGAAAAAATGGCGCGTAAACACAATGTTGCGTTAATGGCGATTGGTAACGGTACGGCATCAAGAGAAACCGATAAGTTAGTCGGCGATTTAATTGCCAAGCACAGTGATTTAAAACTGCAAAAAATTATGGTGAGTGAGGCGGGCGCTTCGGTTTATTCGGCCTCTGAGTTTGCCGCTAAAGAATTTCCCGATTTGGACGTAACCGTTAGAGGTGCAGTATCTATTGCGCGCCGCTTACAAGATCCGTTAGCTGAATTGGTTAAGATTGAACCTAAGGCGATTGGTGTTGGGCAATATCAGCATGATGTTAGCCAATTTAAATTATCTCAAAACCTAGATGCCGTGGTTGAAGATTGTGTAAATGCCGTGGGCGTTGAAGTGAATACCGCTTCGGGCGCATTGCTGCGTCGTGTGTCAGGTTTAAGCCAGACAATAGCCGATAATATTGTGAGTTTTCGTGATCAGCATGGCGCCTTTGTAAATCGTCAGCAATTAAAGTCTGTACCCCGATTAGGTGAAAAAACCTTTGAGCAGGCGGCTGGCTTTTTACGTATAGCGAATGGCGATAACGCCTTGGATGCTTCTTCTGTGCATCCGGAATCTTATGCCGTTGTTGAGAATATTGCTGCCCAGCAATCACGTGATGTAAATGCATTACTTGGTGATTCGGCTTTATTGAAAAGTCTAAAGCCAGAAGATTATATGAGTGAGCAGTTTGGCTTGCCGACAGTTACGGATATTATTGTCGAGTTAGATAAGCCTGGTCGTGATCCTCGCCCAGAATTTAAAGCGGCTGAATTTAAAGAGGGCGTTGAAACATTAAAAGATCTTGAGTTAGCGATGGTGCTTGAAGGCTGTGTGACGAATGTAACTAACTTTGGTGCCTTTGTTGATGTCGGTGTTCATCAAGACGGTTTGGTGCATATTTCCGCGCTTTCCGAAACCTTTGTGAAAGACCCGCATTCGGTAGTCAAGGCTGGCGATATCGTGAAAGTAAAAGTGATGGAAGTGGATATTCCTCGCAAGCGAATAGCATTAACCATGCGTTTAAATGATGTGCCCGGTGAAGAGAATAAAATTGCGCGTCAGAACAAGCCAGCAAGGCAAGATGCTAGAAAGGCTGGTGGTAATAAATCATCAAGCCATCATGGCAATAAAAATAATAAGCAAAGGGGTGCATTTAATAATAATGCAAAAGCCAATAATGGACAGAGCAATAATGGACAGAGCAATAATGGCGCGGGAACAATGGCGGCGTTATTTGCTGCAGCACAAGTAAAAAATAAGGATGCGAAAAAGTAGCAGCAGTGGCTGTTAGGTCTTTTTTAAATAAATTATTTTTTAAGCAGTAACTCGCCATCAATAGGACGAAAGCTGTCGGCACTGTTAATAAGCGAATCTGCGGTGAGTGCTTTAACCCCGTAAACCTCTGCGGTTACAGCGTAGTCTTTTTTCACGCGATCGAGTAATAGATCAAAATCGCCATCACCCGATAGTAAGATAACTTTATCGACTTTTTGCGCTTCTTGCATAACGTCAATGGCTATACCAACATCCCAGTCGCCTTTGGCTGATCCGTCACTGCGCTGAATAAAGGGTTTGAGTTTTATGGTGAAGCCAATAGATTTTAATGTGGATTGAAAGTTTCGTTGACGCTCATCGCCACGGTCTATGGCGTAGGCGTTAGCCGTTACGATAGTGTTTTCTGCGCTAATTACCTCCCAGAGTTTACGGTAATTAAACTGGGCGTTATGCGCTTGTCGCGTGGTGTAATAAATGTTTTGTACATCAACAAAAATGGCGCAACTAGGCTTGGTTGAATTATTCACTCGCTTAGTCTATCTCGCTTTATCTGAGTTAATTAGCATTCATCGACAGTGCTACTGCCTTTTTCATTTAAATAGCGAACAAATTTATTGTTTTCATCAACCAAAATAGTTGAGGGCTCAAACGGTTCGCTGGCCAATGTAAAAGCCATAATAATCACTTCATCACCAGGGTGAATTAAATGCGCAGCGGCACCATTCATTTCAATAGCGCCACTGTCACGCTCACCCTCAATAATATAGGTTTCAAGTCGTGAGCCAGAAGTGTTATTGACCACGAGGACGCGTTCATTTTTTTGCATGCCGGTTAGTTCTAGTAAGGCGGTATCAATAGTGATGCTGCCCACATAATGCAAGTCAGAACGTGTGACAGTTGCATTGTGAATTTTGGCCGACATAAAACTTTTTAAACGCATAATATCCTCGAGATCTTCTTGTCGCTTTTTTCTAATTGACTCACGCTAATGCGTAGCGATTGCTTTGAGCGATAAGCTATTAGTTATTGCTATGCAGCGCTTCATTAAGCTCAACAGCCGAGCGATTGGTTTTGCATTCTACTGCGCCAGAAGTCGAGTTGCGGCGAAATAACAATTCAGATTGGCCGCTCAGGTCTCGCGCTTTGACTTCTTTAACACTTTGGTTGTTGTCATCTAACAAAGTAACTTTTGTGCCTGCGGTAATATAGAGGCCTGCTTCGACAGTGCAGTTATCACCAAGGGCAATACCGATGCCTGCATTGGCGCCAATAAGACATTGTTTACCGACGGCGATAATAACGTTACCACCTCCCGATAATGTCCCCATGGTTGAGCAGCCGCCACCGAGGTCTGATCCTTCGCCCACAAATACACCTGCAGATACGCGACCTTCAATCATGCTAGTGCCTGCGGTACCGGCATTAAAGTTAACAAAACCTTCGTGCATAATGGTGGTGCCTTCGCCAATATAAGCGCCTAATCTTACACGTGCAGTATGTGCAATACGAACACCTGACGGTACAACGTAATCGGTCATAACAGGGAATTTATCAACACATTTAACGTTTAACCAGCGGCCTTGATTTCGAGCTTCTAACTGACGACGCGGCAATTCTTTAAGGTCAATAGGGCCGTCGCTTGTCCAAGCAATATTAGGTAGCGATGCAAAGATGCCAGAAAGATTAACCGCATGAGGCTTAACCAATCGGTGTGAAAGTAAATGCAGTTTTAAATAGGCTTCAGGAACACTCTTCGGTTCATCGTCGCTAACTAATATGGTTAATACAGCTTGGCGCTTAGTATTTACCATTTGCGCAACTAAATTAGCTTGTTCAATTTGTTTGTAGGTAACAAGTGCATCGGCAATTTGATTCAAGTCTGTGCTATCTAAACGAATAGCTTGGTTGCCGCCATCCCATTTAATGCCAGCCACTGATATAGCCGCAATGCAGGCTGTTGATGTTTCTTTGTCGAGGTTTGCTAAAGGTTGAGGATAGTAAACCTCTAACCATTCATCATTCTCGTTAGTGCTGCCAATTCCGATACTAAAGCTAAACAATTGTGTCATTGATGTTGTCCTGTGACGATTTTAAGTTGTTGGTTTTTATTGTCGGCGGCTATTTAAGTAGCTGCTGATAATCGGCAGCTGAAAAGCCTACCTGAATGTTGTCGTTAGAGCTCACTAGAACCGGGCGCTTAACCAGTGTTGGATGCTCAGTCATAGTGTCAATATATAAAGATTCTGCTGCGTTGTCGGCGCTCAAGGCATTTTTTAATGCGTCGGGTAATTGCTTCCACGTTGTACTGCGTTTATTCAGCAGTTTTTCACGTGGCACTTGTTCTAACCAGTGTTGAATTTGCTTGGCGTTTAAACCATCCACCCGAAAGTCATGAAAAACGTATACAATTGCATTATCACCAAGCCATTTTTTAGCCTTCTTAACGCTGTCGCAATTGCTTATGCCGTAAAGTGTAATCAATGTGCTACCTATAAAAGCCGTTTTGAGTGATACCTATTAATCCTAACCCTGCGACCGAGTAGCGGTCTGGCGGTTTATAGCCACGCCTGGGCGGCGCCGATTCTACCAGTTAGCGCAGGCTGAAATCCAGTTAGATAAGTATATAGTCGAGTCAATATGAATAAAGATAAACGTCTACAAATAACCGTTGATATTACCGAGGACGGTTTGCTGCCTGTCAATGTGCTGGCAGAGGCCAGCGGCCTATCAAAAGCGCAGGTTAAAGATGCGATGGTTAAGGGTGCTGTCTGGGTCACCAAAAAGCTAGCAATTGTTAAAGCCAAGCCAAAGCCTAGCCCTGTTGTCAATTTACCGACTGAGGCCGATGATCTGCAAGAGCCTGATTATTACGGTGTTAGAGCGCGTGCTGCTCTAGCGGCTGCGGCCGTTGATGAGGCCTCGGCTAGCGAATTGGTGGTTACAGAATCACCAGCAGTCGAAGCTATAGAGGGCGCTATCGTAGATGCTCAGGATGAGAGTAATGATGGCGATGAAGTGATTGACGGCTTAGAGAGTGATGAGCAAGAGGGTGTGGCTGATCCACGATTTAGTAAGCCTCGTCGTTTAAGGCGTATAAAAAGCAAGCTTAAGTTAGGTGATCAACTAACACTGAATTATGATCCAACAGTGTTGGCGGGTGGTTGTGCTGATGCGGTTTTGGTTGCTGATGAAGGCAGTTATTCAGTTTGGTATAAGCCGGCAGGAATGTTGTGCCAGGGCTCGCGATGGGGCGACCATACAACGCTTTATCGTTGGGCAGAAAAGCATTTGGAGCCAGAGCGTACTGCTTTTATTGTACATAGAATTGATCGCATGGCTTCGGGTCTTGTGGTTTTGGCACACAGCAAAAAAGCGGCTGTGCATCTTACGAGTCAATTTGCTTCTCGCAAGGTAGATAAAAGCTATCAGGTGATTGTGGCGGGTGATCCAGAGCTTTCACTGCCGCATATTATTGATGCTGATATTGATGGCAAGCCGGCACGAACCACGATTAATGAAAAGCGGCTATTAGAAAACCCACCTAAGGCTATGGCTGCAATTGCAAAGCCGTTGACGGTTCTGAATATTAGTATTGAAACGGGTAAGAAGCATCAGATACGACGCCACTTGGCCTCATTAGGATACCCCGTACTAGGTGATCGACTTTATAGTGCAGATGCTAAAAACTTGTCTGATGTTTCCGGTTCGCTCGATATTGATAATTCGCATAATGATATCGATTTACAGCTAGTAGCCGTTAAAATAGCGTTTACAGCACCAGGAACAGAAGAAATTCATTACTACGATTTACCTGAAGATCTCGTTAATAAAGCAACTGCATCTTCATGATAAGTTTTATGCTCATTTGCAGCAGTAAAGAACTTTGAAGTTGGGCCGGAGTCTATTCTTTTTTATACGGGAAGATAAGTTATGGATGAGAGTGTAGAAAAAGATCAATCTGAAGTGCAGGGTGCCTGCCTATGTGGCTCTGTTCGTTATGCGGTAAGCCCACCTTTTAAACAGTTTCAGTACTGCCATTGCTCGCGCTGCCAAAAAGCTACGGGTACGGCGCATGCTGCAAATGCTTTCTTACCCATTGATCAGTTTCGGTGGATTAGCGGTGAGCATAGCCTTAGACATTACAGCCTAGCTGAGGCGAAGTATTTCGGAACCTCTTTTTGCAACACTTGCGGTTGTAATATGCCAATAGTCATTGAGGCGAATGCTATGGTATTGGTTCCAGCGGGTAGTTTAGAGGGTTTGAGTGATATTCAGCCTGTGCAAAGTATCTTTTGGGGGTCAAAGGCCGAGTGGTATTTATCGCCCACTGAGATTCCCGCTTTTGACGAGTTGCCAGCACGTTCGACGAAGTAGCGGCTTTTATGAGGCTTTTAATTGGCTTTTTCTGCGTGATTAGTTTCTTTGTAGAGAGCTGTTTTTATATCTAAACGTTAACTTTCTGGATTTTCATGGGCCATTAGCGGCCAATTGATGGTTTATAGGGGCCTTTTCGCGTATAGTGCCCGCTTCAATAGAGGAGCAACCACTATGCCCAAAGCAGCCAGTCCGGCTAAAAAAGCGTCTACCACTAAGGCAAAATCGGCAGCCAAGCCTAAAGCCGTAGCCAAATCTAAAGTGGCCGCTAAACCTAAAGCCGCAGCTAAATCTAAAGTAGCCGCTAAACCTAAAGCCGCAGCTAAATCTAAAGTAGCCGCTAAACCTAAAGCCGTAGCCAAATCTAAAGTAGCCGCTAAACCTAAAGCCGCAGCAAAACCGAAAGTAGCCGCTAAGCCTAAAGCTGTAGCAAAACCGAAAGCAGCCGCTAAGCCTAAAGCTGAAGCTAAACCAAAAGCAGCCGCTAAACCTAAAGCCGCAGTAAAACCTAAAGCCGCCGCTAAACCGAAAGCAGAAATGAAACCGAAAGCAGAAATGAAACCTAAAGCTGAATTTAGACCTAAAGCAGCCGCTAAGCCCAAAGCCGCCAAAACTAAAGCTGCCGTTAAAAAGCCTATTCCAATTGATGAAGGCAGCAGTGAAGGTATTGATGCTCAAGTTCAAGCGTTTTTAGCATCGGGTAAAAAAATTCAAGAAATCCCAGTGGGTACCAGTGGCATTACACATACTGGCGGGACTAAACATATAACGATTACTCGTAACAAGCCTCAAGAGGCTGTGCGAACGTAGTTATTGATTTTTTAAACGCTTAATTAAAAAGCCTCCTTTATAGGGGGCTTTTTTTTGGTTTAATTTTTAGAAGCTAAGGGCACTCTTAATCTTAAGGGGTATTTATGACGTTAGAGATTGCAATGTCTTGAAACGATGTTTATAACGCAACCCATAACTTTTTCTTTTACGATATTGAAAAGGTTATCACCAAAATTTTATCAATGTGGGTATCCTCTGTAATAGAGTAAGCGCTTTATAGTTAATAAGGTATATATTGCAGTAGCGAGAAACTAAAGAGATTCCGCTATGTCGGATAGCCTACAAAGGCGGTTAAAAATCTAGTCGCTATTCGTTTTATTTGTAACTACCGACTATTTATAAACAGTATATAAGCCACAGCAATTCTCACCAACGCGTCGAAAGGAGTCGACACATGCGTTATGACATAGGGATATGGCAGCAGATTTCATCAAAAGCTTGCAGCTCATATAATCGTTCAGATCAAAAGTATTACTTTTTTTATCACTTTTCGCTCTATTTGCTTAGCTTGAAAGTTATACAGGTAGATGTATAATGTGCAAATCGAAGCCTGTTATATTCATGGGTCGCTCATTACGTGTTATCCGAGGTTTCTCAGCCGATGCAAGGCATGAAGCGGGTCATCAATTGGATAAAGTACAACGAGGATTGCAACCATCTGATTGGAAACCTTTAGCTCTTATAGGACAGGGAGTACGAGAGCTGCGGATTCGTGAGTTAGATGGTATTTACCGAGTAATTTACATAGCTAAGTTTCATAGTTAAGTTTCATAGTTAAGTTTCATAGTTAAGTTTCATAGTTAAGTTTCAAGAGGCTGTCTATGTGTTGCATGCTTTTCAAAAAAAGACCCAGAGAACAAATAGCTTAGATCTTGAAATGGCCAAATGTTCGTTAGCCTTAGTTAAAAAGGAGCGCAAAAAATGAAAAGTAAAACCAGTTATACCAGTGTCTGGGATGCGTTGGAAGATGATCCCATAAAAGTAGAAAATCTAAAATTGCGCTCGGAGTTGATGATCGCTATCAACAATAAAATCGCTAAAGATAAGCTTAATCAATCCGACGCAGCTAAGTGCCTAGCGATTAGTCAACCACGTGTAAGCGCTCTTTCACAGGGAAAAATTGATTCGTTCCGGCTCGATACGTTAGTTAATTTCGCCCATCGTCTAGGGTTGCATGTCAGTATTAATATTGCGGCTTAACGCTTAATGCCTTACCTTTAATGCTCGGCCCTCAAGCCCCAATTTCCAACCCTCAATGATTACTCCGGAAGCTTTAAGCGCATCCAAATTGGCATATGGTCACTAATATCAAATTCTGCCTTTTTGTATAAAGCTTTTTTTTGCGGCTTACTAAGCTGGTCAATATTTTTACCATGTAAAGCCTGCGCAATTAAATTACCCATATTGAACACGCCGTAGTCATAACCGCCAGCTGAAGAGCCAGCATGGGCATTATCAGCCGGTTTAGGCAGGCGAGGGTCGTTAGAGAATATACCAATTTGGTCATAGGTTGCTTTTTGCCGTAAGGCAGTTTTTAAAATACCTTCTTTAGGATGCTCGCTTAATAATGGAAAGTTCGCTACAGCCGCCTTCTTACTTTTAAGCACGGTTTTGTTTAAACCGGTTAATAGCGCTTCAATATTTTCTTTCATCGCTGGTACGCTATCAAAATCGAGATTGCAATCGCCTAATAATAAAAGGTTAGGGTGGTAGAGTTTATCGATATATTTTCCTCTAAGGCTTAGCCATTCAATCAACGCTTTAAACTCCCACTCTCGCTCTTTTTTATTGGTACCGTAAAGTAAGTGTGCGTTAACAACAATAAACTCATAGGGCGTTGCGTTTTTGGCGCCATTAATACGAAATGATGTGGATTGCGGTTGGCGAATAAACGCTAAAAACGTCGGTATTTCAATGCTGGGCTTGGAGGGGGCTCTTTTCCCTATGGCTTTTCTTTGTAAGACTTTTTTCTCCCAAGCGACTATTTTTTCGCTGTGTCGGTCAAAGGCTTGATTAAATTGCTCGCGATTGTCGTATAGATTATTAATAATCTCAGAGCGATCAAAGCTTATGTCGCTTGCTAGGGCGGTCCGCTCTACCTTTTTCTTGTTAAATAAATAACCTAAACGCTCGGCGTTACCGCTTTTACCTGGTGTGGCCCCTGTAACATCAGTAATAGCTATGCAGTAGTCATTGCCTAACAAGGAGGATAAATGCTCCAGTCCTTCTAGACCATCCATCACTTCCTGTATGGCGATAAGATCAAAGCGACTGATGGTTTGCTTAAGAAATTCCCAGCTTTGATCAGTTCTTTTTTCTATGCGTCCTAGTTTTCGTATATTAAAGCTGCCAATAATTACAGAGTCTTTTCTGCGTTTGGGTAAGCCAAAATCTTCGGCTGAGTTTTTAAATATGGCGTTGATTTTATCCCATTCGGCATTGCTGAAATGTGATGCCATGATAACTACCCCTTAAACCTTTGAATGCTTCAAAAATATTTTAGTATTTCTAATACCCTTGTCATCTATAAGTCATCTATAAGTTATTTATAAGCTCGCTTAAAGCTCATCTTTACCCAGTAATGTCCCGCACTGGCTTTCGGTTAATTTAGCAGGGTTAGACTTAAAAGAGCCGGCCTTTACACTAGACGACACCGAGATGTTATAGGCCAGTAAAGTATTCAACGCATACTGTACATTTTCAACGGGTGGTTGAAAGTGACCAGATTCATTATTAATAACCGTAACTTCGCCGTTCCATATTTGTAACTCTCCTGCTGCCCAAAGTGCATTCCAGCCATTGTTAAGTTGTGAATGACGAACATGAATGTAGAAATCGTGGCCGTTGTAGGTTCTATCATTTTGTGGGTAGGTAAAAGCTTTATACCAAGTCGAGCAGTAGGTGGCGGTTGGTGCTTTTTGGTTGTAACGGTCATAAGGACGAATATAAAACTCATTTGTATCTTTGCTTAAAACATAAATATAGCGACCATCCAGCGATGATATGTCGGTTCCTTTGGATATTGTTGTCACATAATTAAGATCAGCCGCCGTCATATTTAATTCATCGCGATATTCGTCATCGCATTGCCAGAAATTTATATAGCCGCTGAGTTGTTCAGGGTTGCCGGGTTTTGGGCAGCGATACGCAGGTTTGGGATTGTCATTGGGTAACGTATAACCACGGTCAGTTGCTAAGCCTTTAGCGGTCCAGCCCAATTTATCCATAGTAAAAGACGTACCGCATACCGACATTTCGTTCGGTACCGTAGTAACCCATTGGCCATTCCAGTTACCGTAGGGCGAGCTCACATTAGGGCAGATACTATTAGCATCACTACCGCTATAAATCGGGCCGGCCTCTATATCAATGGTCCAAGGGCCTAAAATTGAGCAGTTACAAACGGACATGGCATTGGGTACGGTAGTTGTCCACTGGCCAGTCCAATCGCTTGCGTAATTGCTGCAAATGCTCGGGCAGGTAGTATCGGCTTCTGAGCTGCTATATATAGGGCCGGCTTCAATGTCGGCATTAATGGCATAGGCCAGATAGCTTGTTGTGAATGGGATAATCAGTATGGCTGATAAAAGAAAAGAGATTGTTCTAATAGAAAAGGAGATTGATTTGGTTCCATAAATCTTCATTGATTACGTCCTGTAATAAATAAGAGTGTAAGGGGAGTGCTTTTAATCGTTGTTTGACACCATGAAATAAACGAGCCGTGGTTGTAGAGCATGCTCAGTATGGTGTACTAGCGTTTTAATTTGTATTGGATTGTCTTGTTTGTTACAGAGTTACAAAAAATTCTACCTCCTATCTTGTCCTATAAATTATTGATTACTATGGGCGCATATAAGAAGGCAGTTTGTTGGAGGTAAAGTATGAGTAAATTGTTAAAGGTAGCAGCTAATACAGCTAAAGACTTAAGGCTTGATGCTGTCACTCTGCGTGATATTGACGACTTGGCATTACCCCAGGTGAAAAAGCTTACGCCACGCCAAATTAAGAGTATTCGGGTTAAGGCGCATGTTAGCCAAGGTGTTATGGCTCGTTATTTAAATATTAGCTCCTCTACTTATCAAAAATGGGAGCGGGGCGAGGTGGTTCCTAGTGGCGGAAACTTAAAGCTGTTGAACCTTGCTTACCGTCATGGCCTTGAGGGGATTACTTGATAAGTAACTTGTAGTGAGCCTTTTTATCAGTCTAATGACAAAGACCCTCTTGGTGAATAATAACCCCTAGCTTTTGAGCTTAGGGGCTTATTATATGCAGCTTAGTATGGATCAATAACGTTCTCGCATGGATAATCTTTTCCGTTCTATAAAATCATGTTTTTATATTTTTTTGTTTAATGCTTTTTAAAAAAAAGACTGTAGAAATGTTTTTAGTTTTTTGAAATGTAAAACTTATTAGTCTTTCGTTTTTTTATCTGCTGTTAATATCTGTCTTATTTTCTTTATTGTTCATTTGATCTATTTAATTTATGGGCAAAAAATCCCTATTTTTAAGTACTAACGTTTTTTTTGTTAATAAATTTTAAAAAAATGGTAGTCGTTTCCTGTTATTTTTTATTGAATTACTCTCGCATTT
>ENA-OQVM01003861-OQVM01003861.1-marine-metagenome-genome-assembly--contig:-NODE-3861-length-15835-cov-80.008631_pt1 | contig 15835 bp, 9 predicted proteins | sample MGYA00237776_ERZ505498 | MGnify/ENA primary metagenome ERZ505498 (study PRJEB26159, sample SAMN06265151) | marine metagenome | isolation source: Helgoland LTER site | place: Germany:Helgoland, sampling... | reverse complement strand
AAAGCATCAAAAATTCTTGGAAAAAGAAACACCAAAGACCACATCCATCCAGAAAACCCAAGGTCCTCCACCAAAACGATCATAAATATTCCCAGAATGGCTGGAAACATTTGATTGGCCAACATACCAAAGCCAAAAGCAATCTTCTGGCCCATGGCAACTTTATTGGTTTTAATTGAACTATTCATATTCTTATTTTTTAGTTAGTAATCAATATTGTTTGAATAGCCTGTGGGCTAATCAAAATTTGTTTGGTTGTCATAGCGGTTTTTAATTCAAAAGATTTGGGCTTGATACCTTCATTGAAAATCACAACAGCAATTGATCCATCTGGATTTTTAGCGGCTGTCACCATTAAATCTGTATCACTAGTTTCTGCGCCAATAACTACTGCTCCTGGCCTAATAAATTTGCTAAAATGAGACATGACATAGTACAGCGGGGTAAGGTAAACTTCGTCTTGTACTGGGTCTACAATTATTGGCGCTACACACCAATTCTTAACCCAGTTAGGCCCTCCTTGTCTGTCAAGAACCATGTTCCAATCAACCCATCCGTCAACCCAGTTATTTAGACAGCCAATAATATCTCTAGCATAGCGATTAACAGGAGCGTATTTAGGATGTAAGTACTTTTTTTCAGCCTCACGCCAATCATAACCCCAGTCTGTGGCTTCTTTAGACCAATACCAAGGATCATCCTCCCAGGCTGGTACCTCAGAGTCTATACATGCCTCTGACTGAATTAAATATTTATTGGGTGCTTTATGGTGTGCATACTCCAACTCCTTAGGGAAATAATCATAGGTACTTTCATACCAATGAATAGCGGTTCCGTCAAAATATTTTGAACTCGCCTGGTCTTTAAACATGACATCAACCCACTGTTTAAGATCGCCTCTATTTTGATCAAAACCTAAAATAACCAGGTCTTGCTGTCCTTTGGCCTCGAGGGTAGGGCCAAGATAATTTTGTACGAAATGGGTCATCTCCTCGGGAGAAAAAACCATGCTTTCCCAGTTATTTCCATTTCCCATGGGTTCGTTTTCAACTGTAAAACCCCATATATCGATGCCCTGAGCTTTGTAGGCATCGGCGTATTTAGAGAAAAACAACGCCCATGTATTGTAATATTCTGGCTTTAATTTACCACCAACCCATGAATTGTTGTCTTTCATCCATGGTGCAGCCGTCCAAGGAGAACCAAAAAGTTTGAAGCCGTCTTTGGAAGCTTCTTGTGCTGCCTTAATCATTGGAATCAAATCATCTTTATCATGATCTATTGAAAAGTGCTCAAGTTCAGTATCGCCTTCCACCGCAGTATAGGAATAGTTACTCAAAGAAAAATCACATGAATTCATGTGGGTTCGTGTTAAAGAATAGGCGGCTCCGTCATTAGAAAAATAGGCTTTGATTATTTGGTCCCTTTTTTCGGGACTCATTTGATTTAACAGATAGGCTGAAGACTCCGTAAAGGCCCCACCAAATCCTGTAATCGTCTGCAGCTTTTCTTCAGGATTTAAATTAATCTCAGAAACTATTTTCCCTTCGGAAAAGGTTTTTATTTGTGTTAGTTTGTGTCCTGCGGCAGACGTTTCATAGACCTCTATCAACATTTCTTTTTTGGAGTCAAATGAAAACAAAAACAGAGTTACAACTAATAAAAAAACAAGGGAAATTGACGTTATTTTTCGCATAATAAACTGATTAATTCTCTGGGTTATTATAAAATTCTTTAAGTACATGAAATGCATCTTTCTTATGGCGATTGACATCTAAAATCCCCCAGTATTCTTCATTGGCTGTCCCGTCGTAAGGCACTCCGCTACTCGCTGGAGCCCAGCCACCAACATCTTGTTTGTCTGGATTTCCTGCTTTCCATAATTCATCTGTAAAAGAAAACACTAAAACCCCTGAGTTAATCGCTTTATTATCAAAAACATCACTCAAAATATTATTTAAGGATTGTGCTTGTGCCTGCTGATTTTCTCCCTTAGTGAATTCATGATTAGCAACAGTCATATAGCTATCGCTTCCGGCCTCTGAAAGGTACATCGGTTTGTCACTTAGCGCTGACCACTGGTTAAATATCGCTTCTGGATTATCCCAACGATACACATTCAAACCCCATAAGTCGACATTAGTTGATGCCGCTAAAGTGGCGCTATCTGGAAGCTCCCCGTGTGCGGAAGCTACAGGGTGGTTCGGATCATTTTGATGAATAGCATCAGCAGCGATTTGTAAACTGTCATACCAGTTGGTTATATCGCCGTCAAACCATTCTGGGTGGTAGTTATATTCATTTCCAAGCTCCCAAAATAAAATTGCTTTGTGGCTTTTGTAGGTATTAACATAGTCTAAGTAAGAACCTGTTAATATATCAAAATGACCTTCTTGGTTGTAACCAAAGCTTGTAATCACTTTAATCCCTGCGGCAGCAATCTTATCCAAAACAGAAACTTCATCTATAGGCTTATAGACACGAATGGTGTTTATACCCGCCTCATTCATTAGAGCAAGGTCAAGATCAATATTAGTAAAATCTCTTTCTGTATGTCCTTTTTCAACGGGGTTAAAACAAACTCCCTTTATAAAATAGGGTGTATCATTAATTCGCAATTGTCTGCCTTTAACAGAAACTACTTCACTATCCTCAAACGCTGTAAAGCTGTAAGTAAGACTTAAAAGTCCGAAGATAAATATATATTTTAATTTTAATTTCATTAGAGTTAGTTTGGTAATTTAATGGAGTTGAATATCTTTTGAAACTCACCATTAAATGATTTTTTAAGTGGCTTACCATCACGTGTCAGTCCTTCAAAAAGCCCTGAATCAAAGGCCTCCCAAAGCGCATATTTCAGAGTTCCCTCAACATCAATAAGTCCAAAATGATTTTCAGACCCCATTGGGCGAGCCGCATCTTTCCAAGGTTCATCAAAAGCTTCAAAATAAAAACAACTAACCCCATTGGCTATGCTCCAGTCAGACATTTTTTGGTAATAAAGAGCTTGCTTATATTCATCGGCTGCTTGAGTTCCCGAAGGTCCATAAAGAGCTTCTGACTCAGTAGCCCATCCCGTTTCGCCTATGTGAATCGGGGTTTGAACTCCTAAGCTTTCTACATGTTTTTCAACAGATTGGTACTGAGACACTGCATAATCAACCGCATTCTGAACTGCCAATTCAATACGCGTTTTGACGCTTAAGTGTTCGGTATTCTTTTGACTCTCTATCCAAAAACTGGAATTATAATGAGTGTCATGAAAGGGATACGTGTGTAGAGAAATATAATCTACTGCCTTGATCAAGGCGGTTAAATCTTCATTATGATATGCAGCATCTCCTCCACCCCATGATGCAAAATTATCTGAGCTTGTAATCCACAAAGCTGAGGGCAACTTATCCTCGGTTTTTAATTTCTGCAAATAGTTTACCCACTTTAAAATCACAGATGGTGCTACAAAATAATCCGTTTGCCAATGTACCATCGCCTCATTACCGACAGCTATAATTTTAACAATATCTGGGTACTGATTGCTGTAGATTATGGCACGTTCAATCTCAGCGCTATTAACTGCAATGTCTTCCACTACGTGGTTAGGAGATTGTCGAGCATTTTCACATTCCATCCAAAGACCAAGCATCACATACATTTCAAAACTAGCATCCTCAGATCTTAAAGCACGAATCGCCTTAAGAATATTAGGGGCCTGATCTAACTGTAAATTATAGGTGCGTATGACTTTAACTCCTATGGCTGATAAAATCTTAAGGTCTTCTTTAATCTGAGATATAGAAGGTTGATCGTCTCTTGTTAGGGTCCGATACCCTCCATAGGACATGGCTCTATATTCAGAGTGCCCGAGAAACTCAGCGGCTGATTTATTCTTATTTATAGGTAATACATTCATTTTTTTATCTTTACAAGACTCTACTCCAAAGCATAAAACAAAAATTAGTGCTATGGATAGAAAAGGTCTTAGACACATCATATTAGAGTTTTGCTACAGAAACAACTAATTTATCTATTTGCCCACCTCTATTAAATAGCAATTGGCTCGTTTCAACATCTAGGGACTTCCCTTCAAAAGATGAAACACTTCCGTCACTTAAAAACACTTTAATAGCTGAATTGGATGCTTTTTGGTAAACTACTGGCACTTGACAGTATGTAAAAGCCAGAGAGTCTATTTCCAAATCTAAATGACACTTTTCTTTAGCTAGGTTGACGTAATTAAACACCTCTTTCGTTGTTAAAAACTCTTCCGTTCGCAGTATTTCTGGGTTAAACGCTACAGCACCATTACGCACTTTGACTCCTAACTCCCCAAACCTACTTAAAACATCTTCCTTCACTTGCCCAGTCATTCCAGGCTGCTGTGCGCCTTTACCTCCAGGAGTATGAGAATATGCATCGGTAGGAAACGCACCATAGATTTCTGGAGATTTATGAACTCCTATCCCGGCATTGACTTCAAAATAATGATCATACAATCGACCTATAAGCTCCTTATCTTCAGATTCGGATAACGCTTTTTCAGTCACTTCATAAACAGCTAATAATAGCTTGGATACCATATGCCAGTAAATAGACCCTAAACCTTCATATCCAAAGAAAGTACCCGATCTTCCTGTAAACGATTTGTGGTCAAATACAGTTTCGAAAATATCAAGAACCTTTTTAGAATCCGCATCCACAAGTTCTGAATAAGAATCTGAAAGGCTACTCAAGGCTAGTTGAACGGAATCGGCATTGTTAAAACTACCATTAAAGTGGTAAGCACCATTTCCATCTTGATTGATTAATTGGGTGTTCCCGTCTGCAAGAAGTTGAGTTAATAATTGTGAAGATTTAACGTCTGCTGATGCAATCGTGTTTTTATGAACAAACTTAGGAAGTTCTTTGTTGGGATATAAAATATAGCTGTACTGATCTTCTCTAAATAATGCACTCTTTTTTAAGTTATCTAAAACGTCTAAACTCTCTTTTGTAGATAAGTAACCAGAACTCAACACTGCCACTTGTCCCTCTAACATTTCTGGCAGATAGGAAATAGATACGGCCTTACTGTCCTTTACGGTCATTAAGTTATAGGCATGAAATAAATTATCAGCACGCTTATTGGCACGTATAGAATGCTCTAAATAATCCAAAGCTGTACTTGTAAACTCAATCAAGGATGTTTTTAATACTGCAGTCTTATAACCCGAGAACTTTTGATCGTAAATTTGTGTTCTGTAGTCACTCGCTGCTTGCCCAAGACCATCAAGAACTAGCTTCCGGTTTTCATCAGAAAAGCGCCCTTCTAACAGCTGTTTATGAGCTTCTAGAGTTTGAGATACTTTATTGAAAAACTCTAACAATTCATTGGATATTTCAAACTGACTTGTAGTGTCTTGATCCAAAACTTTGTTAAAGAATTTTAAAAAACGTCTTAGGTAATATAAAGTAACCATAGACACCCCATTTCCAACAAGGGCATTGTTTGCATCGTTCCACTCAGGGCGTTGGGTATTCATCCAAATACCACCCTCTGGAATAAAGTTAGACATTTTTGCTAGTACGGTAGCCAATATTTTTTCAACAAAATTAACCTTGTATATAAAAGCGGTTGTATCTCTTAACAAGGCTCCATCAACCCCAATCTCATCTCTTTTAAACTGTATGTTTTCTTCCTTTTCAAAATCAAAATCAATGGTATTTTTTGGATCTTCCAAAATGGACTCATATGGCTTAATTTTGTAAGGAACGTTTGCATAGACAAATAAATCTTGAGAAAAATAGGTTGCTAATTTGCTTGGATAATAAGCTTCCATAAATTCAAGAAACTTAAGCAAGTAAATGATTTGGTGATCTCCCCAATAGCCAATATATGACCATGGATTATCGGGCTCAATTGTTTCCCAGTCAAATCCATATTTAGTAACACGGTACGGGTTGTAACCGTCAAAGGTAGTCGCGTTTAAAAACTTATGAATCATCCCTTCCATAAACTCAGGATAGGAATGTGCTAAGGCTTCCCAATTCTGGAAAATATCACGCCAATTTCCTTGATAATCTAATATTTTGGAGCCATCATTTTCGTTTCTAGTGTTTATAGAAAACTTATTCCAAGGACGACTAGGGTCCCCATGACGACGGCTAAATTTTAAGGGTAAATATTCGCAGCAAAGACGTTTAAAGTTTTTATCGGAATCGCCTTCATACAAAGACTTCAGATCTTCCAGTTTAAAAAGTGCTGGTAAGGCCTTTAATACAGCCTCTTTGTGACGGTAAACTTTTTTGTTTGACTTTTCGATGTAAGGAACGAAATCTGCTTTTTCAATTTGATAATTATCATCAAATATACCCCCCCTCATGATGTTAAACATCGTGTTTGAAAAGTGACGCACGTTCCGAAGTCCGTCAGCGGTTTTTTGAAGACCATCAGACGCCGCTACTAACTCGGTAAGCTGTTCGGAACCTAGTTCGACATCATTTAAAATCGTTGATTTTAAATCTGAATTTGTTTGAATCTGTGATTTAATTGCAACCACATCTGAGATCGTTTGATTCACATCTGCCACCATCATCCACTCTTTTGATGAACTGGACTCTAAAGCTATTTCCGAATGTAAAAAGTAGGCCCCTTTTTCGGCTTTAACATCCGTTTCATGGATTACTGACTGACCTCTTCTAAAGGCTTCTAGCTGCAAAGAAGACAAAAGAATTGTAGGGTTTTGAAGTCCAATAGACCAAGCGATATTAGATTTTAAAGCCTCACTAGGCTCCGCTTTGTCAACAATAATAGCACTCAATGCAAAAACAGCTAACGAGGAATCCTCTACAAGTTCGGTTCTTTTGTAAGCATCCACTAGGTTACTGGTACTGTTTTGAAGTGCTTCTTCAATTCCGTAAGGCAATACATTTTGAATTCCATCAATAAATTGAACCTTAACCGCGGAAGCACCCGTATTGGCTAACGAAGACTTTCGGACAAACCCATAACGGTCTGTAGAGTTCCACTCATAAGTGAAACGCATTTCAAGGTCATGATTAATTTCTTCAAATATAACTTTGTTACCAAAAGCATTCTTATAAAGGTTTCTTGTTATTTTGTATAACGACGCTTGTCGCAAGGAGAAAGGCTCCCATAAAAACGTTTTTTCATTTTTTTTAACTAGAAAAATAGATTTACTTCCAGTGGTTTCAAAAGAATCGGTTATTTTATCGTCTGTATAATAAGGAAATAGAGCGGCATCACTGTCTTTTCGACCCGCAGACAAAGCACCTGTACTAGAAATAAACATCCAGTGGTTTGAATGGCTTACAATGCTCATGAAAAATGGGCGCATGCCGTTTACATTGGAAATTTTATAAAAACTCTCTCCGTCAATTTTCATCTGTTCGCCTTTAACATTCAAATCTGCGAACTGAGCTGAGTGAGCACCAATGTTTATGGTTTTATTTTGAGTCATTTTTTAATTACTTTTTGAGTTTAATTTTGGTTGATTTATTAGAAGACCATCGTCAAACTCTAAAATAATATAATTTTCATCTTGACTATAATTATTCGTGCTACAACGAACATACAAAACAATACAACTTTTGGGCTGATCATATACGGTGTAAAAATACTATTTATAGAAAAAAAAAGGTCTTTTAATGACATTTGTTGTAGTAATGTATAGGTGTTTGAGCTAAATCAACCAGTAGTAAACACGGAAGAGCTTAGTTAAAATGCGTAATTATTGAGCAAGTGATCTATATCTAAGCATAATATTGAATAATAGCTAGTAGTTGTATGAGTACATTATCAAATACCTATAATTAGATGTAAGAAGCTGAGGTTGTGTTCAAATAAGTGGATTCATAGTAATTTCATAATCACAACCTACTAACATATTTGATGAAGCTTTATGAAGCTCGATTGAAAATCTATAAAACAAAACCTTATTAAATTGATGTATATTGTAAGCAACCATTAAAACCATGAAATTGAAAGATCCTGAACTTAAAAAGGGTTCTTTTTTAAGTATTACCCTTTTAATACTTTCAGGAGAATTAATTTTTTTACTACCCTATGTATTGGCTAGGGTTTTTAGGCCGACATTTTTAGAAGTATTTAATTTATCTAATCTTCAATTAGGAGGTTTATTCTCCGTTTATGGAACAGTTGCTATACTTTCATACTTGTACGGAGGTGTTATTTCAGATAAATTTCAACCTAAGATATTGATTGCCATCTCTCTTTTTTTTACTGCTTTTGGGGGTCTTGTGTTATCCACTTACCCCTCCTATTTGATATTACAAATACTATGGGGCTATTGGGGATTTACAACTGTATTTTTATTTTGGGGAGCCATGATAAAAGCGACTCGTGTATGGGGAGGCTCAAAAAATCAAGGGGAAGCTTTCGGATTGTTAGATGGCGGAAGGGGTTTAGTAGCCGCCTCTATGGGGACTTTAGGAGTCCTTATTTTTTCTGTATTTCTAACAAATGACATCGAATTGGCTTCTTTGGTTGAACGTAAAAATGCATTTAGATATGTAATTTTATTTTTGTCATTTATTGTTTTTGTAACTGGTATACTTGTCATTGTTTTAATGGAAACAAGTCAAGAGGGTGTTATAAACAAGAACGCCTCTTTAATACCTAACATCAAATCCGTATTAAAAATCCCGTCCGTATGGCTTATCATGTTTATCATTATCTCTGCCTATGTTGGTTATAAGGTAACCGATATTTACTCCCTCTATGCTTCTGATGTTATGGATTTTGACAATTTGGAAGCAGCTAACATAGGATCACTCCAATTGTATCTTCGCCCATTAGTATGCTTGCTAATTGCGCTGTTTGCAAATAAAAAAAGTTACATTCATTTAATTATTATTGGCTTTATAATTATGTTAATAGGGGCCTTAATATTTTCTCTTGGAATCGTTCAAGTAGACATGAATTATGTGTTTTTCTTTTCTTTAATTGTGGTTGCCACAGGAACCTATGCTATTCGTGCTTTATATTTTTCTCTGATGCAAGAAGGGCATGTTCCGCTGGTATTGACAGGCACTGCGGTTGGCGTTATTTCTGTAGTTGGCTACACACCTGATATATTTGCAAGCCCCGTTATTGGGTACTTATTGGATACCTACCCTGGCATCCTTGGGCATCAGTATGTGTTTTCAATGCTAGTGGTGTTTTCAATAATAGGCCTGTGGACCTCCCTGAAATTTTCCAAATTAGTCTCCAGTTTTAAGTAATAATTGAGTGACAATTTTGATAAAATAATGTCATAGCTACTAACTATCAATTAACAACACTTCAGAGTTGTCGTCAATTATTTTATTTTATTTTTAATGACTTAGGCAGTTGCTCAAAACCCATATTAAATAGTGTAAAGCCAAAAACATCAGAATACTGCTCAATTGTTTTTGAAATAGGGGTTCCTGCGCCATGACCCGCATTGGTTTCTATTCTAATTAAAACAGGATTTTCTCCTGTTTGTTTTTCTTGTAATTCTGCAGCAAATTTAAAACTATGTGCAGGCACTACACGATCGTCATGGTCACCAGTGGTTACTAATGTTGCCGGGTACTTTGTTCCTTTTTTTACATTATGAACAGGGGAGTACCCTTTCAAATATTCAAACATTTCGATACTGTCATTGGCCGTTCCATAATCATAAGCCCAACCTGCACCTGCTGTAAATGTATGGTAGCGTAACATATCTAAAACACCAACACCTGGAAGCGCCACTTTCATTAAATCGGGTCTTTGAGTCATGGTTGCTCCTACTAAAAGACCGCCATTTGACCGGCCTTTAATAGCCAAGTATGCCGGTGAGGTATACTTATTATCGATGAGATATTCTGCCGCTGCAATAAAATCATCAAATACATTTTGCTTTTGCATTTGGGTACCGGCATCATGCCATTTTTTTCCATATTCTCCTCCGCCTCGTAAGTTTGGAACGGCGTAGACACCCCCCTGCTCTATCCAAACAGCGTTTGAAACGCTGAAAGAAGGCGTTAAACTGATATTAAAACCTCCATACCCGTATAAGATCGTTGGGTTTTTTCCGTTTAAGACTACCCCTTTTTTGTGAGTGATAATCATTGGGACCTTAGTGCCGTCTTTTGAGTTGTAAAATACTTGCTTACTTTCGTAATCAGTGGAATTAAAACTGATCGCTGGTTTCCAGTAAGAAACGTAAGTCCCTTTATTGGGATTGAATTTATAAGAGGCGTTTGGGGTATTGTAATTTGTAAAAGAAAAATACAATTCTTTAGCATCCAATTTTCCACCAAAACCTGCTGAAGATCCGACGCCTGGTAATTTCACTTCCCGAATTAAATTTCCATCAAAATCGTACTGTAAAACTTTTGAAACGGCATCTACCATATACTCTGCAAAAAAGTAGCCTGCTCCAGAACTTAAGCTTAATACGTTTTCTGTTTCAGGAATGAAATCTATCCAATTTTCTGGAGTTGGATTTTCCGAATTAACTATTACTACTTTTTTATTAGGAGCGTTTAAATTAGTGACTAAATATAATTTACTTTGGCTGTTTTGTATCACATAAGTGTCACTTTCAAACGTGTCGATTATTGGAATTAACTTGCTGTCGCTTACACTAAGGTCTTTGATGAATAACTTATTTCCTGAGGTTGAGGTCGCGGCAGAAATCACTAAATAACGACTATCTTCTGTTGTAGACCCTCCCACATATCGGTGCTTTTCCGAAGCTTTTTCACCAAAAATAACCTCATCCTCTTTTTGGGAAGTACCTAACTGATGGTAATATAATTTGTGTTGGTCTGTTTTTGCAGACAACTCACTTCCTTGAGGTTTATCATAACTTGAGTAATAAAAACCTTCATTTTTATACCAAGAAATACCTGAGAACTTCACGTCAACCAAGGTGTCTTCTTTAATTATTTTAGACTCCGTATCCATAATAATTATTTTACGCCAATCCGATCCTCCTTCGGAAATAGAATAGGCAGCTGTTTTTCCATCTTTAGAAAAACTCAAGGAACCTAGTGAAGTCGTTGCATCTTTTGAAAATGTATTTGGATCTAAAAAAAGAGTTTCTATGCCGTCTTTTTTTCGATAGACAACATATTGATTTTGCAAGCCGTCATTTTTATAAAAATAGGTGTAATCACCTTCTATAAAAGGAGTGCCTAGCTTTTCGTAATTCCACAATTCTGTTAACCGTTTTTTTAGCTGCTCCCTATAGGGGATTTTACTTAAGTAGTCGAAGGTAACATCGTTTTCTGCTTTGACCCAGTTTTCGGTTTCTTCACTACGATCGTCTTCTAACCACCTGTAATTATCGATAACTTCAGTTCCAAAAAAGGTATCTCTAACGGCTTTTTTTATTGTTTCGGGATAGTTCACTTTAATGCTCTTTTGTTTTGTTTCTTTTGCACAGGAGGCAAGAATTGCACTCGTAAAAAGAATAATAAAGGTTAAGTATTTCATCGTTTTAGGGTTTACATCCTTAACTATCTAAATTTGTTAATTGTTTATCTAGTAAGAACTTAGATTCACACCAAATCTAATGTTTTAATAAACAAGACGCAAAAAGGCTAAGCTAAGTCTGCTAATAAGGAGTTTTAAGCATAAAAAAAAGGCCTTAAAATGAAGACCTTCGTAGTAGATAACTCATTTCTTCAATCAGTCTGGAGTTGTTTTGACATAACCACAACTCATTTAAAAATACGGGGCTATACAAGGCCATCCCCTTAAAGAGTCAAGATTTTTAATCCCTAACAAAACGAACTGAAAAGCCGCTCTGATTGTTGCTGGCCCCCCTGCCTAGGCTACTGCTCTCGTAGTTCAGGAGACGGTACCATGAGCCTAAATCGGCCACAGTAGAACTCCAAAAGATCGTATCGAACCCTTCACCATCACTGTCGAACGAACCATCGTTGATACGGGTGGCCTCAGGGAAGGCATTGAACTCACTGCTGTTGTTTAAGCTTTGGTCATTGCTCACTGCTCCAATCTCTGTTGAACTAAAAACCCAACCAGTATTAGACGCCATTGACTTGGCTATTTTGTTGCCTGTATTGGTTTGGTCATAATTATAGCTATTGGCAATAAGGTGGTTTTCTAAAGTCGTCCACTCGGCATCACTGGGTACGTGCCAGCCCTCTGGAGCAAATTCTTTGTTTGGCGTGTCAGGGTCAGTATCGTGCATTCCCATTACCGCATACCAATTATAAAATCTTGGCTTTGTTGGGTCATTATTGTAATAACACCAAGCGCCTGTAGTAAGATTGCTCCACTCTGTAGCACCCGTGACTTGTGGAATAGGCGTGCCATCTCGGTACGTTTCCATAGCGGCATTGTCAACCGTCCAAACCTGGTCTCCGTATGTGATGTAGTCATAAGTGTTTCCATCGATGTCTGTTACTGAAGTTGTCTGGTTATTGCCTGTCTGATTTTGAAGATTTGCTGTTAACGTATAGGTAATTAGATCATCATCTCCTTCATTTTCATCATCATCTTCAGTAAATACTGCAGACGTATCAGTCAAATCAATAATAGATATCATTGTTTGATCTTCTCCTACAAGAAAAGCATTTTGAGAACTATCGGACCATTCCCAAACGTCAGTTTCTGTTTTAACACCTTGATTACTTCCTGTCCAAGTGAATGTATAGGTTCCATAGGCGGAGATCGAAATGGTTACATCCGTTGCCGCTGTACAGCCCTCTATGTAAGTGTCTTCTTCCCCTTCTTCATTTTCTATGATACATGGGTCTTGATACCACTCATTGGAGGCATCTTCATTAAATTGATACCTGCTTACAAAATTCCAAGTTTTGATTAATTTTGAATGGTTTGAGTCCCCAGAAGCTGACGTACTTTCACTCATTGGTTCGTCTTTATCTACCTCATAATCGCCATCTAGGCCATTACATATTTCATAGTTTTCAAAGTTAGTAGGAATATTCAATACTATATTAAACGTGGCACTGATTGTATCGTCAGTTTCCGTTACTACAACATCAGTTAAGGTTGCAATTGTTGATAATACACCTTCTATGTCAAGTTTTAAATCTACACTAGAAACCGTTCCATCTGAATCTTCATTCAATACATAAGTTCCAGAGAATGTTTCAGTATCTCCATTTACTATAAAACTCATAATATAAATTTCATCCATAAACTCAAGGAAATTAAACGTACAGGTATTTGTCATTAAGCGTTGGTTACCTGAAAAATCCCACTTTCCATAAATTGTTATTTTAGCTTCTGCAGGCGTTTGTTCTGAAACCGTACCAGTTGCATTCAATTCAGTAATTCCGTTATTATTAGTTGGTGCTACAGTAATTGGATCATCATTGCTACTACAAGCAACAACCAGCATAATAGTAAATAAATAAAGTAATTTTTTCATAATTGTTTGAAGTTAAATTAGATTGTAAATGTAAAGTAATTAGTAGTTATATTATTATTATTATTATTATTTAATTTAAGTTGAGTCGTTCTAAAATCTGTCAATTTATTTTAGGACATGATATTTTTATATAAAAAAGCCACGCAAATTTGCGTGGCTTTTTCATTAGTATTCAATCTAGCTATAGATTAGAATTGGTAGTTTAACGATAAGTTAAACATCGTTCCTAATTGGATACTGCCATCTTCGGAGGTCATAGCCCCTACCAGCACTTCTCCTGCAGTATAGCTGAGTTTGTTGGTGTCGTTTTCATAAGTGGCTCCAGCTGGACCGATCACTTGTTTTGAAATAGTTTGACTAAATCCTGAAAGGCTTGCAAGCAAAATAGCTAAAGTAAAATAGCGCATGAGTTAAATTGGTTTATCATGTAAAGATAGGGAACTATTTACCAATTAAGGCAAGGGTAGGTACAGCAAAAAAAATATCCCCAAAAATAAATTATTATTCTTGGAGATAAATTGTGACCCAAGCTTACGAAAGTTCAAACTTTGTTGAGAATTTTCAGAAACTTTTAATACTATAAATTTAAATCCTAAAGCATATCCAAAAACTATTTTAAAACCAGCGCCTTAGGGCGCTGGTTTAAAAAGCGAGACTGCACAAGGCAGCCCACTTAAATAGTCAAGAGTCAAGAAAATTAATCCCTGACAAAACGAACTGAAAAGCCGCTCTGATTGTTGCTGGGCCCCCTGCCTAGACTACTGCTCTCGTAGTTCAGGACACGGTACCATGAGCCTAAATCGGCCACAGTAGAACTCCAAAAGATCGTATCGAACCCTTCACCATCACTGTCGAACGAACCATCGTTGATACGGGTGGCCTCAGGGAAGGCATTGAACTCACTGCTGTTGTTTAAGCTTTGGTCATTGCTCACTGCTCCAATCTCTGTTGAACTAAAAACCCAACCAGTATTAGACGCCATTGACTTGGCTATTTTGTTGCCTGTATTGGTTTGGTCATAATTATAGCTATTGGCAATAAGGTGGTTTTCTAAAGTCGTCCACTCGGCATCACTGGGTACGTGCCAGCCGTCTGGAGCAAATTCTTTGTTTGGCGTGTCAGGGTCAGTATCGTGGATACCCATTACCGCATACCAATTATAAAACCTTGGTTTGGTTGGGTCATTGTTGTGATAACACCAAGCGCCTGTAGTAAGATTGCTCCACTCTGTAGCACCCGTGACTTGTGGAATAAGTGTTCCATCTCGGTACGTGACCATAGCGGCATTGTCAACCGTCCAAACCTGAGTGCCGTAAGCGATGTAGTCATAAGTGTTTCCATCGATGTCTGTTACTGAAGCTGTCACGGTATTGTCTATCTGACTTTGAAGATTTGCTATTAATGCATCTATATAGGCTTTTGTTGCTGCATCCTGCGCCTCTGTGGGGTCTTGTAAATTTTTTATTTGTTGGCTGTTTGCGGAGTTGTTTTCTGCAAGAACCGAATCTAAATCGGGTGTTGTTGGTGTGGCATTGCCACTGTTTGCTGCATACAAGGCATAAGGAACACTGAGCAGTTGTGTCGTTCCCATAGCCACATAGTCATTAGGCCCGTCTATGCTTAACTCAATGCCAAGAAAGTAACTGCCCAAGGACCATTCGATTTCTGAAAACACACCTGTATTGGCAGTTCCTTCGCCTATTATTAAAGTGACTTGACCCAAATCATCTGTTGGGACATAGTGGGTTTCTGTAAAAACAGGGACTGTTGTTTGTGCCCCCTGAATAACATTAAACTTGAAATGTACGTTGGAGTTTATAATCAACTCTCCTGTAGTGTTTCTGACCGTCGCTTGGTAATTAAAACCCTGTGGGGTTTGCGCTTGTAGTTGTGTGAGTGATGCTACGGCTAGGCATAGGAAAATGTAAAACTTTTTCATTGTTTGATAATTTTATATGTGTTGGATTTTAAGAAAGAAGATATGCCTATGGTTACAAACAATCTAAACTGATAAATTCTTCTATAGTCAGTTCTGTATAGCCATCTTCTAAACCGGAAAGGTGGTCTATACTAATCGTATCATCAGAATTCTTTGTTACAGTAAAACTCTGACCAAAGACTGCATCAAATTTAAATTCTGTGGGACTATTAAAAGCCGGGTTTAAGACCAGGGCATAACTCGAAGCAGATATTATAGGGTATTGTAAAAAGCAGCCTTGTTCGTCAGGATTGTCATTGAGTATTTCATAAAAAGACCAACCCTCATATTGTTCAACAGTCTGCCCGTCGTATGTATAGGGGGCATAAGATAAGTCAAAATGGACATACCTTACTCCATTAGTAATATCTTTACGATAAACCTTACCTTTTAGAAATTCTAGTAAATTTAAATTTTCATTAATCTGACTATGAAGGTTATTAACTGCTGCTGCAATTAAAGC
>ENA-OQVM01003858-OQVM01003858.1-marine-metagenome-genome-assembly--contig:-NODE-3858-length-15841-cov-6.238899_pt1 | contig 15841 bp, 15 predicted proteins | sample MGYA00237776_ERZ505498 | MGnify/ENA primary metagenome ERZ505498 (study PRJEB26159, sample SAMN06265151) | marine metagenome | isolation source: Helgoland LTER site | place: Germany:Helgoland, sampling... | reverse complement strand
TCCAAATCCTTGGGCAATTTCTTTACTGTCCGCGATCTGCTGGATCAGGGCATCCAGGGCGAGGTGATCCGTCTGGTTATGCTCGGCACGCATTACAGCAAGACAATGGACTGGACTGAAACCCGCCGCGCCGAGGCGGAAGGCACGCTGCGCAAGTGGTTTGGCATCTTGCAAGGCCACGGCTTTGGGCCGGAACTGATTGCGGCACTGCAGGCCGATGGCAAATGGCAACCCGATGAGGAGTTTATCGGCGTTCTGGCAAATGATCTGAACACGTCGGGTGCTTTGTCACGGCTGCATGTCTTGTCCAAGGGCAAAACCCCTGTGGCGCTTGCAGGGTTTGCTTACGGGCTGCAGATGCTGGGGCTGGTCAATGACTGGGCGGCAATCCCACAGTTTGATGGCGGTGAAGCTGGCGCTGGTGTTGTTCCAGAGGTTGCAGCACGTGTCGATGCGTTACTCGCAGATCGTGCAACCGCACGCGCGGCGAAGGATTGGGCGCGCGCGGATGAAGTACGCGATATCCTCAATGCCGCTGGCGTGCAGGTCACGGATGTGGGCGGTCAGGCCACTTGGGCGCCGGGGCCGGACTTTGACGCAGCCAAGCTGGAGGTGCTCTAGCATGACCAAAGAGCGACTTTACCTTTTTGATACCACGTTGCGCGATGGTGCGCAGACCCAAGGTGTGCAATTTTCGGCTGACGAAAAGCATCAGATTGCCGCCGTTCTGGACGACCTTGGTGTTGATTATATCGAAGGTGGCTGGCCGGGTGCGAACCCGACCGATACAGCGCTTTTTGCCGCGCCACCCAAGACAAAGGCGACCTTCACAGCCTTTGGCATGACAAAGCGGGCAGGGCGGTCGGCTGAAAATGATGACGTCCTTGCTGCCGTAATGAACGCAAAGACAGACGCGGTCTGTCTTGTGGGAAAGGCGCACGATTTTCATGTGACAACAGCACTTGGGATCACGTTGGAAGAGAACCTTGAAAACCTCTCGGCCAGCTTTGCCCATATCAAGGCGCAAGGACGCGAAGGGCTGTTTGATGCCGAACACTTCTTTGATGGCTACAAGGGCAATCCGGAGTATGCGCTCAAGTCCATTCATGCGGCCTATGATGCCGGTGCGCGGTGGATTGTCCTGTGCGATACCAATGGCGGCGCGCTGCCTCATGAAGTGTCCGAGATTGTAACCGCAGTCATCGCCAGCGGCATTCCGGGTGATCATCTGGCCATTCATACCCACAATGACACTGAGAACGCGGTAGCCAATTCCCTAGCTGCTGTAATGGCCGGCGCGCGACAGGTCCAAGGCACCCTGAATGGTTTGGGCGAGCGTTGTGGCAACGCCAATTTGACGACCCTGACCCCGACATTGCTGCTGAAAGAGCCCTACGCCAGTCAGTTTGAAACCGGAGTGACGCTTGAGGCACTGAAGGGCCTGCGCAAGGCATCGCGGATGTTGGATGATATCCTGAACCGAGTGCCTGCCAAACAAGCGCCTTATGTGGGTGCATCGGCATTTGCGCACAAATCGGGTCTGCATGCCTCGGCCATTGCCAAAGACCCCAGCACCTATGAACATGTTGATCCTGCAAGTGTGGGCAACACCCGCATCGTGCCGATGTCAAACCAAGCCGGACAATCCAACCTGCGCGCCCGTTTGCTGGATGCTGGCCTTGATGTGGCCGCAAACGATCCGGCCTTGCCGCGCATCGTGGAACGGATCAAGGAGCGCGAGGCGCAGGGCTATTCTTACGACACCGCTCAGGCGAGCTTTGAGCTGTTGGCCCGTCAAGAGCTGGGTACTTTGCCGCGTTTTTTTGAGGTCAAGCGCTACCGCGTCACGGTTGAGCGGCGCAAGAACAAGCGCAACCAGATGGTGTCGCTGTCAGAGGCTGTTGTCGTCACCAAAGTGCACGGCAAGAAGATGTTGAACGTCAGCGAAAGCCAAGGCCCTGATGGATCGGACCAAGGCCCAGTGAACGCTTTGGCGCGGGCCTTGTCCAAAGACCTTGGACCCTATCAAGAGATTATTGATGACATGCAGCTGGTTGATTTTAAGGTGCGGATCACAAATGGCGGCACAGAGGCCGTAACGCGGGTCATCATTGATAGCATGGACGGGCAGGGCAACTATTGGTCGACGGTCGGCGTCAGCGCCAACATCGTTGACGCGTCATTCGACGCGCTGATCGACGCGATCAATTGGAAGCTGATCCGCGATGGAGCGAAGGCCGACGCATGAGTTTTGAGGCTTGTGCCCAACTGGTCGAAAAGGCCGATCCGCTCCGCTTTCGCGTGGCGATGGCCGCGCCTGTGCCTGCCCGCCAGATCCTGTTTCCTCTTTACGCCTTTAACATCGAAGTGGCCCGCGCCCCTTGGGTGACGCAAGAGGCGATGATTGCCGAAATGCGCCTGCAATGGTGGCGTGATGCGTTGGAAGAAATCGCCCAAGGAAAGACGCCGCGAAGACACGAAGTTGTGGATGCCTTGGCGGGCTGTCTGGACCGCGAAGGGGCGGTCTGCCTTGATGGTTTGGTCGCGGCGCGGCGGTGGGACATCTACAAAGACCCGTTCGAGGATCGCGCGCATTTTGACGAATACATCAACGCGACCTCTGCACATTTGATGTGGACGGCGGCGCGCCTGTTGGGCCCTGCAGATGAGGCAGTTGTACGCGACTTTGCCTGTGGTGTTGGCACCGCCAATATTTTCCAGGCTGTTCCCGCATTGCAGGCCCAAGGCCGTGTTCCATTGATGGATGGGTCAGAGAACGGGATTGTGCAACTAGCAAGTCAAGGGATTGTTCGGCTGGATAAGGCCGCATCAGCCCGAAAAGATGTGTCGAAACAGGCTTCCGCTGCTTTGGTTGCGGGGTATCATGCCCGTCCGGTTCTGCGGATGGTTCAAGCTACGCCGGAACGGGTCTTGGCGGACGCGCTCGACACAAACCCTGCCCGCGATAGTCTGCGGTTTTTGAACGTGTCTTTGCGCGGATGGTGGCGCTAGAAGGGCGCGACCAGAGTCGAAGCAATAAACCTTGCGCTCTACACCGCCATTTTCGGCTGCCGGACCAGCCAGATCAACGACCCACCTGCCAGCACCAAGAACGGCACCATCGCAAGGTTCACCGCATTCCAGCCTTCGACCGGTGTGCCGCCAGAGCAGTTCATCAACCCGCCTGATGCCAACGACGCAACCGTCACCATGCCAAAGACAATCATGTCGTTCATGCCTTGGACTGACCCGCGTTCTTCCGGCTTGTGGGCACCTGCCAACATTGTTGTGGCGCCGATAAAGCCGAAGTTCCAACCTATGCCTAGCAAGATCAGCGCGACATAAAAGTTGCCCAGTTCCACACCGGAAAGCGCCACGCCACCGGCAAGGGCAAGGATGACCAGACCCAGTGCAACGATGCGTTCAACGCCGAAGCGGGCGATCAGATGACCTGTAAAGAAAGAAGGCGCAAACATTGCTAACACATGCCCTGAAACGATGTCATTGGCGTTGTCTGTCGTAAACCCGCAGCCGAGAACCGCCAAAGGCGTCGAAGTCATGACCAAGTTCATAAGGGAGTAAGAAACCATTGCGCAGATGATTGCCACAAGAACGCGGGGGTCGCGTAGCAGTTCCATACGGCTGCGACCGGCGGTTGTGACGGCCTGTGGTTCTGTCTTCGATCCCTTGGGTAGATCGAGCCAGAGAAAGAGCAGCATCCCAACAAGGTTCAGCACGATAATTGCGATGTATGTGCCAAGAAAGGGTACAACATACGCGTCTTGAACGAGTTTGTTCAGCTGTGGGCCGACAATGGCTGACAGCAACCCACCAGCCATAACATAGGAAATCGCTTTCGGGCGGAAGGCCTCGGACGCGGTATCTGTTGCTGCAAAGCGGTAAAATCCTTGCGCGGACATGTAGATACCGGTCAGGTAAGATCCTGCCAGCAACGTGATAAACGAGCTAGTGTAGAGCCCGTATGCCGAGACGGCCGCACCGGTCGCGCCAGCAAACGCGCCGATGAAGAACCCAAAACGGCGTCCGTTGCGCTGCATCAGCGGGCTGATCCACGGCGCGGTTGTCATAGATCCGAAGACGATGAATGAAATGGGCAGGGTCGCAAGGCAAATGTTTGAAGCAAGCTGGCCACCAACCAAACCGCCGACGACGAAAATCATGGGCAATTGTGCGCCCAGGATGGCTTGGGCCAACACCAGAACGGCTACATTGCGTTTGGCCCGTGTATCGTCAACGTATGTCATATGTTGTATCCGTAATGTGTCGTAGTGCATCGGTACGCCCGGCCAGAGAGAGGCGCAAGACCTGCTTAGGGCTGATCGATGATATGAGCGAAGCTGCCGCTCACATTGTTGTGTATCAATCCCATGGGGGACAGGGAATTCCCTTCGGCGTCTTGGGCTTGAAAAAGTGGCGCGCCTTCTGCCCTGATTGTTGTGGCATAGTGGAATTCATGACCTTTTGATTTGCCCGCGAAGGGGCCTTGGCTTGCAAAAAGATCACGGTATCCAAGATGCAGTTTTCGCGCGGCAAAGGATGTCTCAAGCGCCAGAAGCCCCGCCATTTGATGCACAACGCAGTCTTTGTCGGTCAGTGTTTCACCTAAAATCATATAGCCGCCACACTCGCCATAGATTAGCGCTTTGCTTGCACGCAGCGTGCTGAAAAAGCGACTGTTGGCAGCTAGTTGGCCCGCGTAGAGTTCCGGATATCCGCCGGGCAAATAGACAAGATCTGATGCGGGGACCGGATCATTTGCCAAGGGCGAAAAGACTTGCAGTGTCGCGCCTGCATCCTGCCAGTCTTGCAGCAAGTGCGGGTAAATGAAGGCAAAAGCGGCATCCTGGGCGACGGCAATTCTCTGGGCGGGCGGCTGACGCCGTGATGGGTTCGCTTGGGGTGGCATCGGCTGCAGCAAAGCCTGCAGCGCTGCCATATCGCAATTTGCGTCAATCAGTTCTGCCGCATTGTTGAGGAAAATTTCCAGATCAGGGCGCTCTTGCGCTTGGACAAGGCCGAGGTGCCTTGAAGGATGCGTTAGCGTGGCTGTGCGTGGTATCGCTCCCAAAACAGGAATATCGCTAAGGGCGCGGCGCAGTATTGTTTCGTGGCGTGGTGATCCGACATTGTTGAGGATCACACCTGCGACATTGACAGATGGATCATGGTGGATGAACCCATTTGCCAAAGGCGCAATAGAACCTGCCATCTTCCCTGCATCGATCACCAACACGACCGGCATGCCGAGTATGCGCGCGAGGTCTGCAGTGGACCCTTTGCCGTTGGGCGGGGCGCCATCAAAGAGGCCCATGGCGCCTTCGATGATGAGTGGAACAGGACCTGCGCTGAGGGACTTGATACGGGTATCAGTCATCGCCCAAGCATCAAGATTGAGGCAAGGGTGTTTGCAGGCTGCTTCGTGAAACTTTGGGTCGATGTAGTCAGGACCCGATTTGGCGGCCCTTACGTGCACGTCACGTTTTGTCAGCGCCCGCAAAAGGCCAAGGGTGATGGTGGTTTTGCCGCTGCCCGACGATGGCGCGGCGATGATAAAACTCATCGCATATGGAGGCGCGTGGATGCCTCCGGCGGGAGTTTTCTGGGCAAGATGATAAGTGGGTGCATGCGCTAGGCGGATTCGGCTGGGCGCCCGCGACCCAGTGGGTCGAGGTTGCGGGGCGGTTGGCCTGCTGCCATGTTCTGCCAGTCGAGCACTTGACGCATCAAAACGGAACGACCGACACAAATGATGGCGGGCGGGGCCAGTTCCGCCTTTGCGATATCGTCTACAATGGTGCCGAGGGTGGTCTCTAGGACCTGTTGGGCGTCGGTGGTTGCTGTTGTTACGACTGCAACGGGCTCGTGCAGGCTTCGTCCGGCGTTTACGAGTTGTTCAACGATTTGGGCGATGTGCTTCATGCCCATGTAAATCACAATGACTTGGCTACCCTTGGAAATGCTCACCCAGTCAAGCGAACTGGGTGTGTTGCCCGATTGGTCGTGCCCCGTCACAAAGGTGACAGATTGGTTTACATCGCGGTGCGTTACAGGGATGCCCGCATAGGCCAGCCCACCGATGCCCGCGGAAATACCAGGGATTATGCGGATCGGAACGCCATGCTGCACGAGCGTTTGTGCTTCTTCACCACCCCGACCGAAAACGAATGGATCACCGCCTTTAAGCCGCAGGACGCGTTTGCCCGCGCGCGCCAGATCGACCAAACGCAGCGAAATATCACGTTGTTTGGCAGAGGGCTTGCCGCCGCGCTTTCCCGCGTAGATGTGTTCTGCCTGTGGTGCCCATGTCAGGATGTCCTCTTGCACGAGCGCATCATAGATCACGACATCGGCCTGACGCAGCGCATTCACCGCATGCAAGGTCAATAGCCCCGGATCGCCGGGGCCAGCGCCGCACAACCAGACCCAACCGGGTTCCAGCGTTGGCCACTTATGGGCGGGAAGGGGGATGTCTGACTTCATGCAGTCTTTATGCCGCTGATTGTCAGAATTGAAAAGCCGACAAACGACCTCGGATTGGTGATTGCCGTCATTGCCTTGCCTGCCTATCGTCGCGCGCAATGATAGATGAGACCACACCAGAATTGCGCCGCGGGTGGACCACGGGTGCTTGTGCGACGGCGGCGACCAAAGCGGCATTGATGCGGCTTTGGGGCGGGGCGTTTCCGCGCGAAGTTGGGATTACTTTGCCAAAAGGTGAAACACCTGTCTTTCCACTCGCGCTGGCAGAAGCTGGTGATGGTTGGGCACGGGTCGGAATCACCAAAGATGCGGGCGATGATCCTGATGTCACCCATGGTGCGCTGATCGTTGTTACGGTTTCGACTTCTGACGGGGGTATCTTTTTCGCTGCTGGAGACGGCGTAGGCACCGTTACAAAGGCCGGATTGCCAATTGGTGTTGGCGAGCCTGCGATTAATCCAGTGCCCCGTCAGATGATGACAGACGTTGTCCAGGAGATGGCCGCAGAGTTTGGCAAGCCGGCTGATGTTTTGATCGAAGTCTCTGTGCCGGGAGGACAGGAGCTTGCCCTCAAAACCTGGAACCCGCGCTTGGGGATTGAAGGGGGGCTGTCTATTCTTGGCACCACGGGTGTTGTCCGCCCGTTCAGCTGTGCCGCCTGGATTGCCTCGATCCACCGCGGCATTGATGTGGCGCGCGCAAACGGGACGCCCCATGTGGCAGGGTGTACGGGGGCGACCTCGGAACGCGAGGTACAGGCGCTTTATGGCCTGCCTGATCATGCGATGCTGGATATGGGTGATTTTGCCGGTGGTATGCTGAAATATTTAGTCAAACACCCCGTTGGCAAAGTCACCATCGGCGGCGGGATCGGAAAAATTACGAAACTCGCGCAGGGGGCTATCGATCTTCATTCCGGCCGTAGTCAGGTAGATTTTGTCCGTTTGGCAGAGATGGCCGGGGACGCACGGGTCGCAGGTGCCAATACCGCGCTGGAGGCTTTTGAGATTGTTGGCCCAGACTTAGCAAAGGTGGTAGCGCAAACCGCCCTGCGTCAGGTGCAAGACAGGTTCGGGTCTGCCGATATTGAATTTGATATTGTTGTCATCGACCGCAAGGGGACGATTATCGCGAGGGCGGGCGAATGACGTTGCTTTTGCTGGGCGGCACTGGTGAAGCCCGCCAGATCGCGACGCATTTGCGTGATCAAGACGCAGTGATCTCGCTTGCCGGTGCAACGCGCCAACCTGATGCGCAGCCTTTGCCGACACGGATTGGCGGCTTCGGCGGGTCGCGGGGATTTCAGGACTATTTGCGCGATGCGAGCATTCATGCCGTGCTGGATGCAACACATCCTTTTGCACACCGGATCACAGCGCGCACCGCAGAGATATGTCAGGCGCTGAACGTGCCATACATTCAGTTCTTGCGACCACCGTGGAAGGCTGAACCCAAGGATCGTTGGATCGAGATTGCTACCGAGGAAGAAGCCGCACAGCATATCCCCACAAAAGCGGTCGTTTTTCTAGGCACAGGGCGGCAGACATTGGCACGCTTCGCCAATCTTGAAGGTCGCAAGGTGTATTGCCGCCAGATTGACCCGCCTTCGCAGCCGTTTCCCTTTGCTGGGGGCGAATTTATTGTTGGGAGGCCACCGTTCTCTGTGGCCGACGAGGTCGCGCTGTTTCAGTCGCTCAAGGTCGACTTTTTGATCGTGAAGAATGCCGGGGGTGATCCAAGCCGGACCAAGCTCACTGCAGCGCAAAAGCTAGGCATTCCCGTTCTCATGATTGCGCGACCTGAGCAAGGCGATTGGCCAGTTGTCAGCACCATTGAGGCTGCTCTCGATTGGGTGCAAAAATTGTGAAAGAGCGTGTGATCCAAACCGATGCTTGCGTTGCCGAAGGCGCAGCTTGGCTAGGTAATGCTGACCCGCGATTTGCCCAAGCGATGGAGGATCTGCCGCCGTTGCCGCTGCGCTTGAAACCCGATGGTTTTGCGGAATTGCTGAGCGCGATTGTCAGCCAGCAGGTAAGTGTCGCGTCAGCCAATGCCATTTGGGGCCGGTTGCATGATGCAGGAATGACCGAAGCGTCGAGGGTTGCTAACACGACCGAAGACGCGTTGCGCGCACTGGGGTTAAGCCGCCAAAAGGCCAGATATGCCCATGCTTTGGCCGCCGCAGAGATCGACTACGCCGGGCTCCGGAACTTACCCGCAGACGAAGTCATTGAGGCGCTCACTTCTGTACCGGGTATTGGGGCTTGGACAGCGGAGATATACGCGATGTTTTCGCTTGGCCGTGCTGATGTCTTTGCCCCCGGCGATCTGGCCTTGCAGGAGGCTGCAAAACTGATCTTCGATCTGCCTGAACGTCCAAAGGAAAAAGCGTTTCGCGCGATGTCAGAGGCTTGGTCGCCTTGGCGGTCGGTTGCAGCCCGGATCATGTGGGCCTACTACAAACAACACAAACAACGAGAAGGCGTCAGATGACACGCGGATTAGAAGCACAGCGGCGCGAGCCGGTCTCAGGGGAAACACGGTCTTGCGTGGTATTCTTGCACGGTTATGGCGCGAATGCGGCTGATTTGATTGGCCTGGCTGACCCTTTGGCGGATCACATGCCAGATACGTTGTTTATTTCACCGGATGCCCCTGAAGAGTGCCTTGGCGCACCAATGGGCCGCCAATGGTTCCCTATTCCCTGGATTGATGGATCGAGCGAGGAAGAAAGCAAAGCGGGGCTAGAACGCGCTGCCGCTGATCTGGATGCCTTCCTTGACGGTGTGATGGTCGATGAAGATCTGCTTCCTGAACAGGTGATGGTCTTGGGCTTTTCGCAAGGCACAATGATGGCGCTGCATGTGGTCCCGCGCAGGGAAGATCCGATTGCTGGGATTGTCGCGTTTTCGGGCCGTTTGCTGGAGCCAGAATTGCTGGCCGATGAAACGCAAAGCCGCCCGCCGGTCTTGTTGATCCACGGGGATGCTGATGATGTTGTTCCGCCGGAATCACTGCCGCAAGCGGCAGAGGCCCTGCAAGAGGCGGGATGGAAGGAAGTCTATGCCCATTTCATGAAAGGGACGGGTCATGGGATTGCGCCGGACGGCCTGCAAGTGGCCTTGGCCTTCATGCGTGACCGTTTTGGTATGAGCTAAATCGCGCGCATCTCTCTGCCGTGCTTAAGGGTTCTTTACAATTTGCCCATCATAGGGTGCCTGGGGGACTCTCTCCATTTGCTCCAATGCAGGTCTTCTTATGCATAGTCCCATCGTCTCACTCCTCGGCCCCAAGAATCGCCTCGGCTGGGTCATCCGCTATGCGATCTTGGCATTGGGTGTTGTAGGAACAGTCTTTGCGCATGACGTGCTCTCTGATCATGCATTTCACGGGATCATCGGCGATTATGTCGGCGCAATGGTTATGATTGGATTGCCGCTCTATGCGGTGTCGACGGGGATCATGGCGGATATGGGCAAACTGCGTGTCCAACTTATTCAGGCCAGCGAAACCGATCAAATGACTGGTTTAATGCAACGTCCCGCTTTCTTGCGCCAAACTCAGCGAAAGCTGCTTCAGACGGGTGTCTTGATGGCGTTGGATATTGACGGCCTCGGTAAAATCAACGCGGAGCATGATTATTTCGCTGGTGATTTATGCCTGATGGCTTTGGCGATCCGGCTGCGTGAAGTCACGCGTGACACTGATGTAGTGGGGCGGGTCGATGGTGCGACGATCGCGGTGTATCTGCCCGGCACACCACTTGATGCAGGACGCAGCGTAGCAGAGCGTTTGGCGCAAGGTATACAAGTAACGACTGGAACAACTCGATTTGAAGTGACGGTTTCTGTTGGTGTTGTCATGGCAGACGGTGAAACACCCTTAGGAACACTGATGCAGCGGGCAGAAACCGCGCTGATGCGGGCCAAGTCGCGTGGCCGTGCGCAAGTGATGACAAATGAAGAGCAGCGCGCGGCTTAATCGCCCATATTTTCCACTTTATGTCGCATATTCTGGGGGTTGTCACATTTCTGACGCCATATATAGTTCATCCTAAGACGAATGCGGGACTGCCGCTTTGACTGTTCCCGCACAGCCTATTTGGGGTGTGATTAATGACGCAGACGGAATTCAGAACTGACTTTGTACGAGAGCCGGGCGCGCTCAAACACTACCCTGCGCTTGTCCTGAATGCCGACTATCGTCCGCTGTCTTATTACCCGCTCTCGTTGTGGCCTTGGCAAGAAGCGGTGAAAGCGGCTTGGCTCGACCGTGTTGATATTGTCAGCGAATATGATGAGGTGGTGCGCAGCCCTTCAACGACGATCAAAATCCCTTCAGTTGTTGTTCTCAAAGACTATGTGAAGCCGCAAAAGCAGGTCGCTTTCACGCGCTTCAACCTCTTCCTGCGTGATGAGTTTTGTTGCCAGTATTGCGGTGCGCGCGGTGATCTGACCTTCGATCATGTGGTTCCTCGTGCCAGTGGCGGTATCACAAGTTGGCAGAACGTTGTTGCGGCCTGTTCGCCGTGCAATTTGCGCAAGGGGTCTCGCTCACTCAAACAGTGCGGAATGAGTTTGCAGAAACCGCCGCGTCAGCCCGTGCCAGAGCAATTGCATAATGTCGGGCGCAAATTTCCGCCTAATCACTTGCATGATAGCTGGATGGATTTTCTCTATTGGGATGCCGAACTGGAAGCCTAGACTTGGACGCTGTAGCAGGGTAGTGAACACGCGTTAGCGCTAACGTACTATCCATAGGGGAGTTTGCTGTGGTCTCTCGCGTCATTCCGGTCGAGGAATTCGATCTTGTTATTTTCGGCGGCACCGGCGATTTGGCCCGGCGCAAAATCCTGCCAGGGTTGTTCCGACGCTTTTTGTCAGGGCAGATGCCCGCAGGATCGCGGATTATCGGTGCGGCGCGATCTGAGCTTGATTCCGCAGGTTATCGCGAAATGATCGCCGACGCCGTTGCGGAATTTGGTGGCGAAGAGTCAAATGATAAAAAGGGCTTAGAAGCCTTTCTTAATCAACTTGAGTATGTCGCAATCGATGCACGGGGTGAAGGCGGTTGGTTTGATCTGGCGAAGATCGTACGCCAAGATGTCGTGCAGGCTTTCTACTTTTCGGTGGCCCCGTCGCTGTTTGGTGATTTGGCAGAGCGGTTGCACACTAACAAGATTGCCAATCGCAAAAGCCGTATCGTTGTTGAAAAACCATTTGGCCGCGACCTTGAGTCGGCCCGTGCGTTGAATGAAACGCTTGCCGCCCATTTTGACGAAGGGCAAATCTATCGCATTGACCATTATCTTGGGAAAGAGACCGTCCAGAACCTGATGGCGGTGCGCTTTGGCAATGTTTTGTTTGAGCCGCTGTGGAACAACCACTACGTCGATCATATCCAGATCACGGTTGCGGAAACCGTCGGCGTCGGCGGGCGCGGGGCTTATTATGATAAGTCCGGTGCGATGCGCGATATGGTGCAAAACCACCTGATGCAGTTATTGTGCCTGATCGCAATGGAGCCGCCTGGCCAGTTCGAATCTGACGCCGTCCGTGATGAAAAGTTAAAAGTTATCAGGGCGTTGCAACCCATTGATCATCATCACATCGTGCGCGGCCAATATGATGCAGGGTCTGATGGGCCCAGCTATCGTGAGGATGCGGAAAACCCCCGCAGCTTTACCGAAAGCTTTATTGCCATGCGCTGTCACATTGCCAACTGGCGGTGGGCGGGCGTGCCCTTCTATCTGCGCACTGGTAAACGCATGAAAGGGCGGTCCTCAGAGATTGCTGTTGTCTTCAAAGACCTCGGCCATACCATCTTTGAAGGGGACGAGGCGCGCCATCGCAATATCCTGTCAATCCGCCTGCAGCCGAACGAAGGCATGGACCTGCAAGTCACGATCAAAGAACCGGGGCCGGGTGGTATGCGCCTGATCGATGTGCCTTTGGACATGACCTTTGCTGATGCATTGGGTGACGGTGCCGAAGACGTCACGGACGCCTATGAGCGCCTGATTATGGATGTCATTCGCGGAAACCAGACCTTGTTTATGCGCGGTGACGAGGTAGAGGCTGCTTGGAGCTGGACCGATCCGCTGATCGAAAGCTGGGAAGCGCGCAATGATGTGCCGAAACATTATGATGCAGGTTCTGCCGGACCTGAAGACGCGATGATGCTGCTGCACCGTGATGGCCGCAAGTGGCGTGAAATTAGGGGCTAGCATCCGCTGACCGAAAAGAAGGACAGAAAAGATGAAACTCGTCGAATATCCAGATGCGGAAATGATGATGATGGATCTGGCGAACACCTTGGCCAGTGAGTTGGAAAACAGCCTTCTCACGCATGATCAGGTCTCATTTGCGGTGCCGGGTGGAACGACACCAGGCCCGATTTTTGACAGCCTTTGCGCTGTTGATCTGGATTGGAGCCGCATCAACGTAATGTTGACGGATGAACGTTGGGTGCCGGAAACATCCGAGCGATCAAATACAGCCCTGTTGCGCCAGCGACTATTTGTCGAACATGCCGCTGCTGCCAACTATGTGCCGCTTTATGCCGACGCGGCGACGCCTGAAGAAAAATTGCCTGAATTAGCACAGGCTTTGACTGCGCATCTTCCGCTATCGGTCGTGCTTCTGGGCATGGGGGCGGATATGCATACCGCGTCGATCTTCCCCGGCGCAGACCAGTTGGACCTTGCCTTGCATGGTGACGCTCCGCTTGTTGCAATGCGTGCCCCCGGTGCGCCAGAGCCACGGATAACGCTGTCTGCGGGCGTGCTGAAAAATGCGATGAGCCGACATATCGTTATTGTTGGTGGCGAAAAGCGGGCAGCGCTTGAAACGGCGCGCCATCTATCGCCCGAGGAGGCACCAGTCGCCGCAGTCTTAAAAGATTCGGTTGTACACTGGGCGGAGCGCTAGACCATGTGGACCAAACTGAACACACATCATGCAAAGGTTGCTGACCGTCGTTTCGAAACCCTCGTCGATGCTGCGCGCGCGCAGTCTTTCACTGCGCAAGTAGGTGATCTGCGTCTGGACTATGCAAAGACCAATATTGATGACGAAGGCCGGGCGCTTTTGATTGACTTGCTTAAGCAGGCCGGTGTCGCAGCCAAGCGGGATGCGATGTTCACAGGCGCCCCAATCAATGAAACCGAAGGCCGTGCTGTGCTGCACACAGCACTGCGCAATTTGGACGGTGGGCCTGTGTTGGTTGACGGGCAAAATGTCATGCCCGAGGTTCTAGACACTTTGGCGCTCATGGAAGCCTTTGCCGAGGATGTCCGCGCGGGACGCTTTGCGGGGCAGGGTGGCCAGATTACGGACGTCGTGAATATTGGCATTGGTGGCTCTGATCTGGGGCCTGCGATGGCGGTTCAGGCGATGGCCCCTTATCATGACGGGCCGCGTTGCCACTTTGTCAGCAATGTCGATCCCGCAGATGTTGCAGGCGTTCTGCGTGGCTGTGACCCCGCGACGACGTTGGTGATTGTGGCGTCCAAGACCTTCACTACGATTGAGACCATGACCAATGCCCGCACGGCGCAGGCGTGGATGGCGCAAAGCGTCACCGATACGGGCGCACAGTTTGCCGCTCTTTCCACGGCCCAAGACAAGACAGCTGCATTCGGGATTGATCCGTCGTGTGTCTTTGGTTTCGAGGACTGGGTTGGTGGCCGCTATTCCATGTGGGGCCCGATTGGCCTGTCGTTGATGATTGCCATCGGTCCAAAAGCATTCCGTGCGTTCCTGCGCGGTGCGCAGTCCATGGATCGGCATTTTCAGGCGGCCCCATGGGAAGAAAACCTACCAGCACTTCTGGCCTTGGTCGGGATTTGGCACAACCAGATTTGCGGCTATGGCACACGCGCTGTGCTGCCGTATGACAACCTTTTGGCGCGACTGCCTGCTTATCTTCAGCAGTTGGAGATGGAGAGCAATGGCAAGGGCGTCAGCATGGACGGCGCTGATCTAGAGGTGCATAGCGGCCCCGTAGTTTGGGGAGAGCCGGGCACGAACGGCCAACATGCGTTTTATCAATTGATCCACCAAGGTACGCGGGTCGTCCCTTGCGAGTTCCTTGTTGCAGCACGCGGCCATGAAGATGACTTGCACCACCAGCACCAGTTGTTGGTCGCCAATTGTCTGGCCCAGTCCGAGGCGCTGATGCGCGGGCGCACACTTGATGAGGCGCGCAGCAAGGTGGCCGACAAATTTGCGGGCGCTGAACTAGAACGGCAGGCCCGCCACCGTGTGTTCAAGGGCAATCGTCCATCTGTAACCATCGCATATCCGAAAATGACGCCCGAAGTATTGGGGCAAGTCGTGGCGCTTTATGAGCATCGGGTGTTTGTCGAGGGCGTCGTGCTTGGCATCAACTCCTATGATCAATGGGGGGTTGAACTGGGCAAAGAACTGGCCACCGCCTTGCAGCCTGTCGTCGAAGGCAAAGAGAGCGCTGCCGGCAAGGATGGCTCAACTGCCGCACTTGTCGATTTTCTGCAAAGTCATGGGGTGTCTTGAACACGGTTTTGTCATAAGCGGATGAGAACGCACAAAGGACTGACATGATGATCGTTGAATTGATACCGATGGCGATGGCCGCTGTTCTGGTTCTGGCAATGGTGCTTGAGATCAAGACGGGCCGTATCCCTAATTGGCTGACACTTTTGCCCTTCGTCCTCTTTGCTGTGCTGCTGGTCATGGCCGAAGATCGCACGGCGCTTTATTGGCAGATGGGGCTTGCAGCAGGCGTCTTTGTCTTTGGGATCGTGATGTTTGCAATTGGCGGTTCTGGCGCTGGTGCGGTCAAACTTATGACGGGAACGGCCTTGTTCGTCCCGCTTTCCAACGCGCTCTATACGGCTATCGTATTTTTCGTGATCTTCTTTGTCAGCTCATTCATATTTGTGCAGCTACGAAAAGCCATCGGATCAGAAGGCAGCACTTGGCATTTGATGGCCAATGCCGTGTTGCCACTCAGCTTCTCTATCGGATGCGCCGGACTTGTGGGGATGTTCTTGCTCTAGCAAGACTGTGTTCATGTGAAATTCTTGGAGCGGGTAACGGGAATCGAACCCGTAACTGAAGCTTGGGAAGCTTTCGTGATACCTTTTCACCATACCCGCGCCGATATCTAAGCCGTAATTGCGCGGCCCGTTGGCGTCAAGCCGCAATCAGCGCGCGCGCCTGCGCCTGCGCCCGCCATCTCCTCCGCCGCCCTGATTGTGATTGACCTGTGGGATTGTCACAATGCTGTTCAGGATCGGGAATGGCTCCACGGCGTTGGGGATGTTAGAGGCATTCACGAAATGCTCTTGAAACCGTGG
>ENA-OQVM01003852-OQVM01003852.1-marine-metagenome-genome-assembly--contig:-NODE-3852-length-15858-cov-2.913313_pt1 | contig 15858 bp, 14 predicted proteins | sample MGYA00237776_ERZ505498 | MGnify/ENA primary metagenome ERZ505498 (study PRJEB26159, sample SAMN06265151) | marine metagenome | isolation source: Helgoland LTER site | place: Germany:Helgoland, sampling... | reverse complement strand
GCTCGGCCAAGGCCACCTTATTATGGTGGCGGCAGCCATGCTTGGTATCGCCCAAGATCGGATGGCGAATATGCTTTAAATGCCGCCGTATCTGATGCTTACGGCCGGTGTGGGGGCTGCAGACCACCCAAGAATAACGGCTCTGAGCATAGCGACTGACCGGCAAGGCCAATTCCGCGCAGCCCTGACGACGAAAATCGGTTTGGGCCGACTGGGCTTGCGGCGCTTTGGCGGCGAACTTATCGCCGATCTTATCCAGCTGTTCGGTCAGGGCATAGTCCACGGCCAATTGTTCGGGCACAAAACCGCGGCAGATGGCCCAATAGGTTTTTTGCACCGACTGAGCACGAAACTGTTCGGCCAAGTGCCGCGCGACCGTATCGGTTTTGGCAATAATCACCAGGCCACTGGTCGGACGGTCGAGCCGATGCACGGTATGCACCTTGCCGAACTGATTCTGGCCGGCCAAATAGGTCTTCACCCGGCGGGCCAAGGTATCACTCTCGTGCCGATCCAGCCAAGAAGGGTGCATCAGCAGGCCTGGCGGTTTATCGACCACCAAGAGCCACTCGTCTTCAAAGATTACCTCTAACTCCGGCGTCATGCGCTGGGGTCCGCATCCAGGTCGATGCTTTCGCCCTCCTGCGCATCATAGCCCGGGTCATCTTCATCGCCTTCGACCAGCTCGGTAATGGACGGCTCGCGACACACCGCACACTGCCCTTCGATAAAGATGCGCTCCAAGAGCTCGTATTCGACCGGATGCACCATGCCCAAGTCAATTTCTCGGCAGGTGTTACACCAGGTATTGTGCAGGAAATCGGCCTGTTCGTCGGGATCTCGGGCGAAAAAATCCCGGCTGATGCGCTCATCACTGTCGGACATAGGGACGTTGCTCTAAAATTTGCCGGTATCTTAGCACAGCCCGGTCGATCCGCCTGCAGCGGCTGAGCTCGGTCAGCGCTAGAAGCCCCGCCCGATTCGTGCGATCATCCGCCTTTATTCAATCTAACAGCCTGCCTGCCCATGAATATCCCAACCTTTATCGCTTTTGAAGTCACCGATGTCGAAACTGGCTACCCCTATGCCATCGCCTGGTCCCTGCCCGACGGCCAATACAAGACCGTATTGGTGCGCCCAGAGGAAGACTGGCTGATCGACTTTGAAATGGGCCAATACAGCCCCGATGCACCGCCGCTGCAAGACTTGCTCGATAAGGGTGAGTCGGTCAAAGACATCCTAAAAGAATGGCAACACGACTTCGAGCGCGGCGAGCTCTACTGCCAAGACCCGATTCTGGCCCAATACTGTCTGGACCTGATGTTCAATGTGCTCGACAAGGAATGCGAATACGAGGTGGTATCGGAATACGACTGCTACGACAAGATCGATAGCTTCGATATAGACGACCAACGCCGCTGGATTATGGACACCGAGGGCCTCAACGCCACCCAGTGTGAGGATATGGTCCGGGCGATGATCTATGTTTATTCTAGAATGGAAGATGGGGAACTGTAGAATTAATACGAGAGGATTCCGGATCGACTCTCTTCCTATAGGCTTTGCAGCTCTAAACACTGTTGAACAAAAGGAAGCCAGTATCCGACTAGCCTGCGCTGCCGTGGGCTTCAGCGAAACCTGCTATCGCTGCAGTCGGAAACCAAGTGATGAGAACGTCCAACTTAGAATTCCATTAACTCGGGACTCATTATCCAAAACATAGTGACGCTCCATCAAATACGGTTCTGAGATGGTGGAGTGACAGAAAGCTTGACGAGTTAAACTGGTCTTTTATCCAACAAATCAACTAGAGCTGAGTTCGGTTTGAAGCCCCTGACCACTGATTGCAATATAGTCCGCGCTGCCTCAGCATCTAAACCATCCTCAGCTTTCTTTAACTGCCTCAATGCTTCTAAAACCACCTCTTGCTCCACAAACACCTCATTTGCTCGCAATATTTTAGGGTGTTCTGTGCCGGTAACGGACTCTCCAATTAAAAGCTCTTCAAATAATTTTTCGCCAGGCCGCAAGCCGGTGAATATAATTTCTATATCTCCATCGGGATTATGATCACCTTTGACTTCAAAACCACTAAGTTCGATCATACGATGGGCTAGATCTACGATTTTGACCGGGTCACCCATATCCAACACAAAAACATCGCCTCCTAGTGCCATGGCACCGGCCTGAATTACAAGCTGCGAGGCTTCAGGGATTGTCATGAAGTATCGAGTTATTTCAGAGTGTGTAACTGTAATGGGCCCGCCATGTGCAATTTGCTTACGAAATTTCGGAACCACAGAACCCGAAGAGCCCAATACGTTTCCAAAACGTACCATGCAAAAAACGGTATCTGATTTTTGGGCTAAAATCTGAATCAACTGTTCAGCGAAACGTTTACTTGCTCCCATTACATTAGTAGGGCGCACAGCCTTATCGGTACTAATTAGTACAAATCGTTCAACTTTGTGTAAATGGGCAAGTTCGGAAACTACCTGAGTACCAATTATATTATTGCGTATCCCTTCAAACACATTTTGCTCAACCAATGGCACATGTTTATACGCTGCAGCATGATAAACAGTGTTTACAGAGTATTGGCGGAATACAGCACCTAACTTATTAGCATTAGTAACAGAGCCTAAGATCGGAATAACTTGAACATCAAAATCTAAACTCGAGACTAGGCTTATTAGCTCTTGCTCAATAAGATATAAAGAATATTCGTTTGCACTTAGATCAACTGTTTTACACGAGATCCAACGCAGCTACTGATTCGTCTATCGACACTAGTTCGTCGTCTTTTATTGCTAATCATGGCGGTGCTGATGCCATGGAGCTAGAGTTTTCGCCGACGAGCCATGCTGAGACGAAAATGGCAATGGTGCGCCTCAACGCCATATCGACGGATGCGAATGTCTCGGCTCGACAAGACCACCAAGCAATCAAGCAGTTGCTAATGGACGGTAGTTTGAGTGCACGGGTGATCATAGACGGCGAGGGCTTAGTGGTAGATGTGAACAAAGCCACAGAGGAGCTATTTGGTTATCAGCAAAAAGACATTATTGGTCAGCCAATGGCGGAATTTTTAATTCCTGAGTGCTTACGTAAAGCACATTACCACGGACTCGCACGTTTCCTTGAAACCGGTGAGGAGAAAATTGTAGGTAGTAAGGTAGAGATCCAAGGTCTGCACAGGTCGGGTGAAGAGATACCCGTTGAGTTAGCGGTAAGTTCAGTCAATTTAACCGGCGACGTATATTTTGGCGCTGAGATGCGTGACTTGCGTGAAGAGTACGCGAATAAAGAAAAAATGCGCGAAGCGCAATCGTCTGCGGAAATTGCCAACGAAGCAAAGAGCCGTTTTTTGGCCACCATGAGTCATGAGATTCGCACGCCACTTAATGCCCTGCTAGGCATTGTTAACTTAGTGAGAGCGGATTTGCAGGACCCACACCAGGTGAGTTTACTCACTACAGCGGAAAATTCTGGCCTGCGCCTGATGAGTTTGCTGAAGAATGTGCTCGATTACTCCAAGATTGAGGCCGGTGAAATGAGTGTAGATGAAAACACTTTTTCCCCTACAGCCATGGCGAGAGATTTAGTTGCCCTGTACAAACCCACGGCGAAAGCCCAAGGTATTAAGCTGCGCATGCGAGACACAGATGTTCGTGAATATTTTACGTTAGGCGATGATCATAAGGTGACGCAAATTATCTCCAACTTGCTGAGCAATGCCATTAAGTTCACCGAAAGCGGTGAGATCGAAGTCAGTGTAGAGAAGTCTTCAATGGTCAGATCGCTGGAACTTGATGCGGATTCGACGCTTGAGGGTGATGCCCCAGAGATTCCAGAGAACTGTCCTGCATATAAAATTAACGTTCGAGATACCGGGATCGGTATGACCCTGACTCAGGCAGAAGATGTGTTCACCGCTTTTGTTCAAGCTGATGATTCAGACACGAGAAAATATTTGGGTACGGGACTTGGTCTGTCTATCAGTCAGCATCTAGCCCACTTGATGGGGGGAGATATAAGCGTTGTGTCGCGTAAGGACGAAGGCAGTTGTTTTACGTTAGAACTGCCTTTGCAAATTGTGCCGCGCGTTGTGGCGACACCGCCAGCATACAGGCGGACTGGTCCCATTAATGCCACCAAACGCATACTCCTTGTGGAAGACAGCGCGCCCAATCAATTGGTCGTTAAAGCCGCTTTAGAAAGACGTGGATACACCGTTGAGGTGGTAGACAGCGGTCTTGCGGCCTGTGAAATAATCACGAAGGATCGACCACTCCAAGATCAATTTGGTCTGGTGTTAATGGATGTGCAGATGCCGGGTATGGACGGGTTAGAAGCAACCCGTTGGATGCGCGAGCAAAATTTTCAGCAACCGATTATTGCGCTAACGGCGAAGGCCTATAAAGAGGATGAGCGTGCGTGTTTAGAAGCGGGGATGGACGACTTTTTAACTAAGCCGATTGATTACGACCTACTCAGCAGCCGCATCGCAATGTGGTTAGATCAAGAGGATTCGAATGTCAGCTTAGCTGGAACGCGAATGCAGGAAATCAGAGAGTTGATGGGCGAGACTGCCTTCCGAGAAGCGCTGGCAGTATTTGCTATTGAGGTTGAGGCGCGCCTTGAAGAGGTAAATAGCGGATTGGCGGCCGATGACTTTGTCAAAGTTGATAGGGCTTGCCACACATTGTCAGGTGTCTTTTCCGGCTATGGCTTCGATGAATTGCACCATATATGCAGTGCTATACAAGAATCTTGTATAGCGAAAATAAGGCCAGTACCTAAAACTGTTGAGAGGCTAGATGAACTGGCTAAAGAGTTGTTGGGTAAAGTGCGTGCTTACTCAGCCAAGGCACCCTCTTAGAAGTAGTCTCAGTTTGTTGCCATGCCTTGTCTCACTTCTTGCTCTAACCTTTCCGCATTGGCTTGCATAATATCCCACTGGGCAAATAGATATTCGGTAGGGTCGTCTTTTGGCAATTGCGCAAACGGAATACGCCAAAAGTGAATGCGTACATGTTGGTTTAACCAACCACCGCTGAGTAGGTCATGGATATCCGCAGAACCCTCAAAACCCGCATGGGCAAGAAACACTAAGTCTTTGCCAGGATTTGCATCCAGCATGCCGCGAACGCCACCTAATCTGAGGGGTAGAAGATCTGGCCACCGTTCAAGCTGATCCTTTAGGTTTGGGTGCTTGGCTGCTAACTGTTGATGTTTTTTGCGGGTGAAACGAGTGCCCTCTGGGTAAATCAGTACCGACTGATCTGCCGGTGCCTGCTGCATCAATTCAGTCACATCTTTAATGGCTTTGGCGGAATCGCTGCCGGAGCGATCAACAAAAACATTGGGTAACCTGTGGCCACCAATATCTAAACAAGGCAGCAGGCGCAGTTCTTGTTTCAGTACGTAGCGCAACCCCTCTGCGCGAGCTTGACCAAAAAACAGTAGCGGCAGAACTGTATCGGCCATGCTGGTATGGCGGCACAAGACCAAAGCGCAATTGCCCTCTATGGCATCTTCGCCAGTGACTTCAATTCTGAGCTTGAACAGTCGTTTGCCCATTTCAAATAACGAGCGCCCCCACCAAAACTGAATGTCGCGGTCTTTGCGCATACGCTCTTCTATATCGTGGTAGCGCACCCAGACCCAGGCAAATTTACTTAGTCCAATCCACTCATAGCCGATAAAGCCATAAATAAAAGCCATGGCTTGAGGGGTGGTTTTGAACTTAGGAAAAAAACTCATAACGAAGGCAGAGACAAGGACAACTGGCGCTAAGGTAACAGCGACGATTGTTGCAACAATCAGGACGGAGATGGTGAGTAAGCGTCTTAAATACATTGCAGGAATCCTGGCTTGAGTGATGTTGTGAGCGGATATAACGCGGAGCAGAAAATAGGCGACCTGAGAGGGTCGTTTTCAGTTTGCGAGGGACGGGTTGTCAGTGTCATAGGTCGACCTTACGCGCTCACGGATTGAGTTTTTATCATCTTTGTCATATTGGCCAGTCTGACGCTGAACCATTTCCAACTCACCACACCAAACAGTGCGTTGCTAATAAGAGTGGCGACAAAAATGCCAACGTAACCCATTGTGTCGTTGAGGAAAGTTGCCAGTGGCACATAGACCACAATCATTCTTGCGAAGGACAACGCAGTACTGGGCAGCGGTTTACCCAATGCATTGAAGGACGCGCTGGACATCATAAGCACCCCCCACAGACCATAACTCCAGGGCACCAGTGCTAAATAAATACCCGCAACTTTAACCACTTCAGGTTTTGCATCTATGAGCCGTGCAATGTCTTCACCGAAAAAGAAAAGGGGCACAGCGACTATAAAGCCCCAACTCAAACTGAAAATGTAACTTACGTTTACGCCGCGACGTACGCGATTGAACTCGCGCGCGCCCCAATTTTGTCCCACGAAGGGGCCAATTGACCCGGACAATGCAAACATCAGCATGGCAGCTAATGCCTCAAGTCTGCCTGCGACACCAAAGCCAGCCACTGCATCTTGGCCGTAGTCTGCAATCAGAAACGTAATGTAGGCCGCTGTAAATGGACCGATAAGGTTGGTTGCAATGGCCGGTACGCCAATGTGCAGTATCCGTTTGGTGGAGGTCCACCAACCTTTGAACACGTCTTTAGTTAAAACCATCGAGCCGTGATACACGTACCAAAGGGTGACCACGAGCGTTAAAAATCTTGTCAAGGTCATGGCCGTGGCTGCGCCAGCCAGTTCCATGGCGGGTAGTCCAAACCATCCGAAGATAAGAAAAGGGTCAAGGATTAGATTAATCACGGAACCCACCGTCATTATAATGCCGGGGATGGCAGCGCTGCCGTTGGCGCGCATGATACTGCCGCAAATCATGGCCGTGGTGAACAGCACGCTGCCGGGCAGATAAATATCTAAGTAGCTATGAATGAGGGGCAGCATTTCTGGTTCTGCACCCATGGCGAGAAACAGTGGGTCAATAATTAACCAGCAGAGCGCGGCAATGACCACCATGGCGACAAAGACTAAAATAAGACTATGGGTACCCAGACGAGGTACATCATTCGCATCAGCAGGTTCGCTGCCGCTAGTGTTTGAGTATTGTTTGCTGCCCACGCTTCGCGCGATAACAGACGAGGTGCCAATACTGATGCCCAAGGCGATGCTGGTGAGGATCATCACCAAAGGAAAGGTAAATGTAATGGCGGCGACATAAGCCGTACCCAATTGTCCGATAAACCCCATCTCTAGGGTTTGCACCACGATGCTCGACGAAACCCCCATCATCATAGGCGCAGTTAGTTTGGCTAGAGAGGTTGAAACTCGGCCTTGGGTTAAATCATGGTTAGACATGATTAAAAGTATCGCACGGCTAGGTGTGCAAAGGGGGTGAAATAGCAGAGAAATGTAACCGATTTGTTGTTGTTGGGGTGAGGTGCCATTTCAGCTAGAAGGCAGCCTCATTCCTGCGTACCATGTGATCTTGCAAATTCTCTTGGACTCTCCTATGACCAGCTCCTTTGGCTATACGCCAGCCGTGTTCGTTTCCAGCGAGCAGCGTCATGAATTCCTGCAATTTGCACAGCAGGCTGCTCGCTTAGCTGGCGCTGTGGTGTTGCCTCACTTTCGCACCTCAATCAGTGCGCAAAACAAGATTGAAGGTAAGGGGTTTGATCCTGTCACAGCGGCTGATCAGGGTGCTGAAACTGCAATTCGTAAGGCCATTGAGGAGACTTATCCTGAACACGGTATTTATGGCGAAGAGTTCGGTTTAAAAGCCGGCAATGGCCTTACATGGGTGATAGATCCTATCGACGGTACCCGTGCGTTTATGAGCGGTATGTTGCACTGGGGCATACTGCTGGCATTGTTTGACGGAGAAAACCCCATTGTGGGGGTGATGTATCAACCCTACACCGATGAGCTATTTTTTGGTGATGGCGATACCGCGTGGATGCAGCGCGGGGACATAACCCAGCAACTGCATACCAGCCAATGTGCCAGCATTGCTGAAGCAACTATGACTACCACTGGAACCACTTGGTTCTCTCCCCAACAGTTATTTGGTTACGGCCAACTGCGCGAGAACGTGCGCATGCATAAAGTAGGCGGCGATTGCTATCTTTTCGGCATGGTTGCCATGGGCCAGATTGATTTTGGTGTTGAGGGTCGTCTTAACGCCTATGACATTCAGGCCTTGATCCCCATTGTTAGAGGCGCCGGTGGGGTGGTGACTACTTGGAGTGGTGACAATCCAAGTATGGGCGGAGATATTATTGCCTCCGCCAATATCCAGTTACATGAGCAAGCGTTGGTCATTCTAGCTGATTAGAATCTCAGATTCAGTCGACTCGGTTCTCCTACTTGTAACCCATCAATCGACCACGAGAGCCATCGATCGGTTGCGGAGAACTAAGACAGGTTTATCGGTAAGCGGGCAGTAGGCGCGCCTTATGTCTGCACCTATCGCGCCGCGTGTTGTGCCGCCAGCTTTATTAGGGTCACCACCAACAACTCTTTCTCGGCGTCTTTTACGCGCTTTTCCAGAGTTTGCGCGTCGTCTGTGGGGCTAACGGTCACTTTTACCTGAGCCAAAATTGGCCCGGTATCGTAATCGGTATCCACGAAATGCACGCTTGCCCCACTCTCAACCTCGCCTGCTGCAATAACCGCTTCGTGGACTTTGCGTCCAAAAAAACCTTGGCCACCAAATTTGGGCAGCAGTGCAGGGTGGGTATTGAGTATTTTACCGCCGAAGGCCGCCAGTGTTTGCGGGCCAAGTTTTTTCATGTATCCGAGTAATAAGATCAAATCAATTTGCTGGTCCAGGCAAGCCTTGAGCATTGCGTTGTCTGCGCCATTGTCGTCGCCATGGGTTTTCGAACTGATATGTTGGTGCTGCACATTTGCTAGGGCGGCGCGGCGTAGAGCGCCAGATGAACTGTTATTACTGATCACCAGTGCCACCGTGGCGTCTATTTTTTGCGCGCTGCATGCATCAATAACGGCTTGCATGGTGCTGCCTTCGTGGGAGGCTAAAACGGCTATCCGCATATTTATTCTGCGATCCTGAATATGGCGGTATGCAGAATGTCAGTGGTGAGCGCTTCACCTCTCCAATAGGTAATGTGGAGGGTGATAAATTGATGGCCTTTACGCTCAAATTTTTCTTTCACCACGGTTTTGCTGGTGATCACATCTCCTACCTTCAATGCAGCTCTATGGTTTGTAATTGAACTGGCATGAATCCACGCGGGCATTTGGTATTCTTCCATCAGGCAATAGTTGGCTAACGATAAAAGATAGTGAGGGTGAATGTGCTCATCATATACGGGGTCATGGTCGCTTATCTCGGCACAATAGCGGTTGTTCTCAGCTTCACTCAGTGACCAAGTCTTCTCAACAAAAACTTCAGTTGGTACCACGTTGTCCCAGTTAATCTCGACTTTTGGCGTTGCTTTAGCCGGGCCGCCTAAGCCGATGTCAGCAGGCATTGGTGGCATTGGCCCAGTTATAATTTCTGCTAACAGCAATTCATCTTGGTTGTGGCAGGTGACCCTGTACTGACCCTGAGTTTCTTCGCTCAGAACAATATTCAGTTCATCGCCATCATAGGCAGGCTTAAGTAACCGCAGTGCTGTCTGGCTTTGCCCTAACCACTGGCTACCAAATTTTTCCACTAACGGCTGCACTAGGTGTCCATAAACGGCCACGCCAGGAACCAGCGCACCTTTAAAGCCATGGCTCTGGGCGACGGCATTACTGTGCATGCGGTTTTCGCTTGCGGTGCTGAAATTGCGTGCTGTGACTTGATAAGCGGGCATCTTGATTTCCTTAGTAATAGGCGCCAAATGTAGAGGGCGTATTGTCGCTGGAATTTAACCCGCTGCCTATGCTCTGGAGAAAAATAAAAGGATTTGCCAAAACTAAACCAGAACTAAACCGGATTTGGGCAAGAACTCGCGTCTACCGTTCAGGGTGAATCTACGCGCTATCCGTAGGCTTGGGCGGGTAGCCATGTGACTACAGCCTGCCAGTTGAAGATGATCAACATGCCTAAAACCTGCAGCGCTATAAAAGGCACCACACCTTTGTAAATAGTGGTCACATCTATGCCCTCGGGGGCTACACCCTTGAGGTAAAAAATAGCGAAGCCCACTGGCGGTGTTAAGAAACTCGTTTGCAGGCAGACGGCGAAAAGAATCGTGAACCAAATTGGGTCGAAACCAAGGCCGGTTACAACAGGGGAAACCAATGGCAGAACAATCAGCGTTAACTCGATCCAGTCTAAGAAGAAGCCGAGCAAAAAGGTCGCAAGTAAAATACAGATCATGATGCCCGTAGGCTCGAAGGGTAAATTGAGCAGTACACCCTCTATTAACTCGTCGCCGCCAAGGCCGCGTAAGACTAATGAGAACGCAGTAGCGCCAAGTAACACCGCAAAGATATAGGCAGTGGTTTTGGTGGTCTCATGGAGCACCTCACGGATGACGGTTTTTGACATTTGGCCTTTTACCACAGCTAACAGCAGCGCTCCGGCGGCGCCTACACCCGCAGCTTCTGTGGGGGTCGCTAGGCCAAAGAAAATACTGCCAAGCACAGCCAGAATAAGGAATGCTGGCGGCAGTATGGCGAGAAACAAATCTTTCACCGCCTGCCAATCAAAGGGTTGGGTAGGCGCTGCCGGGGCTTTTTCTGGTGACAGCCAACCCACGAGCAAAATATAAAGAATATAAAGGCCGCCTAGCAGGGCACCGGGAAATACCGCGCCGAGGAAAAGGTCGCCGACACTCATAGACATGCGGTCGGCCATAAGCACCAGCATGATACTGGGTGGAATCAATATGCCTAGCGTGCCCACTGCGCAGACCGTGCCTGCGGCAAAAGATTTGTCGTAACCCTGCTGCATCATCACCGGTAGACCGAGCAGCGCCAGTAGTACAACTGACGCGCCGATGATGCCGGTAGTTGCTGCCAGCAAAAGCCCAATTACCGTCACGGTGATGGCCAAGCCCCCGCGGAGTCCGCCAAATAACCGAGCAAAGCTGATCATCAGTTGGTTGGCGATACCTGAACGGTCAAGTAATAGGCCCATGAGAATGAACATGGGCAAGGCCACCATGACCCAGTTTTCCATGACATTCCATATGCGTTCCACAGTTAAGGAGGTGTAGTTCCAGTCCATGCCAATGGCCAGATTGAAGTCGGCTTCAAGGACAACGGCTAACGCGCTAAAGAGAATAGCCAGACCGCCCAACAGCCACGCTACTGGAAAGCCGGTGAAAACTAAGGCGATGAAACTAACAAACATCATCACTGCAAGCACTTCATTAGCGGCCATGTATTTCCTCAGCTTGTGAGTTGTTTGTTGTTAAAGGTGCCGCTGTATTTTTCAGGCTTCCTTCCGCGAGTACGGCGCCGCCCTCGTTACCCTGTTCTTCATAGTCAATGAAGAGGACATACCAGACTCTGATCAGCCGTGCGAAAACGGTCAACAGGAGTAACGCAAAGCCTAGGGGGAGTATTGCTTTAATGGCCCAACGATAGGGCAGGCCGCCGGGTGAGGGCGATACTTCGCCGACTCCAAAAGAGGACGAGACGAATTGCACGCTGTAAATCAGGATTAACGCAATGAAGGGTATGAGGAAAAGTAAAATGCCATACAGTTCAATCCATGCACGCAGCTGTGGACTGAAGCGCTCATGCAACACGTCCACGCGAATGTGCACATCGGCCTGATAGGCGTAGCTCATGCCCAGCAAAAAACCAACGGAATATAAGTGCCACTGTAGCTCTTCTAGTTCTATGCGGCCTTCGCTGAACAAATAGCGCATCAGCACATTGATGACGATGACAAATAAAAGCGCCAACCAGATATAGGAAAGCGTTTGTCCAATACGCTGGACAAAATTGTCGATGCGGCTAGAAAGGTAGGTATGGGGCAGAGTGTCGACGCGCATTAGAAGTCTCTAGGCAGATAGGCGCGAGATTTCCATTCGGCGTAGCTTTTACGGAAAGCCCGTTGAGAAGCTAGAATTTCTGCGAAGTCCGCATCTTTGGCGGCTTCCTCGTCGAGAATTTCATCCGCCACGCGATTTAGTTCTCTTAATAAAGGTTCCGGTAAAATCTCCGCAGAAACGCCAATGTCGGCAAAGCCTGCGATCACATCGCCTTGCAACGCTTCGGCTTGAGCCAGATTACGGGTTACTGCTGCGGTGCAACCGAGTTCTATCAAAGATTGATCAGCGTTAGAAAGCTGCCGCCATACTCCCAAGTTGACCACTAAATGCGAGGCAGTAAACGGTTGGTGCCAGCCAGGGTAGTAATTGAACTTTGCCACACGGTTAAACCCTAAGGATTGGTCAACAATAGGTAGAGCAAATTCCGTTGCATCAATTGCGCCTTTCTCCAGCGCCTGAAATATTTCACCGCCCGGAATCATGGTGACGCTTGCGCCAAGACGTTCGATCACTTTTCCGCCAAGGCCAGCAAAACGAATTTTCAATCCCTGAACATCTTCCAGCGTTTCAATTCTTTCTCGGAACCAGCCGGCGGTTTCGGGCCCAGTCATGCCGCAGTAAAGGGGCATAAGGTTGTGTGCTACATAAAGGTTTTCGGTGAGTTCACGCCCGCCCGCTTCATACCACCAAGCACTGTACTCCCAAGGCTCCATGCCAAAGGGCACCGCTGAAATAAGAGGTGATGATGGGATCTTGCCTTGGTCGTAGCCCAGCCATGTGTATCCAGCGGGTACCTTGCCATCGCGCACGGCGTCGGTGATCGCAAAGGCTGGTGCAATTTCGCCTGGATCAAATAGGTTGAACTTGATGCTGCCGTTACTGGCTTGCTCAATCATGTTGGCGAGGTAAACCGGATTTTCGCCAAGCACGGGCATGGTCCTTGGAAAGACAATAGGCACCCGCCAGTTGAGGCGTACTTGGGCCGCCTGACCGTTATCAGCGGTCATCACAGCGGTTGGATTAACGGGCCTGATAGCCAAGGTGGCGAACATGCCTACAATAAAAGCGCTGGTCACCGCTATTAGTGCAGCCCTATTGGTAATTGATTTACGCGCCATATCTTTTGTGTACCTGTTGCGGCCCATTGCTCAAACTGAGTGGCTAGGCTTAATTACATGAGTGCATAAGAGCAGCAGATTGTGGTGAGCCTAGTCTTCTGATGCAAGGATCTATATCGACTATTGGTTTGTTTGTTTGCCGCGTCCGTTGTCGTTGTTGCGGCTTGGCGGAAGTTTTTTCCAGATGGTGGTCTAAAGCGTTGGCAGATTAGCGGCGTTTGCCGCATTTTTGATAAATTCTTAAATGGAATGTATTGCTTGTGAGTTATTCCATTTTCTTCACTTGGATGTGCTGGTAACTTGCCGCCGCTAGGATGTCGGGGTCATACTTATTCAGTACACTGACCTTGGATTTAGGCCGTCAAAGATTACTGCAGAGCAAATGCAGGTTGTACTTCGACACACAGTTATTAACCAAATTTTAGGGGGCTTTATGCAAATTGGAGTGCCGAAGGAAACCTGGCCTGGCGAAGTGCGTTGTGCACTGGTACCGGCTAATGCTAGTAAATTAATTAAACTCGGTTTTTCCATAAGCATGGAAAGCGGTGCTGGAGCAGCATCTGGGTTCAGTGACGCTTTGTTCACTGATGCCGGTGTGACCCTCGCCCCGCGCGCAGACGTAATTGCCGCAGCAGATCTACTCATTTGTGTGCGCAAGCCAGACGCTGCTGAAGTCAGCCTGCTGAAATCTGGTGCAGTCACCATAAGCTTTCTTGATCCATTTAATGAAAAGACGCTTGTCGAGTCACTTGCAACTCAGGGTGCTACTGCCATTTCAATGGAAATGGTGCCGCGTAGTACGCGGGCGCAGAAAATGGACGCTCTGTCCTCTCAAGCGAACCTTGCAGGGTATGTAACCGTTATTCAGGCGGCTTTCCATTCGCCTAAGATCATGCCCATGATGATGACGCCTTCAGGCACCATCAGACCAGCGCGCGTATTTGTTATTGGCGCGGGTGTTGCGGGTCTGCAAGCGATTGCTACAGCCAAGCGCCTTGGTGCTCGGGTTGAAGCCTTCGATACGCGTCCGGTTGTTGCCGAACAAGTGCAGTCGCTTGGTGCCAAGTTTGTTGAAATAGATTTAGGCGACACAGGCCAAACTGACCAGGGCTACGCTAAGGCGTTGACGCCTGAGCAAATGGCAATTCAACGTGAAGGGCAAAAGCAGGTGATCAGCCAGTCAGATGTGGTGATTACTACAGCTCAATTATTTGGTCGTCCAGCACCTCAGTTGATTGACCGCGACATGATCGAATCTATGCAGCCAGGCAGCGTGATTGTTGACATGGCGGTAGAGACCGGCGGCAATGTTGAAGGCTCTGTGCTTAACGAAACCGTTGAAATCAACGGCGTGAAAATTATTGGTCAGGGCAACCTACCAGGCGAAGTGGCACGCAATGCCAGCGAAATGTACTCCAATAACTTGGTGAACCTTTTGCAAGAATTTTGGGATGAAGAGGCGAAGCAGCTGAACTTAGATCCTGAAGACGAAATCGTTCAAAGCTGTGTCATTACTCGTGATGGCGCTGTGGTTAACGAGACCATCAAAAACATATATAGCGGAGCGTAATCATGGATGCTGTCTTTTTAGCGTTGATACTTATGTTGTCCATATTCTTGGGCTTCGAATTGATTTCTAAGGTGCCTGCCACCTTACACACACCTTTGATGTCTGGTGCCAATGCAATTTCTGGTATCACCATTGTGGGTGCATTGATCTCTGCCAGTTCTGGCACTGAAGGCACTGACATGCTGGCGACTATTTTGGGCGCAGCAGCGGTGATGTTTGCCACCATTAACGTGGTCGGCGGCTACATGGTCACCGACCGCATGCTCGGCATGTTTAAAAAGAAGAAATAGCAGATCACGCATCACGTATCCCTTAGCCCGCATCTTAAATGGAAACTTTCGTTAATCTCTCCTACATCGCCGCTGCGATCCTCTTTGTGTTCGGCATCAAAATGCTGGGCAACGCCAGCACCGCTCGCCGCGGCAATACGCTCTCCTCGATCGGCATGGCGCTTGCGGTGATTGTCACCCTCCTAGGTCAAGGACTGGACTATAAACTGGTACTGGGCGGTCTAGCCGTCGGCTCCGCGATCGGCTTTGTCGCCGCCAAACGCGTGCAAATGACCGGCATGCCCGAACTCGTGGCGCTGTTTAACGGATTCGGCGGCCTCGCCTCACTGCTGGTTGGCTGGGCAGAGTATCAACGTGCCGCCAGCGCAACACTAGCCGAGCTCAACCTCACTGCGCCGGTTAACACATTCACCGCGTCCGTCATCGTACTGGCGATCCTCATCGGCGGCATCACCTTTACCGGCTCCATCTATGCTTGGGGCAAACTCTCCGGCAAGCTTGGCGGCAGCGCCCTCACCTTCCCGGGGCAGAAAGCCTTCAACGCCCTGCTAGCACTCGGCATCATTGCCACTGGTGCGATCTTCAGCGTGGCACCCACAGCTGAACTGGCCTACCCGATGCTCATCGCCGTGATCGTACTTGCCCTGTTGCTCGGCATCTTCGCGGTAATGCCGATCGGCGGCGGCGATATGCCAGTGGTCATTTCATTACTCAATTCCTGCTCGGGCCTCGCCGCCTGTGCCGCGGGCTTCGTCATCACCAACAACGTGCTGGTGGTTGCGGGCTGCCTGGTCGGTGCGTCTGGCTTGATTCTGACTGTGATCATGTGCAAGGCGATGAACCGCACACTCGTAAACGTGCTCTTCTCTGGCTTCGGCTCCAAAACCCAGGCCGCCGGCA
>ENA-OQVM01003846-OQVM01003846.1-marine-metagenome-genome-assembly--contig:-NODE-3846-length-15873-cov-7.240314_pt1 | contig 15873 bp, 14 predicted proteins | sample MGYA00237776_ERZ505498 | MGnify/ENA primary metagenome ERZ505498 (study PRJEB26159, sample SAMN06265151) | marine metagenome | isolation source: Helgoland LTER site | place: Germany:Helgoland, sampling... | reverse complement strand
ATGAGGGCAAACTCGGTCCAAATGTGTCAATATTGACAAAAGGGCCTGTGATGGCCGTGTTGCGGGTAATGCCAATTTGTGATATTTATGCAGCCATCGTTTAGTGTTTTGTGTTTCGGAAAAGATATTGATGTAATTGCCAGCGAATATGATCGCAGCGCCAATAAATACCCATAAATCCACGACTTCACCGTATACGAGCATTCCAACGACAGCGATGGTCGGTAAGCGAATAAAGTCGATTGGTACGACAACAGTTGCCGGCGCAATAGATAGGGCATTGGTCAGACATAAATGCGCTAACAGGCCAGCCAGCCCGATCATGATCACCAAAGGAAGTGCTATTGCATCTGGCCATGCGATGTCGCCGTCATATCCAGCCATGACCAGCCCCATCACCAATTGCATGGCTGTCAACCAAAACAGGATGGATGTGATGCCTTCTGTGCGTGTCAGCCGTTTGGTGAGCATGATAGTAACAGCAAAAAAGATAGCCGAAGAGGCGGCTGTGATGACCCCTGTATTCAAACCCGCCATATCCGGCCGCGCCACGATGAGAATACCGATGAACCGCTCAAATGATCCAAGCAACGCGCGGTGCAGCATGACAGGACGGTGCTTTGCCCCATCTTCGCCAATGTACGTCGCATCCAACCGTTCGGGCAGCACAAAGTCCACTTGGTGTGTGCCGCACTGCCAGTCACGGCCAATCGCGTCGGTAAGGACAAACTCTAGCTTTGGTCCGTAAAAGGCACCTTCGCCCGGGTTGAGTTCTGGCTCAATGCCTGCGGCGCGTGTCGCAGACAGCAAAGCCGCCTCTGCACGATCCCAAACCTCATCACTTCCCGCCCGCTTCTCAGGGCGGTCCGAGAACTTCACTTTGAAGTTCTCAAAGCCAAGGTCCTTGTAAATGCGGCTGAGGAAGCTGATGAACTCGGCAGTCTCAGATTCGATCTGGTTTTCGCGGCAGAAGATATGCCCGTCGTCTTGGGTAAAGCCACGCACGCGCATGATGCCGTGCAGCGCGCCTGACGGTTCATATCTGTTACATGATCCGAACTCGGCCATGCGCAGGGGCAGGTCGCGGTACGACTTGAGCCCTTGGTTAAAGATCTGCACGTGGCATGGGCAGTTCATCGGCTTCAGGGCGTTAACCGCCTTTTCGCGGGCGTGCTCTTCGTCCACTTCGACGATAAACATATGGTCTTGGTATTTTTCCCAGTGACCGGAAGCTTCCCACAACTTGCGGTCCACGACTTGCGGCGTGTTTACCTCGACATAGCCACCTTTGCGTTGTTGGCGGCGCATGTAATCTTGCAGCTCTGTATAGACAGTCCAGCCATTCGGGTGCCAAAACACCTGACCAGGGGCTTCTTCTTGCATATGGAACAGGTCCATTTCGCGGCCCAGCTTGCGGTGGTCGCGTTTGGCGGCTTCTTCCAGCATATGCAGGTGTGCTTTGAGCCCTTCCTTATTGCTAAAGGCGCAGCCATAGATCCGCTGCAACATGGCGCGGTCACTGTCGCCGCGCCAATAGGCGCCAGCGATGGACATCAGTTTGAACCCATCAGCAGGGACTTGGCCTGTGTGCTGCAAATGCGGGCCACGGCACAAGTCTTGCCAGTCGCCGTGCCAATACATGCGCAGCGGCTCATCCCCGGGGATGCTTTCAATCAACTCGACCTTATAAGGCTCGCCGCGATCCTTGTAGTACTGGATTGCGACATCACGTTCCCAAATCTCGGTGCGGACCTCATCGCGCTTGTTGATGATCTCTTTCATCTTCTTTTCGATGGTGCCGAGGTCTTCGGGTGTGAATGGCTCTTTGCGGTCAAAGTCGTAGTACCAGCCGTCTTTGATAACAGGGCCGATAGTGACTTGGGTCTCTGGCCAAATCTCTTGCACCGCACGTGCCATGATGTGAGCCAGATCGTGACGCACCAGCTCGAGTGCTGGCTCTTCGTCTTTCATTGTGTTGATGGCGATGCTGCTGTCAGCCTCAATCGGCCACTGCAAATCCCAATGCTGGTCATTGACCGTCGCGCTGATCGCTTTTTTGCGCAGGCTGGACGAAATATCGGCAGCGACATCGGCAGCTGTGACGCCAGCTTCATAAGAGCGGCTGTTACCATCAGGAAATGTTAGGGAAATCTGTGCCATCTTGGGGCAAGCTCCTCGTCTGTTTGGCGCCTACAAAACGCCCGGTTGCGGGTTATGTGTGCGGCGTAAATGACGCTGCTGGCCAAGATGGTCAAGTAGGCTTTCTTAACCTTTGATCCGGTATACACAGATATACGTTGACTGCGACACCTCCTGCGTTAAATACGACACAGGTATCCGATCCGAAACTACATGTTGGGGAAAACAAATGCCAAGCTACAACCGGACTTTTGATCTAAGCATCCGAGACGTCGATCTGATCGAAGAGGCCCTGCGCGCGCGCGGTCGCGAGTTGTCGAGCATGCGGTTGGCGCTGAAGGATGACAATCCGGCACATTTGGAATCGATCCGCGTAATTGAGCGTGATCAACGCCACAACGAAGAACTGTTGGGCCGCCTGCATGATCAAAAGATATTCTATCGCCCCAAAAAGGCGGTCTATGTCGGCGGCTAGAACCGGGCAATTGGCGTGGGATAACGGCTGTTGCTTGGGCCCTTACACTTTTGACAGATGGTTCCGTCGGTCGGTCCGTGTCCCTTGCGCTAGCATCCACGTCATCTATTCCTAACTAATAATCGACCATTGTGCGTGACGGGCAAATTTGTGCCGTCACTGTATATTACGTCTCACCCGGCCCCGCCAAAGGCACCATGACAAAGCCACTCGACGAACAGTTATTTGAAGCTGTAGCCGGCAGTGCGGACACCGGCACGGATCTCTCATCTGCTACAGCCAAAGCCGAACCACGTAATTTCCTGCGCAACGTTTTATCGTTGAGCGACAACAAGATTGCCGGGGCGCTGATTAATCTCAAGCTGGTAGTTGACGCATCTGGGGCTGGCGCATTCTGGATAGGGCCGCTGGTGCTCGTGCGCGATGCGGTTGCGCTCTCCGCAGCTTCTGACGACCTCACTGAAAAAGCGGTCCGCGATCCGCAAGTGGTTTTGGGCCAGTGGGGACTTGGTGCAAATGCTAATTGCAGGCCGCAGGATCGCGCAAGTTCTACCGCGCTGTCAAAAACCATCGTCGGGTTGGTTCTTTTGAGCGCAAGTGCGCCTTTTGCGGCTTTTGCAGCGATGAGCGTGTCTGTGGTGATTGGCCTTTTTGCAGCGATGTGTTTTGCTGCGGCCATAATCGCAAAAGGGTTGGATGAAGTGAAAAATGCCTGATTTTTTGAACACGCCCCAAGGGCGCCGCATAGCTTATCATTTGACCAATGGAACCGGTCCTGCTGTCGTTTTCTTGGGGGGCTTCAAGTCAGATATGGGCGGCACAAAGGCCGTGCATCTGGAAGACTGGGCGCGCAAGTCGGGTCGGGCTTTTCTGCGGTTTGATTATTCAGGCCACGGCGAAAGCGGCGAAGCATTTACAGATGGTGCGATCGGAGACTGGTTCGAGGATGCCTGTGCCGCCATCGGTTTGCTGGCAGGTCCGGTTATTCTGGTGGGCTCAAGCATGGGTGGCTGGATATCGCTACTTGTCGCGCGCCATATGCCAGAGCGGGTGGCAGGCTTGGTGACCATCGCGGCTGCGCCGGACTTTACCGAAGACAGCATGTGGGCAGGGTTTTCGGACGAACAGAAAGCCGAGCTTATGGCGGGGCAGGTGGCCCTACCGTCGGACTATGGCGATCCCTACATCATCACACGCCGCTTAATCGAAGAGGGGCGAGAGCGGCTGGTCCTGCGTGATCCGCTGCCGTTGCCTTTCCCGGTTCGTTCTTTGCAAGGTACAGCCGATGTAGATGTGAAGATGTCAGTGGCATTGCGGCTGTTGGCACATGCACAAAGCCCCGATATGCGGCTGACACTTGTGGATGATGCCGACCACCGTTTTTCGGATGAGACGTGCCTGAATTTGATTGTGACCTCGGTCGAGGATGTCTTAGTGCGGGTGGGTTGAAACCCAACCTACGTACTGACGCCACGTTCTGCTTTGGGATAAAGCCGCGCCCTGCGTAGGGTGCCTAAAATCCTTGGGAGGGGAAATATGGCGCTAACATTGGGGCAAAAGGCGGGCTGGGGCCTTGCAGACATGGGCATCGTTGTCTTTGTCATTGTCAAACAACTGTTAATACTGACCTATCTGACCACAGTTTTGGGCGTACCGGTCGGGATTGCGGGCTTTGTGACGACTGCCGTACTGGTCTTCGACATGGTGACAGACCCTATTATTGGCTACCTTAGCGATCGGACACAAAGCCGCTTCGGCCGTCGCGCCCCGTGGATGTTTGTTGGCGTTGTTGTGATGGCCGCAGGAATGGTCGGCCTGTTTGCGACGCCTTCTGGCATGGATGTGACGGGTAATCTGGCTTGGGTCGTTGGTTTCTTTGTTGTCGCAACGATTGGCTTTACGATGGTAGCGATCCCATATGGCGCCCAATCCGGTGAGATGACTCTAGATCCCAAGGAACGCTCGACCATGACCGGATTTCGAATGGCATTCGCAAGCATCGGCATCTTGATCGGTGGCGCGCTCATCCCTGGTCTTGCCGGATCAATGGGATACGCGATGGCTGCTATGGCTGTCACGCCGCTGATGGTGGGTGCTGTCTGGATTTCTCTTTGGGCGACGCGCAATACACCGCGTATTGAGGATGCGGCCACAGTGAATTTGACCGGCATGTTTGGGTTGGTTTTTGCCAATAAGGCCTTTCTGGTTCTGGTTTTGCTTTATGGCGTGATGACCTTGGCCATTGCGATGATCACAGCGGGGCTGCCTTTTGCCGCGCTATATCTGATCCAGGACAGTGGTGACACAGCTCTATCTGGTGCGGCCACGGCATTGACGACCCTTAGCTTAATGTTTGCGGCTTTTGTGGTTGGCTCGATCCTCAGCCAAGCTATTTGGGTTCTGCTCTCGCACCGCCTGGGCAAGGTGGGAGCGTTGATTTTGGGACTGAGCCTGTACATCGTTTTGCTTTATGCACTGTATACGATGCTGCCTTCGGTCAATGTCACGGTAATTGCGGGCATGTTTGCGCTCGCCGGCATGACGAATGGGTCTTATCAGCAGATCCCTTGGGCAATTTACCCGGATTTGATGGATGTCACGCGCCGCGACAGTGGTGTAGCGATTGAAGGCGCGTTTTCGGCAATTTGGCTCTTTGGCCAGAAGCTGGCCAACGCTGTGGCGCCAGCTGTGCTGGGTGTGACGCTTGCGGCAGCAGGCTGGCAAGAAACGACCGACATTGTTGTCCCGCAATCTGATGCGGCACTGGGCGCGTTGCAGCTGTCCATCACCCTTATCCCCGCGGGCATTCTGGGTGTCGCGATCATCGGTTTGGCTTTGATCTATCGCCCTATGGCGCGCCGTGCTCTTGCGTGATCTGGCAAACATAGAAGCTGCCCTTGCCGCAGCAGAGGCACAGGTGCCGAACCTGCGCCCGGGATGCGAAAAGCGGATCGCCTGGGCGGGAGCCCCTGCAACCAAGACAACGGTGTCACTGCTTTATATCCACGGCTTTTCCGCAACTGGAGAAGAAATCAGACCCTTGCCCGATTTGGTGGCCGAAGCTTTTGGCGCGAACCTCCACTTTACCCGTCTTGCCGGACATGGGCAGGACGGTGAAGCGATGGGTGTTGCTACTTTTGCCGAATGGCGCCGCGATGTTGCTGAGGCGATCGCGATTGCCAAAACATTAGGTGATGAGGTGATTATCATGGGGTGCTCTACAGGTTGCACCTTGGCCACGTTGGAATTCGCAGAAGGCGAGCAAGTAAAAGCCATGATCCATGTCTCGCCTAACTTCGGGCTGCGGCACCGCATTGTGCAAACCTTGCTGGATATGCCCGCATCGCGGCACTGGTCAAAATACGTCGCCGGATCATCACGGTCGTTTACCCCCATCAGCAAGGCGCATGCCGCGCATTGGACAATCGAATACCCAACCGCTGCAGTGCATACTATGGCGGATGCTGTACGTGCGGTGCGTGACGCGGACCTATCGATGATCGAGGTGCCAGCGCTGTTTTGCTTTAATGAAGATGATCAAGTTGTTCACCCCAAAGAAATACGCAAGGTCATTGAGCGTTGGGGGGGCGAGACCCAGACGGTCACGCTTGCCCAAACGCCTCAGGACGATGAAATGGGGCATGTAATGGCAGGTGATATCTTTTCTCCCGGCCAGACTATGCCACTGGCGCAGCGGATCATTGCTTGGCTACATGGCATCCCGCCGAACTGAAGCCCTTGCGGCATAACCATTTCCCAGCCAAACTGATCAAAACCCAAAGAGGTTGGGCAGTTTGTTAGGGCTATTTCAAAATGCCAAATGAAACACTGGTGATGATTCCACCACTGTTGTCTGACGCGCGTGTCTTTGCGCATCAGCTGCAGGTGATGTCGCAGTTCCGCGCTGTCATGGTGGCCCCGCCGACTTGTGGCGAACGCATCGAAGAGATCGCGAGCCAGATATTGTCATGGACGCCGTCAAAATTTGCCCTCTGCGGCATGGGGTTCGGCGGCATGGTCGCGATGGAAATGATGCGTCGCGCGCCAGAGCGGATCATCCGTATTGCATTGCTCAGCACCAGTCCTCAGGCCGACACACCAGAGGCGGCTGCGGCACGCGAGCCGCACATCATTGCTGCGCGTTCGGGGCGGTGGAATGATGTGTTGCAACATGAGATCAATTCGACATGGATGGCGCCCTCGTCTGACAAAGTCGACTTGGTGCGCCAACTGACAGATATGGGGCGCGATTTGGGCCCCGAGGTTTATGTAAAACAGGCCCGCGCCATACAGCGCCGTAAGGATCAGCAGGGGATGCTGCGCCAGATACAGCAGCCAACTGCTGTGATTTGCGGCCGCCATGATGGGCAGTATCAATTGAAACGGCACGAATTTCTGGCCGAGCTGATCCCATACGCGCAATTAGAGATTATTGAAGGCGCGGGATACCTGCCAACGCTGGAGGCGCCTGAGGCGACAACAGACGCACTGCAACGCTGGATGAAGCAGCCACTCATGCTGCGTCCCTAACGCATTCGCAATTACTTGATCGCGACGACTTTGGCAGTTTGACCTTTTGGTGCGTCCGCGTTGGCATCGATGAAGTCCAGCACCAATGGCCGGATGTTATTGCGCCAGCTGCGACCTGCAAAAATACCGTAATGGCCCGCACCTGGTTCGAGGTGAGCGGCTTTCTTGTCGTCAGGTAGACCTGTCAGCAGGCCCAATGCGGCAAGGCATTGGCCCGGCGCCGAGATATCATCATCTTCGCCTTCAACGATCTTGACCGCGACAGTGGTAACTTTGCTCATGTCGACCTTATGGCCGGCAACGATGAACTCGTTTTTGGCAATCTCGCGGCCCTTAAAGATGCGTTCGACCGTGGAAAGGTAGAACTCGGCCGTCATGTCCATGACTGCGAGATACTCGTCATAGAAGTCATTATGACGGTCGTGCTCGGACGCTTCACCCTTTGCCACGCGGATGATCTCGTCACGGAAGGCGTTTTGGTGTGTTTCTGCATTCATCGAGATGAACGATGCCAGTTGCAGCAGACCCGGGTACACCATGCGGCCCACGCCGGAGAATTTGAACCCGACCCGCTGGATCATGGTTTCTTCTAACTGACCCATCGTGACAGAACGGCCGAAGTCCGTAACCTCGGTATGGTTTGCTTCGGGGTCGACTGGGCCGCCGATCAGTGTCAGCGAACGCGGCTGCGCGTCTGGATCAAGCTCGGCGAGGTAGGCTGTCGCGGCAAGTGCCAATGGGACAGGCTGGCATACGGCAATGACGTGAATGTCCGGCCCAAGAGCGCGCATGAAATCCATCAGATAAAGAGTGTAATCCTCAATATCGAACTTGCCGGCGCTAACAGGGATGTCACGCGCGTTGTGCCAATCGGTAATATAGACGTCCGCGTCGGGCAGTAGGCTGATAACGGTTTTGCGCAGCAGTGTGGCATAGTGACCCGACATAGGAGCCACCAGCATGACACGGCGCTTGCTGGGTTTGCGACCCGGCATTGTAAAGTGGATCAAATCCCCAAAGGGCTTTTCGACCACGGTTTCAACGACGACGGGATAGTCTTTGCCCTTTTCGCCGGATACCGGTGGGATATTCCAATCAGGCTTCATAACCATACGAGAGAAAGTACGCTCCGTGACTTCGCCCCACGCCTTAAGCCAATCCATGCCAGGATTCGCGCCCCAAGACATCATCGGGTAAGATGCAAATGCGTTTGCAGTCGCCCCTAACCACTGATTGGTGTTGCGCATGCTTTCCATCAGGTCGTAGGTCATCATATACTTCATCTACTCGGTCTCCGATGGGTGGCGCAGATCATGCTGCACCTGCAGCATACGCATAAGGAAGTTAAAATGACAACAAACGATTTGGAATCGCAAGAGGCTGTCGGCCAGAATGTCGCAAAACTCGAGGCGAACCTTGCGCGGGTCGAAGAGCTCACCCAGCGTTTGTTGAAAGTGATGGGGCAGGGGCGGAACGTGTCACCATCACTGCAGGGACCGAGCCAAGAGCTTTATGTCAAAGCGGCCACCGCTTATATGACTGAAATGATGCATAATCCAGCCAAGTTGATCGAGCATCAGCTGGAGTTTTGGGGCAAGTCGGTCAAGCATTATGTCGAGGCGCAGCATCTGCTGGCCCAAGGCAAGCTGGAGCCGCCGACGGATGAAACGCCGAAAGATCGCCGCTTTGCGCATGAGATGTGGGACACCAACCCCTACTTCAACTTTATCAAACAACAATACCTGATGAATGCTTCTGCGGTGCAGAAGGCAGTGGAAGATATCGACACACTCGATTCTGAAGAAAAGAAGCGTCTGCGCTATTTCAGCCAGCAGATGGTCGATATGATCAGTCCGACAAACTTTCTACCTACCAATCCCGAAGCTTTGGCGCTGGCGGCAGAGACTGACGGCGAGAGCCTTGTCGCAGGTCTTGAAAACATGATTGCGGATTTAGAGGCCAACGATGGTGATCTTGTCGTGACCTTGGCCGACAAAAAAGCGTTCAGATTAGGCGAGAACCTCGCTACGACCCCTGGTTCCGTTGTGTTCCGCAATCACATGTTTGAGCTGATCCAATATGCGCCAACCACAGAAAAGGTGTACGAGACACCGCTGATCATCTTCCCGCCTTGGATAAACAAATTCTATATCCTCGACCTCAAACCCCAAAACAGCCTGATTAAATGGGCGGTGGATCAGGGCTATACCGTGTTTGTTGTGTCTTGGGTGAACCCTGATGCGGGTTATCGGGACACGTCAATGACCGACTATGTCGAGGACGGCTATCTGACCGCGTTCAAAGAGGTCAAAGAACTTTGCGGCGTGAAAAAGGTGAATGCTGTTGGGTACTGCATTGCGGGCACGACACTATCGCTGACTATGGCGTTGATGAAGAAGCGCAAGGATACGTCTGTAAATTGTGCCACCCTGTTTACCACGCTGACCGATTTCTCGGACCGGGGCGAGGTTGGCGTGTTCCTTGATGATGATTTCATCGACGGGATTGAGGCCGAAGTGGAAGAAAGCGGTGTGCTGGATTCCTTCTTTATGTCGCGCACGTTCTCTTACCTGCGTTCCAATGACCTGATCTATGGCCCTGCGATCAAAAGCTATATGATGGGCAAGGCGCCGCCTGCGTTCGACCTGCTCTATTGGAACGGCGATGGAACGAACTTGCCTGCCAAGATGTCGGTGGAGTATCTGCGCGGCCTTTGCCAGAATGATAAATTCGCAACTGATGGCTTCGAGATCGCGGGCGAGACAGTAAAGCTGAAAGACGTCACTGTTCCGCTCTGCGCGATTGCCTGCGAGACCGATCACATCGCCGCGTGGAAAAGCAGCTATGCAGGTGTGGCGCAGATGGGGTCTAAGGACAAAACCTTTATTCTGTCGGAAAGCGGGCACATTGCTGGGATCATCAATCCGCCCACCAAAAACAAGTACGGACACTATACCAACCCTGAACTTGGGCTTACGGCGGATGATTGGTTGGAAGCAGCAGACAAGCACGAAGGGTCTTGGTGGCCGCGCTGGGATGCCTGGCTGTCTGAAAAATCAGGCAAAAAAGTCACAGCTAGAGAGCCGGGAGACGACAAACACCCCGTATTGGCGGCGGCCCCAGGGACATACGTTATTAATAAGTAGCGGAATTTTCAGGAAAATTTGCGACTGCAGAAAAAATTATGCTGCAGTGCAGAAAAATACTTGAAATGCTGCACTGCAGCATGCATATTGGTGTCACGAGATAACAGCGGGTGTCCCCCGCACCGAACCCGAAAGGTTGATACCATGGCTGCTAAAGCACAAGACTTCACCGCGATCTTCAAAGACATGACAGGCGCGTTCCCTGTAGACACAAAAGCAATGGAAGAGCAGTTCAAGAACCAGACTGCCCTGGCCGAGAAAATGTCTGCAGTTGCAATCGACGCAGCTGGCAAATCTGCCGAGCTGTCCGCAAAGTGGACACAGGACACGCTGGCCAAAATCGAAGCAATGTCCAAGTCAAAGGCTGAGCCTGCTGACTACGCAAAAGCAATGACAGATTTCGCATCTGCATCCGCTGAAACTGCTGCAGAGCACATGGCTTCTTTCGCTGAAATCGCGAAAAAAGTTCAGACACAGACTATGGAGCTGGTCATGGCTGCTGGCAAAGACATGTCAGAAGAAATGAATACTGCTGCTAAGAAAGCTCAAACAGAGCTGACAGCTGCTGCGAAAAAAGCAACTGCTGCAAAGTAAGCTAACTGAAATCGCCCTTACCTCCCTGAGGGTTTGATTTTTGAAAGACGGTTCGCGCAAGCGGGCCGTCTTTTGTTTTGCGCATTATGCTTTCTTTTTGCGCAGACGCGGCATAGGCTTCTCTGCACTGCAACATCTGAGGAGTGCGCGCCATGGCCGATACTAACAAACCGCTGCTGATCAAGCGCTATGCGAGCCGCCGTCTTTATAATACGGAAACCAGCGACTACGTAACGCTCGAAGATATCGCCATCTTTATCCGTGAGGGCCGCGAGGTTCAGATCGTGGATCTGAAATCCGGCGATGACCTCACCCGCCAATACCTGTTGCAGATTATCGCAGAGCACGAAAGCCGCGGCGAAAGTGTGTTGCCTGTTGACGTGCTGACCGATTTGGTGCGCAGCTATACGTCACAAGCTGCGTCCGTTGTTCCGCAGTTTTTACAAGCCAGTTTTGATATGCTGCGAGACGGGCAAACCAAGGCGATGGAGAATATCGGCAAGGCCAGCCCTATCGCCAATATGCCCGGATTTGATGCTATGCGCGCCCAGCAAGAAGCCTTCTTCAAGGCGATGACAGGTGGCTTGGTCCCCGGCGCTGCCGCGTCCTCTGATGACGACAAAGGCGATGATGGCGATTTGAACGAAATCAAAAATCAGTTGGCTGCGTTGCAGGAAAAGCTGTCGAAGATGGGAAAGTAAGCTATCTGAACTGAACGCAAGGGATAGTTGCTAGTGCGGCAGCTGGCGATGGAGACCATCGATAATCATCCAACGTACTGTAGAATGAGCCACTTTGATAGAATGAGGGCGAGCGCCGAGATCGCCGCCAGTCGGACTGAGTAACACAGTACCAACCAGACGCCATTGATCGCGAGAGCCAGCCAAAAATACCAATCGAATGCTGCACCTAATGGCGTTTCAAGCGCCAAAAATGAGATTGAGTCAATCGGATGAATGCTGCCATCTGTCAAACCGCTCAGGCCTAAGACAATCAGGACGCATCCGACCAATGTCGCGGCGCCTTCGGAGCAGATGTCACGCAGTCTCTGGATCGACGTATGCAATGTCCAAACCACAAATCAATAAATAAAACTAAGATTAGTTAATCTGAGTTTCGATTTGCATACAACCCATAGTAATTATTGGCGGCACTTACTTTGCAGCATGCAGGTCGAGCCGTTTATCAGTGTATTCTTCTTTGGATTGTTTGCGAGGTGCGCCAACGACGACCACGAACATTAACAAGGCAACTATTACAACATCAAACATTGGTTTCTCTTTTATTACTACAAATGATCACTGCGTGAAAGATATGATCTACTTTTCAGGACGTGCTGTTTTTTAGCCGTAAGCACCTGAAAACCATAGCTATCCTTTTGGGTAGTGACGTAGGGGAAGTATGGCCGTTTCAACTCATTGTTGAACATTTTTGCCATATTCTAAGCATTTTGCCACACCGCCGCCACCTTTACTGCTCTTGCTTTGGTTGTGCTCAAATCGTGAGTGGCAAACTCGCCGAATGTCTGCTCAGATTACAGGCCGAGTCGGTCTCTGAGAGAATACCATGTCATGGCCAGTCGCAGCAGTGGTGCACGGAATGCTGGTCCTCCCGGATAGCTTGGGACATTGAGATCCGCGAAAGTATCGAAACGGCTGGCTTGTCCAGCGACGGCTTCGGCCATGACTTTGCCTGCCAGTCCGGAGAGTGCCACACCGTGGCCCGAGTATCCTCCAGCAGACAGTATGTTTGGGGCCACGCGGATAATGGCAGGCATCCGCGGGATCGTGACGCCCAAGGTTCCACCCCATGCGTAGTCCAGTTTGACGCCTTCAAGCTGGGGAAAGATATTCAGGATACGTTTGTGCATCAGCGTTGCTATGCCATCAGGGAAGCCCAACGAATAGCTTGGTCGCCCGCCGAACAGAAGGCGCTTGTCTTCGGACAATCGAAAATAATTCGCGACCCATTTACTGTCGTGAACTGCGATGTCCTGGCCCATGATCTCTTCCGCGCGCACACCCAACGGTTCAGTCGCGCCAATGAAGCTGTTGAGCGGCATGACGCGTGCGGCCACCTTGCGTTCAAGGTTAGGCAGGTAGCCATTCCCGGCAAGGATCACGAAACGGGCCTTCACGCGGCCTTTGTTGGTGGCAACAATCGCAGGATCACCTTTATCGATGCGGTGTACTTCCGAGCGCTCATAGATCCGCGCTCCCGCTTCTTCCGCCAGTCGCGCCAGTCCCAGCACATACCGCAGCGGGTGGATATGACCTGCACCCATATCAAGCAAGCCGCCGTGGTAGTGCGGGGACTTGATAAGCGTGGTCATTTCTTCAGGGCCACACACCCTTGCCTGATCATAACCGTATTCACGGGCCAGCAGATCAACCTCGGCCTGATCCTCTGCCGTTTCTTTTGCGGTGTAGGTGCCGTGCAGGACGCCGGGGGTATAGCGGGCTTCGGGAATGGTGTTGGTGCAAAGGTCGCGCAAGTCGGCCTTGGCCTCTTCGGCAAGCTGCCAAAGTGCCTTTGCCGGCCCTGCACCCAGCTTCTTGGTCAATGTAGTCTGCGGGTAGTCATAGCCGCTGCAAACCTGCCCGCCATTGCGCCCAGATGCGCCAAAGCCCGCGCGGTGTGCGTCCAATACGACGACCTCTAGCCCTTTTGACGCAAGATGCCGTGCCGCTGAAAGGCCGGTATAGCCTGCCCCGATCACGCAAACATCGGCCTGCACTTCGCCTTTGAGTGGGGGGCGCTGGGGTGGAATGTCGGTTGAGGCGACATACCAGCTATCAGGGAATTCTCCGGGGCTGTCGTTGCGGTAAAGCGGGTTCATTCTGAATTCTTAAGCGACAATACGTTCTTTGAAAAACCGTGCGATTTGCGCGGCAATCCGCGGGTTATCAACCGGTTTGTCTAGGTTCGCGTGGGCTTCCTCCAGCAAATCGTCCGGCACGACACCTTTGCCCCGAAATTCAACAAGCCCCCCCATGAACTGCGCACCATACTCGGGATGCGGTTGGGTGGTGAAAACGCGGTTGCCATAGACGAGAGCCGCGTTTTGGCAAAAATCATTTGTGGCATAGACTGTCGCGTCAGCCGGTTTTTCCGTCACTTGGTCCTGATGCCAAGCATTCAACGCCAATGCCTCGCCGTTCCAGTCGTAATCCGTACGCCCGGCAGCCCAACCGCCAGCAAATTTTTCAACCTTGCCACCCAACGCCTGAGCGATGATCTGATGGCCAAAGCAGATCCCGACAAGCGGAATGTCAGCCGCATAGACATCGCGGATCAGCGTCTCGAGGAGAGGAATGAATGCGTGGTCCTCGTAGGCGCCATGCTTTGATCCTGTGATGATCCAACCGTCGCATTCGTCGATCGACGCAGGGAATACCATGTCCACCACATCGTAGGTCGCAAATGTGAACCCATTGCCGTCCAGCATGCGTTCAAACTGGACAGAAATGTCGCCCGTTGTGGGCATCAAGGCCTCATGCGCGTGGCCTGTTTGCAGGATGCCGATCTTCATCGCTCTCTCACTCGTTGGTTGGTCTTGGACAAAGAATTACACTAGGTCGAGATAATGGTCGATCTGTTCTTCGGGGGTCATTTCCGCAAAATGGAACATTTCCTGTCGCTTTGTGCGCAGCAAGTTATCGACCAGTTGTGGATCAAAGATGCGACGCACTAGCGCGCTTTGTTCAAAGGCGTTGATCGCGTCTTCCCAGGTGCTGGATACTTGGGGCAAATCTTGGTCGTAGGAGTTGCCGGTGATCGGGGCAGGTGGCGTCATACCATCCTCAATGCCGATCAAAGCTGATCCAAGTACTGCCGCAAGGAAGAGGTAAGGGTTTACATCTCCGCCAGCAAGCCGGTGTTCAATGCGTCTGGCCCCAAAGCTGCCGCCTGGTACACGCACTGATGCTGTCCGGTTGTCATAAGCCCAACAAATACTTGTGGGCGCATGTTGGCCAGGCACCAACCGTTCGTAGCTATTGCCATGCGGGGCGAAGATCAGCGCAAGGTCAGGCATGCCCGCGAGACAGCCCGCAATGGCATTTTGCAGCAGAGGCGTGCCTTCGAATGTATTATTGGCAAAAGCGTTGTTCCCATCGGCGTCGAGAACCGAGAAGTGTGTATGTAGACCGTTGCCTGCATAGTCGTCATAAGGCTTGGCCATAAAACTGGCCGCCATGCCGTGATTGCGCGCAAGTCCGCGCACGAGCATCTTAAAAAGCCACGCATCGTCTGCCGCTTTCAGCGCGTCTGGCACATGCTCGAGGTTCACCTCGAACTGGCCAATGCCACCTTCTGAAATTGCGGCCTCGGCTGGAATATCCATCGCCTCGCAAGCGTCATAAAGTTCGTTGAAGAACTCGTCAAAGGCATCAAGCGCACGCAGTGACAGGATTTCCGCCCCGGCGCGCCGTTTGCCGGACCGCGGCGATTTTGGGGTTCGGATTTCCTTGCCGCTGTCGTCGACCAGATAGAACTCCATCTCGGTCGCGGCGACTGGCGTCAGTCCGCGCGCCTTGTAGCGGTCGAGCACGCGCGCAAGGGCATGGCGTGGGTCTCCCGTGAAAGGTGTCCCGTCCTCATGAAACGCCCAAAGCGGTAAAATCGCGGAGGGCGCTTGCAACCAAGGCATTGGAACATAACCGCGCTCTGTTGGTAGCAGCAGACCATCCGCATCGCCGGTCTCAAACACCAGCGGGCTGTCGTCGATGTCTTCGCCCCAGATGTCGAGGTTGAGGACCGAGAGCGGGAACCGTGTACCATCTTTTTCAAGCTTTTCTGCAAAGCGACGTGGTACGCGTTTGCCGCGTGCCTGGCCGTTCAGATCGGCGGCACCACAGCGCAGATTTCGAATTTCAGGGTGATCGTCGAGCCAACTCATCGGATAATCTGAGGCCTCACTTTGATTTTCTTGCGCACGTCTTGTGGCAGGTGCCGGTTCAACCGATTGTTCACAAATCCAAAGATGCT
>ENA-OQVM01003845-OQVM01003845.1-marine-metagenome-genome-assembly--contig:-NODE-3845-length-15873-cov-7.778931_pt1 | contig 15873 bp, 8 predicted proteins | sample MGYA00237776_ERZ505498 | MGnify/ENA primary metagenome ERZ505498 (study PRJEB26159, sample SAMN06265151) | marine metagenome | isolation source: Helgoland LTER site | place: Germany:Helgoland, sampling... | reverse complement strand
TTCCTTGTCTGAATTCAAGAGCCGGTTTTGCCCGTGGAAAATGGATCACTATCGGCGAGGAACCTGTACAAATTGATCTTCTCTTTGGTGAAAGAAGTGAAAACCTTACTTCAGGTATCCTGCTCATCGAAAAAGAGGGTACATCTTATGAAAAAACTTATTGGGGACAGCCCAAATGGCCCTTATTCCTGACCGAGTTGCCTCAAGAAAAGCAATTGGTCGAACTTGATGAATTACGCATTCATATGGAAGAAAACATACAGGGCTCCTTTTCCATCTCCAATAATAGCGTCTGGAAAGTGGTTAAGGGTACCTGATCTTCTTTCCCTCATTTCGGTTTTCCGGTTTGCCCCCAACTCTCGCTCTTTCAATTATTCTGATTTGATTATCCTCTTTTAATCTATGAAAAACAAAACCAATCGCTCCACATACATAACCCTTATATCATTCCTACTTTCATGTCTATCGGCAGGTGCAACTGTCGATCTCTTCAACGGGAAAGACCTCAGCGGTTGGCTTGGGAAAGAAAGGTTTTGGAAAGTTGAGAATGGTACCATTATTGGAGAGACCACGCCAGATAACCCAACTCCCGCAAACACCTTTCTTATTTGGAAAGGAGGAGAGGTAAAGGATTTCGAATTCTCCTGTCAGGTAAAATTCCAGGGAAATAATTCTGGAGTCCAGTACCGCAGCAAAGCAGTGGGTGACTTAGAAGATTGTGTACTGAGCGGATATCAGGCTGACTTGCACCCCAAACAGGAATTCTTTGGCATGCTTTATGGAGAGAAGTATGGCAAACGAGGAATCATTGCCAGGCGTTGGCAAAAAGCGGACGCACGGGGGGATAAGGATGTGAAAATCCTTGGTTCAGTGGGTGATAAATCTGAATTGGATGGCACAAAATGGAATAAATTGACTATCGTGGCCGTGGGCAACCGTTTGATCCATATGGTCAATGATGTGGTAACCGTCGATGTAACGGAAAATCATCCCGATGCGATCGCTAAAGGCCACCTCGGACTTCAGCTACATCGCGGTGTACCCATGAAGGTCGAATTCAAGGCTCTTAAGTACAAAAAATTATCGGGGGCTGCTGCCAGGAAAGCCCTCGAAAACGCAACCGGTGAGAAGCCTAAAAAACAGGCCTCTAAACCAGCACCCAAGCCAAAAATGGAATCTCTTGCCCGTTCAGCCACTTCTCCCGCACGAATCAATATTGCCGACGGATTTAAGATTGATCTGCTTTATTCAGTACCCATGGACAAACAGGGTTCATGGGTTGCCATGTGTATGGATAATAAAAACCGCCTGATCGTCAGTGATCAATACGGTGGGATCTTCCGTTTTCCTATTCCAGCTGCAGGCAAGAAAATTGATCCCGCCAGCATCGAGCAAATCACCTATTCCGCGGAACGGGCAGGCATGGGCAAGCCAACGGATGCACAAAAAAAACTTCCACAAATTGGACATGCACAAGGACTTTGCTACGCCTTTGACAGTCTTTATGTCGTAGTCAACTCCCGCTCGAGTTCAACCGGGGCCGGCGTATTCCGCCTCTTAGACACTAATCAGGACGATAAGTTCGACAAAATTATAACCATTAAAAAACTTTCCGCCACCGGGGGCGAACACGGTCCGCACGCCATCATTCCAGCTCCGGACGGCAAACATTTATATGTGGTCATGGGGAACCAGACCCCACTCCCGGAGGACTACACCCACTCCCGGGTTCCGGAACTCTGGGGAGAAGATCAATTATATCCATCCCTGCAGTATTTCATGAAGGGCGCGGTCGCTCCGCTCGGGCATTTTGCTCAGATTGACCCTGAAGGAAAAACCTGGGAAGTTATGTCCACCGGTTTTCGTAACCAATACGATGCTGCGGTCAACCGCGAGGGTGAGCTTTTTACCTATGATGCGGATATGGAGTGGGACATGAATACACCCTGGTATCGTCCCACCCGCGTGAATCATGTGATCGATGGATCCGACTTTGGATGGCGCACCGGTTCCGGTAAATTCATGGATTATTGCAGTGACACCTTTGGCACTGTGGCTGATGTGGGACCCGGCTCGCCCACAGGAGTATGTTTCGGCTATGGAGCGAAGTTTCCAGCCAAGTACCAAAATGCATTTTTCATCAGTGACTGGTCTTACGGGAAATTATATGCGGTACATTTATCTCCCCAAGGTTCAACCTATACTGGAAAGGTCGAGGAGTTTGCCAGTGCCCAACCTTTCCCGCTCACCGATCTTCTGGTCAATCCAAAAGACGGTGCGATGTACATTGCTGTGGGAGGAAGAAAAGTGCAGTCCGGGCTTTATCGTATAACTTACGAGGGCAAGGAATCCACCGTACCGGCAAAATCCATGTCCGGCGGTGAGGAAGCCAGAAAACGCAGGCAAGCATTGGAATCCTTTGTCCAAAGAGAAGCCAAACCAGCAAATAAAAACCAATTAAACAAAATTTGGAGCTCTTTAGCTGCCCAGGACCGTGGGATTCGCCATGCCGCCCGAGTCGCTCTGGAAAAACAGCCCGTTAAAAAATGGAAAGGCCGATTAGCCTCTGAAAAAAGCCCGATCGCTGCATCCGCTGCTATGATTGCCTTGGCCAGAGCTGATACCACAAGCGGTGAAACCGTATTGCAAAAAGCAATGACTTTTAAATACAGGGATCTCAAATCCCGTCAGCAAAAGCTCGACCTACTCCGATCCATCACCCTTGCCCTGACCCGTGGAGGTCAGCCTGCCGAGGAGCAAAAGGGAAAGCTGATCGCATGGCTTGATCAGATTTACCCAGCATCCACACCGGAGGAAAACCGTGATCTTTCCGCAATTATGCAGTTCCTCCAGGCACCATCGGCAGCAAGAAAGGGAATGGCACTTTTAAGGGGAGCTTCCGGACAGGAGGAACAAATCGGTTATGCCCTTAATCTCCGCCATCTAAAGACCGGATGGACCTCCCTCCTACGCGAATCTTATTTTAAATGGTTTGTACGGGCGGGTAACTTCAAGGGAGGTGCCCGACTCAACAACTACCTGGATGGCATTAAAAAAGATGCGATTGCCAGTGTTAAGGACTCGCAAATGACCGAGGGACTGAAAAAGATAATTGATACAAAACCCCAGTCCAGTGCTCCCCAGTTTACTTTTGAACCCCGTACTTTTGTCAAAAATTGGACAATGAAAGAAATGGGCAAATGGGTACCCAGTGGAGTACCCGGAAAGAGAGACTTTAAGAATGGCCGTCAAATGTTTGGTGCAGGGAGCTGCTATGCATGTCACCGAATCGGGGGCGAAGGAGGAGCGGTTGGACCCGATCTTACTTCCGTTGGTGGTAAGTTTGGAGGTTACGATCTGATTGAGTCCATCGTGGATCCCGGAAAAGAAATAAGTGATCAATATGGATCAAGTATCTTCAGCCTCAGCGATGGTTCTCAACTTAACGGCCGAATCATGAACATGAGGAACAATGAGTACTGGATAAACACCGATATGATGCAGCCCAGCATGGTTACCAAAGTAAAAGCGGAAAATTTAGCTTCTATTGAGCCATCCACGGTTTCCATGATGCCTCCAGGACTGCTAAACACCATGGACAAAGAAGACATTCTTGATTTAATGGCCTATTTAATTGCTGGTGGTAAATCGGATCACCAACTTTTCGCCAAATAGTTTTTAAATTCAATCTTACATCCAGCCCTTTTACCTATGAAAAAACTCATTAGCTTACTCTGCGTATTTGGTGGAACCCTTTGGGTATCTGCTCAAAAATCTCCCAATGTTCTCTACATCATTTCCGATGATCAGTCTTGGACCGACTATGGTTTCATGGGGCACCCTCAAATTAAAACCCCAAACTTGGATAAACTCGCCAACGAAAGCGTGCTTTTCGAGCGCGGCTATGTCCCCACCGCTCTCTGCCGTCCTTCACTCGTAACTTTGATCAACGGCCAATACGCTCACAAACATGGAGTTACCGGAAATGATCCATCTCCCAAACGCTATCTCAAAGAAAAAAGTAATCAAAAGAAAGCTCAGCTTATTTCCTATCTCGACCGTCATGACACCTTACCCAATTTACTTGGTGAAAAGGGATACCTCAGCCACCAGAGCGGAAAATGGTGGGAAGGAAATTTTAAACATGGTGGGTTTACACACGGAATGACACGTGGCTTCCCCCAACCAGGGGGACGCCATGGAGATGATGGATTGAAGATCGGACGGAATGGCTTACAGCCGATTGAGGATTTTGTGGACCATGCAATGAAGGAGAATAAGCCTTTCTTTTTATGGTACGGGGTTTTCCTTCCACACACCCCACACAATCCGCCCGAACGTTTACTCAAACCATACCAAGACCTTGGTCTCCCCCTTTCCATAGCTAAGTACTATGCCATGTGCACCTGGTTTGACGAGACCTGCGGGCAGCTTATTGATATTTTAGAAAAAAGGAACCTGCGGGATGACACTATTATCGTCTATGTCACCGACAATGGATGGATCCAAAATCCAGAAAAGAACGGATATGCCCCCCGATCCAAACAAACCCCTTATGAAGGCGGGATTCGTACGCCCATCATGTTCTCCTGGCCCAACGGAAACCTAAAGAATGGAAAGCGCAAGGATGTGGTCTCCTCGATCGATCTTTTCCCCACCGTTCTGGCAGCCACCGGTGCCCGCACTCCCAAAGGATTACCCGGATTAAACCTTCTCGAAAATTTAAAAAATGAAAAGCCCATCAAAAGAAAGGGTATCTTTGGAGAAAGCTTTGCCCATGACATCGCAGATGTCGAGAACCCCGAGGAGTCGCTCCTCTTCCGATGGACCATTGAAGGAAAATGGAAACTTTTGCTTACCTATGACGGGGAGGTTAACCGCTACAAAACCACCCATCCACGGGAAGAAAAACGTCCTCAATTATTCAATTTGCTTCAAGACCCCAAGGAGGAAAAGAATCTGGCCGAACAAAACCCGAAAGTGGTGGCAAGGCTCGCCGCTAAGATCGGAAAATGGTGGCCAGTGAAGGAACGTAAGGTTCTGACCAAGTGGGAATAAAGAATAGTCGCATGAAGAACCTATTTTCGCTTAGCCTAGGTAGTGCCCTTCTTTTCTTACATCTAAATTTATCCTCCGAACAAAAGCCCAACATCATCCTCTTTTTAGTCGATGACATGGGTCTCATGGACACCTCCGTGCCCATGCTCACGGATAAGGAAGGTAAGCCTCAAAAGCATCCCCTCAATGATTGGTACCGTACGCCCAATATGGAACGATTGGCCAAGCAGGGAGTACGCTTTTCTCAGTTTTATGCCCAGTCTGTCTGCTCACCCACGAGGGCTTCCATCATGACGGGACAAAATTCCGCAAGGCATAGGGTTACTCAATTCATCAGTCCGGAAAGTAAAAATGCTGGACCTCAAGATTGGAAATGGGAAGGACTGACCTCCAAGGATGTAACCCTACCCTCCGTTCTTCGATCCAATGGCTATCATACAATCTTTGCTGGCAAAGCACACTTTGCCCCCATTGGACATGAAGGCGAAGACCCTACAAAGCTTGGATTCGATATTAATATCGCAGGCTGTTCCTTTGGTGCCCCCGGTAGCTATTTGGGAGAAGACGGCTATGGCAACCTCGATCCGAAAAGAAAAAGAAGAGCAATCCCCGGACTGGAAAAATATCATAAGACCGACACCTTTCTTTCCGAAGCGATCACTTTGGAGGCCAAGGATGCCGTCACCCAATCGATTCAAAAGGACAAGCCCTTCTTTTTGTACATGTCTCATTACGCAGTGCACAGTCCTTTCCAGTCCGATCCACGATTTATCAAGAATTATGAAAACTCGAAAAAACCAAGGCCTGCCAAGTCATTTGCCACTCTAATCGAGGGAATCGATAAATCACTTGGTGATCTTATGGATCATGTTGCAGATAAAGGTGTGGCCGAAAACACTCTGATCCTTTTTGTTGGCGACAATGGATCAGACGGGCCATTAGGAGATACTTATGGTTATTTTAGCTCCGCCCCCCTTCGCGGAAAAAAGGGAACCTGCTACGAAGGTGGAATGAGAGTTCCCTTTATTGCAGGCTGGGCCAAGGCAGGAAAAGCTAATCCCTTTAATATCGCCCGCAATCATCTTCATCATGAGCAGATTGGAACAGTCATGGATATATATTCCACCATCGTGGACGCTTCCAAGTCCAGCTCGCCTGCCAAGCATCCGATTGATGGCGTAAGCCTGCTTCCTCAGCTATCAGGAAAGAGTAACCAGGAAAGACCTGATCACTTCATGTGTCATTTTCCACATTCGCACCGAAGCTCCTATTTCACTTCATACCGGAAGGGAGACTGGAAGCTGATCTACCGCTACCTTATCAGTGGCGGAAAAAGAAAAAACAAAGATCCCTTACCCAAGCACGAATTATACAATTTGAAAAATGATCCCTACGAAACCAAAAATCTTGCTCTTAAAAATATCAAAAAAACCAATAACATGATCCGTCTAATGAGTAAGCAGCTGGAAGATGAGAATGCTCTATTCCCTGTACGAGACGATCTTGAATTAAGACCCGAACTGATTAAGTGAATATGAGAAACCTCCTGCTTACCCTACTACTTGTTACTCTAGCCAACTCGGCACTCGCCGAACAGAATACCAAGCCCAACATTATCTTTATATTCATCGACGATATGGGCTGGGGAGATGTCGGTTGTTATGGAAATGATTTTATCGATACCCCCAATATCGACCAACTCGCAAAAGGTGGAATGCGTTTCACCGATTTCTATGCCGCAGGTGCAGTCTGCTCGCCTACCCGCTGTGCCGTGCAATCGGGACAGAATCAGGCAAGAATTGGAATCACCGCCCACATTCCTGGTCACTGGAGACCCTTTGAACGGGTAATCAATCCTCAAACCACCATGGCCCTCCCCTTGGATGTGGTCACCGTTGCCGAATCTATGAAGCAAGCCGGATATACCACAGGCTATGTGGGTAAATGGCACTTGGGCCGAGGCGATCAATTTGGTCCAGCCAAGCAGGGATACGACTTTGCAGCTGAAATCAATGGTCCTCATTTACCCGGTCGTTTCAAGTCAACCAATCCGGAAATTGTAAAACCTGCACCCGATCAGTTTCGCACCGATTACGAATCCGATCTCTGTGAGTCCTTCATCAAAAAAAATAAAGAACGTCCCTTTTTTTTAATGCTTTCCCCCTTTGCGGTTCATATTCCTCTGGGAAGCAAATCGGAACTGGTTGAGAAATATCGAAAACGGGGCAAGGAAAAGAATCGTTCCCTGCCCCACCCCATCTACGCCGGTTTAGTTGAGGAGGTAGATGATCAGGTTGGACGGATTGTTCGCGAAGTCGAAGCTCAGGGCCTCACCGAAAAGACCATGATCGTTTTCACTTCGGACAACGGAGGATTAATCAAAAGATACGATTACAATGAACAGTCGGATAATATCGTCAGTGATTTGGCTCCCCTCAAGGGTGAGAAAGGCTCCCTCCACGAAGGAGGCATCCGCGTTCCTCTGATCGTAAAGTATCCGAAAATGGTCAAATCAGGCTCAATCTGTTCCGAGCCGACCATATCCTATGATTTTTATCCGACCTTTGTTGCCGCTGCCAGTGCTACGCTTCCAGAGAACCAAACCATTGACGGACTAAACATTCTTCCTTTGTTGCAAAACCCAAAAGCCAAACTGAACCGCAAAGCAATCCATTGGCATTACCCCCACTACCACCATGACCGTCCTGCCGGTGCCATTCGCGAACGCGACTGGAAATTAATCGAATATCTGGACGGAACCGGAGATATCGAATTATATCACATCTCTCAGGATCTGAGTGAATCCAACAATTTAGCCGACGAGAGAAAAGGAAAGGTTGCGGACCTTAAGAAAAAGCTTTCGGGTTGGCGAAATGAAGTTCTCGCTCGCATTCCCGTCCCCAACCCATCCTACAACCCTGAACGGGCCCCTGAATGGTGGAGTCGTCGTTCAGGAAAACCGATTGACAGTTCTGCCCGCAAAAGATTTCCGGCAACCGAAAAGGATCTGTAGGACAGATATTTCATGGGAAGCAGTTTCGAATTAGATTCTAGTTCTTCCACTTATATTCGATGACCACGGCACGGTGGTCAGACGGCCACCTTCCCTGAATTACGATATCTGAAGTGTCTCCCTTCTCCCCGACTACCTGGCCGGATACAACCTTCACATTTTCTCCGTGGTGATAAATCCGGTCAATTCGGTCCAATACCTGATCACCGTAGGGTCTCCTGCCCTGTGTTCGTTCCGGATATGGCGGGGTCCATGTATTGCCCGGCTTTTTGACTTCATCAGTATGAAACTGCCGGAAGGAATCAACCATTCCGATATTTTCCAATAAAACAGAACCGGGCCATCGTACCAGGAATCGTAATGGAGTGCCTGTTGGATTATTCACCCATCGATCAGAACCATTCCTGGCATAATTCTCCGTCCAGTCAAGATGGGACGGTTCATTGAAATCACCCACCAGAAAGATTGCTCTTTTTTCATCTATTGCTTCCTCCAAAGGTTCAAGGGTTGCGGTATATCCGCGGGTTCCACCCCTTCTTACTCCTTTTTCTTGAACAATCTTGGCCAAGCTATTCAGATCGACCTGAGGGTCGGCTCTAAGTTTTTCCTGAGCTAGAAAGGGTCCGTAATTATTGGGCCACCAGTGACAGTTTACAATTCGAACAACTCGTGAACCTGCCAGTTCCACATCAACGACTTCCAAGGAACGATCTTTATTTGAATGTATTAGCTGTGCAGGAAATTTTGAGTAAACCTTTCCCGCACGATTCCATCCATCGCCAAGTTCATTAAGAAGCATATTCGACTTACTCGAACAATCTTCCTGAATCCCGACAATGTCAGCTCTGGCTAGTTTGATTGCAGATGCAATTTCATCAATCCTTGAACCGCCAAATAACTCATTTCCAAAGCCAACATTCTTGGCATTCCCACCGCCCTGAAGAATATTAAAAGTCATCAGCTTGAACCGGCTAAGCTCTTCTGCTCCCAATTGAGAAATGGAAACTAGGCCAACAAAAAAGAGTAAGAAAGAATTCATTACTAAACCTTCAACCTAATCGATGAATTAATCGACATCTAAAATAACTTCCTATGTTCTATGATCAGAAAATAGCTTTCATGATTTCAATTAAAAATGATAAAAGCTTTGGGTCTAAGCTTTACTGAAGTTGTAAAAATAAATTCAATTTGATGTCATCAGATGTTTGACCCTTAGGATATGAAATCTTACTTTTTCTCTGTGAAGATAAATTGGATAAAGTTGGCGTTGGGAGGAGTCATGGTACTTGGCATTCCTTTGATTTACTTCTTTTCCAGCTCGAATGACGGGAAAACTTTCACTGACTCCCAAAATGAATTCGTTGAGCAAACTGAGCAACTAATCGCCGATCTATCCAAGGAAACAAAAGTCAGTTCGAAATCCCCAAAGCTATCAACTGAAGATAATCGAACCGACCCTTCAATTACCCGATCTCAGCCTGAGGCATTGAATTCCGCGGATCCAAGGGAAGAACTCACCTCAGAAATTAATTATACCCCTGTTGTTGATTCATTATCTGAACCTCAATGGAAAAAAGAACTCGATATTTTTTTACAGGGAGAGAAATCCCCAAAGGAATTTCTTGATTCCCTGACCATTGATAACTGGAAAGAAGCACGGGATGCCCTCGCCCTTGCCTATGAGCAAAGGTTGCTCCCCAAAAATAAAAATTTTCAGGATCGATTCTGGACGAGGGTTGGAGAAGTTGGAGGCCAAGCGGTGGCAGAGGAATTACTCAGGGCAGGCGATCCAGCCTTCGCCAAAATCCTTAAAGGATGGGCAAAGAAAACGCCTCAGGAAATGTTTGATTATTATGCTGATCTCAATCTCAAATCACCTGAGGTTCAACATTACCTGCAAAAAACAAACTCCCGTGAAATCCCCCTCATGGATCAATTCTCAAGCGGGATGATTGATGAAGTGCTTAGAAACTCCGATGGCAGGATTGGGAATGCCCAGTTAGACAGTGCCAATGACTTGATCGATCACTTTCTTGAAAAAGATAAAAAGAAGGCGGAATCTTTAATGCGTGAATTCACCGAACGAGTCACCAAGGGAAGGGATAAGGATACTTTGAAACAGTGGGTGGCCGGATATAAGGAACCGGAATTACAAGCCGGCACGGCCCAACGGGTGATTGAAAGCGGTGTCTTTGACAAGAACCCTTTGGAGGCAGTCGAATTTGCTAATTCTTTAGAATCCACCAAGGCTAAAAGGTCTGCACTCTCTTCCGCCTACGCAAGACTCGCAGGTGGAGTAAATGGACATGACCCCAATATCACCGCCACCGAATTGAACGCGATGGAAGACGGATGGCAAAGAGATTTTGCCCTTAATGGATTTGCTCATGGCTTGGTTCGTAAGGACCCCGAGGCAGCCATTCAATGGGCTAACTCAATAAGCAACGAAGGATTTCGTAAAGTAGTCACCAAAAATGTAACCAAAAGAATCAACGCCGAAGTCTTACCAAGATTAAATTCTCAAGGGGCGAGCAAAAATTAAAAAGCAAAATTCAAGAAACCTTATCTCACAATTAAGTAAGATAATGGACCCAAAAGACATTTGCTAGCTTATGAAAATTTTCGCTATTGCAGTAGCGTGGATTTGCTTTCAAACAGCAACCACACTCCAAGTATTCTCAGACGAGAATCAAACCATTGGAATTAAGATTGAAAATTATCCGTACGCTCCCCTTTCGTTCTCGAGTAGGATTCATGACCTCAAGCTTGCTGAAACGGATAATGGAAATTATCAGATAGAGACCACGGGAACCGATCCCTATGTTTGGCTTCGGTCCTTTAAGGATTCCTACCAACCGAATTTATCTTACATCATCGCATTTGAATATCAGGTTACCGGAGACTTTGGTGAGTTCGTTTTTTACTGCAGTACTGGCAATCAAACCAAAGCGATCAGAACCGAATTAAAACCATCTGAGGATTGGCAATGGCATGTTTTTGAATTGAGTGAAAAAGGAAAGCTCATCGGGCAGGAAATTGATGATCTCCGTATGGACTTCGGTGAGCAAAAAAACAAAACTTTTCAAGTAAGAAATCTGCGACTGATTGAAACGACGCGTGATTTAAGATTATATGCTGCCGTTGGTAATAAACTTAATCAGATCAAAGATTTCGGGATTGGACTGAACAAACTAAATCCCCAGTTTTCAGCTGCGGAAACAGTGAGGCATGTTGATGATAAATCCTCAAGCGTCACCCTCTCTGTTTACCGGCATCTTGATCTGGATGCCGGAACCAAGAGACTATCTAAAGAAGGAAGCACTCGCCCTCCCGTCCCCCTGGGGCCACAAATCGTTGCAGGAGAAGGCCCCGACCCCCGGAACCACACGGTAATCCGTATCCTTTCTGAATATCAGGTCTGCGAGACCCAGTTTCTTGCCTATCCACCCACAATCCTTGGCGGTGTTGGTGTAGAGACTGGTAAAGATGAGAAAGATCATACCTTTATTGCCACCTGGCCCCTTCTTTCCAAACTTACACATAACATCCACCTCTTTAATCAAGCAGGCGGAACTATTGGTAAAATCCAGGTCGCTAAGGAAATCCACCCACCCTTCGACCTCGCAGTTGGAAATTTTGCCCCGGGTTCTCCAGGTGATGAAATCGCGGTAATTTCACAGAATGCTCAGCGGGCAAAACCAATTGTTCTCGTTTACTCTTCTTCGGGCAAACTTCTCAGCCGAAAAACTATAAACGGTGAGAAGGGAAGATATTCTCTCATTACGAAGGGAAAAGACCGGTTGATTGCCCAGGAGTTTGACGAAAATAAAATCCACACACTCTTGCCGACTCAGGAAATTGCTAGCCTGAGAAATGAAATTCAAACTTGGTCTCTTTTTGATTCGGTTTATCCGGATCGGGAATTTAATGGGGGCAAGTCAGAGAAAACCAAATCCACTCTGATGCGGATTAAAAAGGGAAAAAAGCTGGCTCCCTTGGATGCAGGAGGAATGGAAAACAAATTTTGGTTCGACCCGCAGGAAGAACATAATGGGGACCCTTCCACTTGGGGAAAATTCCCAGACGGAACCCATGTCAGAAATGCCAAGTATAATTATCTGGGTAGCGCACAGTATTGGTCTCCTCTGGTGAAATCGGGGGAGATTGAATCCCGATCCTACGCTGAATGGACTTCGAATATCGATTGGCAAAAAATCTTCAAGTCATCGTGGAAAAAATCAGTCATAGACTATAACCAAGGAAAACCAACTGTCTGGTCAGCTGGGTTCAGTCATCGGTGGAGAGTTGGAGCAATGAAATCAATATCCTCAAAGATAGATTCTAAAACAGGTCTCCCCACATATCTGCTTTTGGACCGCAAGAATGACCCTACGGGCGGAGGCTATTTTGGTAAGACTATGTTTGATTACGGGAGCCAGCACTTCGAGAACGAGGCACTCAACAAACTCTACACCTACGCCCAGCGAGCCTTCTATCGAAAATTGGCTCCCGCCTATCGGAAAAACCCGGAAATGACTATCGCAGTCGAACCCAACCATGAAAATGAAATCGTTTCCGGAAGCGATTCCATAGGCGATTACAACACGGGGAGTCTCGAAGGATTCTATCATTATCTATCCTCTCTTTATGGAAACATTGAATCGATCAATCAGATTATGGGTACGAGCTTCACTATCGATTTTTTTGATGCCCCACGCAATCTATTCCGCGGGGAGTGGGATCAATATGATTTTGAAAATCTCTTCTTTCAAGAGTGGGTCGAATATAACCGGGTCCTTGTTTCCAGAAGAGTGGGAACGAGTTACCGGGAATGCTTACTTGCGGGATTCCCTCCTGAAATGATCAAGAGCCATCAAATCCCGGACAGCTATGTATTCAAATCAATCGTGGGAATTTCAGAAGGAAAAAAAAGAATTTCACCGATTGATTGGCTTCTCACCACCGGAGCAGGATTTGGCTTTTCGAGGTACGGAACCTACTACGACCGTGAACATAACATTGGCCAGGGTGCATACAGTTCAGGCTTTGATAATATGCTGGTTGGAGAATACGCCTCGCTTAATGCAAGCCATCAAAAGTCGCTGGACCAATTACTCTACCTTCGTAATCACGGAGTATCTACTTTGCATGTGATGTGGTGGCCATCCGATCTGGATAAGGGATTTAATAAGGCCCAGGAGTCCGCTCTTCGAGAAATGATTTCCATACATGATACCCCTCGCAAGGGACTGGCTGGTGGAATCAGTGAAATACGACCTTGGCGGGGACAAAGAAAATCCTTTGATATTGCCAGTCTGGGAATAGGACCCAGCCACACCGGCCTCCTAAAAAGCCTAAGGAAGGATGGATCCTTTGAAGGGACGGTCTATGCGGTTCCCTTTCACGCCCATGTAAACATTGAGGTATTGAATGAGCAGAAGACGACAAACCTGAATCCTCAAACGCAGGAATTGGCCACCATACCCCATACCCGGCCTGGTTCGGTAATCGAAGTGAGTTTTAAGGTGAACGGAAAAACAGATAATTTACTGATAGACTTTACGCACAGAGGGGTAAAACTCAGCGACAAATCAATCAGGCTCGAACAGCTTAAAGGAGGACAACAGATTCGATTGGTTTATAAAATTCCTTTGCTAATGGATGAGATCAAGCTGTTAGCCAGCTCCGACAAAAATATTATAATCGAAGACCTTCTTGTGGTTCACCATCAAGACCAGGTGATCAACTTGGCCAAAAAGATCATGACCGGTAAACGACACCAGGGAGGCGTAACTTTTGCCTGTCTTCCACAATAATTTATTCCAGTTACCAAAATATCCTACCCACTCTTCAGAAAAGATGAAAAAAATTTACTCCCTATTAATAAGCCTCGTCCTTTTTCATGTTGCAGCAAAAGCACAGGACAAACCAAACTTTTTACTAATTTTAGTGGATGACATGGGATATTCCGACTTGGGCTGCTACGGGGGAGAGATTGACACACCCAACCTGGACGGTCTTGCGTCCAACGGATTGCGTTTCACCCAATTCTACAACACGGGCCGTTGCTGGCCCACTCGTGCATCCATTCTTACCGGCTACTATGCTCAGCAAGTCCGTCGCGATTCCCTCCCCGGAGTAAAGGGCGGTGGTGGAAGAAGCGTGCGACCCGGATGGGCACCTTTGGTAACCGAGTATTTAAAGAAGGATGGTTATCAGAACTATCATAGTGGCAAGTGGCATATCGATGGGAAGGTCTTACCCAATGGTTTTCATCAATCATGGAGGGTGAATAATCAGGGAGATTTCTTTTCCGCCAAAGGCAACCTGCTGAATGACATTCCTTTTGCTCCGGAGGAGGCACCTAAAAACTACTATTCCACCACCGCCACCGCCAGTCATGGGATCAAATGCCTTAAAGCACATGCCAAGGATCATGGAGATAAACCCTTCTTTCATTATTTAGCTTTCATCGCTCCTCACTTCCCCCTCCATGCCCCGCAAGATGTGATTCAAAAATATCAGAAGCGCTACCTTGCCGGTTGGGACAAAATCAGAGAGCAAAGATTCGCCAGGCAGAAAAAGATCGGCTTGGTCAATACCACCCTTTCCAAACTAGAACCCGATGTGGGTCCGCCCTATGCTTTCCCGGATGCGATCAAGGAACTCGGACCCGGTGAAGTCGACCGGCCCATCCCATGGAATCAATTAACCCAAGAACAAAAGAAATTCCAGGCAACCAAGATGGCGATTCATGCCGCGATGATTGACATTGTGGATCAGGAAATCGGTCGCGTACTGGCCCAGTTAAAGAAGATGAAGGAATTTGAGAACACCCTGATTCTTTTTGCATCTGATAATGGAGCCAGTGCAGAGATCATGATTCGAAGCGGAGGGCATGATCCACAGGCACCACTCGGAAGTTCAAAATCATACCTCTGCCTCGGGCCAGGTTTTTCCAGTGCCGGGAATACCCCTTTTCGCCGGCACAAAACCTGGGTGCATGAAGGCGGAATCAGCACCCCATTGATTGCGCACTGGCCCAAAGGTATAAAAGCGAAAGGAGCACTCCGCCACACGCCTTCCCATGTCATCGATATCGTTCCCACCATTCTTGAAATGGCAGGTATTCCCAAACCATCGAACTGGAAAAATCAAAAGGTCCCCTCCGCTCCCGGCAAAAGCTTAGTCCCTGTATTTGCATCCGATATAACCATTCAACGGGATCACCTCTGGTGGTTTCACGATGGTCATCGGGCTGTGCGTAAGGGAGATTTCAAACTGGTCTCCGCCAAAAAAGAACCCTGGGAATTGTACGATTTGAAAACGGACCGGGCAGAGTCCAAAAACCTCGTGAATCAAAAACCAAAACTAAAAGAAAAACTGGAAAACCTCTGGAATGATCAGGTTGAAGAGTTCAAAAGAATGCTTGAAACAAAATAGAGTCAACTGGGCTATTAAGATTGGATTACTTCTGAGATTTTCCGTCCAAATTCGCTAGTGCTGGGAGTTAATATATATATGAATAAATTGAAAGAGTCGTTAAATTCGATAATCGCCCCATGCTACATTTGCATTGTAAACTCAAAAAAATAGAATAAAACCCGATCTACAAGATATTTACTTATTGTGAAACGCATCACTCCCATCTTCGCCTTTTCACTTATTGCAAGCTTTCAGGTTTTCTCTGCAATAGATTTCAATCGTGAGGTCCGTCCTTTGCTCGCAAGCAAATGCTATGCATGCCACGGGCCGGACGAGGAAGGAAGAAAAGCCAAACTTCGCTTGGATGTTCGCGAGGA
>ENA-OQVM01003843-OQVM01003843.1-marine-metagenome-genome-assembly--contig:-NODE-3843-length-15883-cov-6.534164_pt1 | contig 15883 bp, 16 predicted proteins | sample MGYA00237776_ERZ505498 | MGnify/ENA primary metagenome ERZ505498 (study PRJEB26159, sample SAMN06265151) | marine metagenome | isolation source: Helgoland LTER site | place: Germany:Helgoland, sampling... | reverse complement strand
TTCCACGTGCTCACCTGATTTGGATCACCCTGTGCTTTGCTGCAATCTCTTGTATCGTTCGGTCACCACGCAACGCCGCAAGCGCAACCTTGGCCTTAAACTGGTCTGAAAACTTCCGTCGTTTCGTCATTTATGTATTCCTTCATAAGGTTGGAATACACCTTAACAGACTGTCTGATTGTGCAGGACCACTTCAGGCAGCCAAAAGCTTATCACCAAACACGGCGTCGCAGTATCCATGCGCGCCAAAGGCAATTGTTATGATAATTCCAAGGTGGAGACGTTCTTCAAAACCATCACGGCCGAGCTGATCTGGCGCAATCGTTGGGAAACAAAATGCCAAGCCGAAGGGGCTATATTCCCGTATATCAACGGTCCTTATAATCCGCGCCATCGCCAATCATCGTTGGGGGGCAAAAGTCCCCTGGCCTTTGAACGAAAGGCTGCATAAATGCGTTGGGAGACCGGAACGTAAGCGTGACAAGACCACAAATTTTATATTCACCCATCTAAAAACCTTTGGTGACCACCAATAGGCCATCCGACAAAGCCAAAGTTGCCAGCCAAATTCAACATACAGTCAGATCCATAAACCCCTGCGGCGGCTTCTGAGAACACAAAATCTCAGAAGCGTCATCAACAGTCTGCAGCCTAAGCAGATTTTTCCGCGGTTTGCCGTTGCCACAACATAGAATAGCGCCCGCCCGCGGCAACCAGTTGGTTGTGGGTTCCGCACTCACAGACTTGGCCATCGTGCAACACCAGTATGTGATCAGCGTCTGCTATGGTGGACAAGCGATGCGCAATCACAATCACAGTGCGCTCCTTGGCAGCGCCTTGCAACGTCACTTGGATATCATTTTCGGTTCCAGCATCGAGGGCACTTGTGGCCTCGTCCAGCAGTAAAATCGGTGGGTTTTTCAGCAAAGTCCGCGCGATCCCGACCCGTTGCTTTTCTCCCCCCGAAAGCTTGAGACCACGCTCCCCGACGGTGGTGTCATAACCGTCCGGCAATTTGACAATAAAATCATGCAAACAAGCCTGTTTTGCCGCCGCAATAATCTCGGCCTGAGACGGGTCATCTTTACCGTAAGCAATGTTATAACCGATTGTTTCGTTGAACAGCACAATATCCTGAGGCACCACCCCGATCGCCTTTTGTACCGAATTTAACGTCACATCCCGCAGGTCCTGACCGTCAATAAGTATGGCACCTTTGGTCACGTCATAAAACCGAAACAGCAGGCGCCCAATGCTTGATTTACCAGCCCCCGTGGCCCCAACTATCGCCAACGTTTGCCCAGGTCCAACCGTCAGATTCACACCTGATAAAATCGGCCGGTTCGAATCATAATGGAAATGGACATCCCGGAATTCGATCTGGCCACATTCGACCCGTAAATCCTGTGCATCGACTTTGTCGACGATTTCTTTTGGTTGCTCCAGCAAGCCGAACATCTCGCCCATATCGACCAGAGATTGGCGAATTTCGCGGTATACCGTCCCCAAAAACCCCAACGGCAAAGTCACTTGAATCATATAGGCATTAACCACAACAAAATCGCCGACGCTCATGGTGCCATCCTGCACACCAAGCGCCGCCAGAACCATCACATAAATCACCCCACCAGAGATGAGAACAGATTGTCCAAAGTTCAGAAACGCGAGGGAATACGCGGTTTTTAAGGCCGAGACGCCATAGCGAGAGATCGAGTGATCATAGCGGTCGACTTCTCGGGATTCGGCGGCAAAATATTTTACTGTCTCAAAGTTCAGCAGGCTATCGATTGCGCGCTGGTTGGCCTCTGTATCTTGGGTGTTCATCTCGCGGCGCAATTTGATCCGCCATTCAGTCACCCCAAACGTAAACCAGATATAGCTGGCAATGGTGACCGCCAATATCACCACATACCAAAGGTCAAACTGCAAAAAGATAATCGCAATTCCAAGCAACTCCAAGACCAGCGGAAAAATTGAAAATAACAAAAATCGCAATAGAAACTCAATGGCTTTAACCCCGCGCTCAATGACCCGCGACAAAGCTCCCGTTTTGCGACTGATATGATAGCGCAGCGATAATCCGTGCAGATGTTCAAAAGTCTCGCGGGCCACAGCGCGAAAAGCCCGCTGGGCCACTGGGGCAAAAACAACATCCCGCAACTGCTGAAATCCGCTCGATCCCATACGCGCAAGGCCGTAAGCCACGGTCAGCCCTACAGCACCAAGCAGCAGATCTGGCACATCGCGTTGGGATAAGGCATCTACAGCACGCCCATAAAGCTGGGGCGCGCCCAGTGCCACCACCTTCGACAGCAACAACAAAATTAAGGACACCACCACCCGAAACCGGATGTTTGGCGCCGCTTGCGGCCATAGATAGGGGGCAACCCGGCGGATGATATCCTTACCGTTCATGCGACCTGCATCCGGGTCGCTGGGGCGTTGATCTAAAGGAGGCACCATAAACGTTACATCTGGCTTTGGGCTAGAATAAGACCGGCCGCCACGCAGTGCACGGCGGTAAGGGTTTTAGTCTGGCAGCTTGAAAATTTGACCCGGATAAATCAGATCTGGATCACGAATACGGTCTCTGTTGGCCTCGAAGATCCGGGCGTATAAAATGCCCCGACCATATCGCGACCGCGAAATGGCCCAAAGTGTTGATCCTTTTTGCACCGTCACGGCACTGGGGGCCAGCACACCATCAGCGCTGGTTTCAGCCAAAAGTACGGCTTTGGACTCGCGTTTAAAGGGTGTCTCGATACGCGACGTCACCGCCCCGTTCGCATCAACTTCATCCAAGCGCAGCGTATAGATACCTGTATCGACTTGCGGCATATCAATCGCCCAGGTCCCATCTTGTTGGATCGGTGCATCGGTGACCGGTTGATTGTCAAGATAGACCCGGATCAAGCCGTCACTGGGCGCACGCCCGGCCAGTTGCACTTCTCCCTGCACACTGTACGAAATCACATCTAGCGCAACACTGGTCAAAACTTCTGGCGACTTGCCGGCCTTTGACAGGACTTTTAAACCCTCGCTGGTACTTATGATGACCGTAGGGGCTGTAGGGGTTCGCGCCACATTGGCCACCGGTTCATCACCCACCGCAGACTGTACAGCAGAAGGCTGGGTTATTGCAGTGTTGGCAGACGATACCGGCTGGGTTGCGACAGCAGCAACCACACCATCGGCGGCGTCCGAGCCACTTTTGACCGCAGTAGAACTAACGTCAGTCGTGGCCGCTGTTGCGGCGCCAGCGGGAGCTAGAGTTTCACCGGCAGCCACATCTTCGACAAGCACAGATTTGGGCGCGTCTTTGGCGTCGGCAGCTGCGGCGGCACCCGTCGGCACTTGGGGATCCACGGCCTGCCCCATAGCAGTCCCGGTTTCCGTTTCTGTCTGTGTCGCAATCTTTAAAGAAGTCACAGATGAAGACATATCTTTTGTTTCCAAGACATCACTTTCAACCACAGGCACCGCTGCAGTCTCAGACTGTGCTGTTACGGTCTCAGGAGCTTTAGCCGGTGACGGCGTTGATTGTGCCGTTTGTGCTGTTGGTGCAAGCAAAGCTTGGTCAGTTGAAACAACCACTGAGTTGTTGCTCGATGAGGACAAACTGAGCCTACGAAGCGTTTCAACTGGACCCACATCGGCAAACACAACAAACTTGCCAGTCGAGTCAGCAATGGTGTCTGCCAATTTATCACCATCAATCATCAAAGTGATCTCGGCCCCGGGCTTGGCGGTCCCAGCAACCAGTGTGGTGCCATCAGCTTCCACCCGCACCACGTCAAACGAAGGTACAGTTTCCGCCTCCCCAGCAACCGCAGATGAACTTTTCATCTCGGCTGTGACACCCCCGATTGTATTTAACTCAGGTTGGCTCACAGCACTATCTTCAGTGGCCGAAGTCACGTTAGTCTCACTTGCCACCATCGCTTTGGCGACTGGCGTGTCCTCAGATGGCGCTGTTGTCTGGGCGCCAACATTCGTTTGAGCAGCTGATCGTGATACATCCTGCGCGGCAGACTGAGTATCATCAGTATTGTCGCTCGTCATCTCAGCGTTCGGCGAGCCGCCTTGCGCATCCAAAGACACCTTGGCCGTCTGACCATCACCAACAGGGGGGGCCGCTTTGGGCTTTGCCACAACTGCTTTATCTGCAATCGCGGGCGCGTCCTGAGCTAAGGAGCCGTCAAGCCCGGCTAGCCGATCCTTAGCAGCACCGGTTTTTTGTGTAACATTTGTGGAGGCTTTAGCATCAGATTCTCCCGCTGCATTAGTCGTTGAAGTCTCCGCTTGAGTGCCTGCGGTATTTCCTGCGGTATTCCCTGCGGTATTTCCTGCGGTATTTCCTGCGGACCCGGCCGGCACAGAATCGTTTGTCATTTCGGTCGAAGCCACTTCAGGATCGTGCTCTTTTGGCAAAAAATCGCCATAAAATAGCAGCCCCACGATTAGCGAAAACCCAATAAAAAGCATGAATCCGCCAATTTTACCTTTATTATTAGACATGTATCCCCTTTGGCCTTCGAGAGACGATAAGATAATCGCCCCGACGGCCGATAGCATCAGTTGTGGGACCATAGCAACAACGTTATCAAGGGTCAAAACAGTCAATGCAAAGAAGTTAACCAAACATGCCCCAGCCCTCTATATGTGTCTTTTGTGGCGCACGCTCCGGTCAAAACCCTGCTTATACGCAAGCCGCCAATGATTTTGGGCAGGCGCTGGCCCGAAATAACTGGCGTTTGGTCTATGGTGCAGGTGATATTGGGCTAATGGGGGCAGTTGCCCGCGCCACCCAAGCCGATGGCGGTGCAACGCTGGGTGTGATTCCAACCCACTTGATGCAAGATGAGGTCGCCAAAACCGACTTGACACAATTTATCATCACCGAGACGATGCATGAACGCAAAAAGGTCATGTTTATGAATTGTGACGCAATTGTTGTCTTGCCTGGCGGAGCCGGATCTCTGGACGAATTTTTCGAAGTGCTGACTTGGCGCCAATTAGACCTGCATCAAAAACCAATTTATCTGCTCGATACCAACGGATATTGGTCACCGCTCAAGGCCTTGCTGGCCCATGTCGTGGACCAAGGCTTTGCCGATCAAAGCTTGCTGAACTTTATCCAGACGGTTGCCGGTGTCACCCCGCTCATCGACAGCCTGCGGCGCGACCTAAACGTTTAACCCTGCCAACGGCAGCGATATCGACCCGGCGCTCTGGGCATCGCGGGCTTCGAGCGCCAAAAGTGGTCCCGATGCCCCCGGTTGCGACCCTGCCCCATGTAGGTGCTGCAATTCTAAAAGCGTATAGGGACGCCGCCAGAGCCATGGCCGGTTCGCCACCGCTGTCAATGATCCATGCGGCGGGGTCTCTTGATTATAGGCATAAAAATATAGCGTAAACCCATAGGCATCAAGCGGCTGCACCGAGATAAGATGCAGCCCTTGTTCGGCGCACCAATTTTGGGCCGCCGCAAGATCCCGCACCCGTAGGGTCACATGGGCGAGGATTGCGCCATTCGCGACCGGATGCCCCGCCTCTAGATCGGGCTCACTGCCCTTTGGACCCTGTTGCAACAGCTCAATCGTGGCGCCGGCAGGATCCACGCAATGCGCCATATACCCAATATCTTCGAATTGACGCGGTTGCGAGATCGACACAGCGCTTTGGCGCAGATGGGTGGCAGCCACGTCTAGGTTGGGCAGCGTGATGCCAATTTTCCAATAAAATCCATCTGAGCTGGGCGGTTGTGCCGGCCCCTGAACAAACTTCAGATGCGCCTGCTGCCCCCCATATCCCAACCCGTCGCGCTGGTCGGTCATCCCCAAAATATCGCGATAAAACTGGCCAACCGCGGCGCTGTCAGGTACGGCCAGACTGATTTGTGAAAATATCATATCCTGCCGACCCTCTCATGACGAAAACTGTCGCAAGAATACAAAGCAAGCGCCAGCCAAATCAATCCAAAGCTTGCAATTTGCACCCCACTAATCGGTTCGCCAAAAATCGCAACCGCACAGATAAACTGCAAGGTCGGGTTGACATAATTCAGCAACCCCAATGTGGCCATTGGGATGCGCTTGGCCGCATAGGAGAAAAAGATCAGTGGCGTTGCGGTCAGCGGGCCGGACAGCATCAACAAAACGCTGTCATACAGCGATTGCCCAAAAACACCACCAATCCCGCCATCAAGCGCAACACTGGTTCCGAAACCGCGATGCGTAGCATATAGCACCGCAACAGCAAACGGGGCCAATAGCAAAACTTCGGCCGTCACCGACACCACGGGTCCGATCGAAATTTTCTTTTTTACATAGCCGTAAAGGCCAAAGCTGATCGAAATGATCAACGCAATCCACGGCCATACCCCTTGGGACACCGTGATAATAACCACAGCAAAAGCGGCCAAGGCGATTGCGATATTTTGCATCCGCGACAGGCGCTCTCCAAACCCTATCCAGCCGATACAGACCACCACAAGCGGAAAGATAAAGTATCCCAAACTCGCCTCTGTGGCTTTTTCGATCTGGATAGAGTGTATGAAAATAAACCAGTTTATACCAATAAGCAAAGATGCCGCAAAAAGCGTGGCCGCGCTGCGCCAGTTGGAAATGGCAGACCACAGAGCCCCCAGTCGCCTTTGAAAACAGAGAACAGCAACAAAGAACACCACAGACCAGACAACGCGATGCGACAATAATTCAACCGGCGGCACGTGACCCAGTATTTTATAATACAGCGGCGAAAATCCCCAGATAAGACCAGAGATCAGGATTGCCAAAATACCTTTTTGACTGTCGCTCATGCCCGGGCCTCAAGGTGTACCAGTGTGATCTCAGGCGTCACACCAAACCGCACCGGCGCAATAGAACAGCCGATGCCGCCAGACACCACCAAATCGCGGTGGTTCTCATAGATGTGACCATAGGCGTATCTGTTGCCATACCGCGATGGCACGATCGGCGACCAGCCAAATAATCGCACCTGCCCGCCGTGCGTATGGCCCGAAAGGGTCAGGGCAACCGCCTGTGGCTCTTCGGGAAAGATATCGGGTTCATGCGCCAGCAGAATAACAGGCGAGTCATCCAAAATCTGCGCCAGCGTGGCCGGCAGATCATCAACCCCCTGAAACCGACCATTGCCCAACCGAAACGCCAGTTGATCGCCCAATCCTGCCAACCAGAAGGCCCCGGCTTCATGTTCAAGCTTAATCGCCTGATTTTCCAATACCGAAATGTTATTGGCCTCCAGAGCGCGCTGACCCAATACTGGCCCCTTGCGGCGCTTTTGGGCTGCCGGATCATCCCACCAATCGTGATTACCCAAGACTGCAAAAACACCCAGAGGCGCCGATAGGGCCCCCAACTCTTCCGCGGTTCGCTCCACCGCAACGGTCTGGGTGACAAACCGATGGCCTGCGGTCAAATCCCCTAAAATAACGCTGATATCTGCCCCAAGCGCATTGGTGCGCCGAACCAAACCGCGCAGCCGGGCCAATCCAACATACGGCTCTCCCATATGCAGATCAGATACAATCGCGATCTTCAACCCGCCTGCTGTCCATTTTGGCGATTGAACCTGCCATTTTTTGACCCGCAGTCGCAGGGCTGGCTCAATAAAAAACGCCCAGATGGAAGCAAAAAGACCTGCCAAGATTGATCCCAGCAGGCCTCGGATAAAGGACCGTCTTGTCAGCACTTTACATGCGGCTTGCTACGTTCTCCCAGTTTACCAGCTTGTCGACAAAATTGCTGAGATATCCAGGGCGCTTGTTGCGGAAATCGATGTAATAAGAATGTTCCCAAACATCACAGCCCAGCAGAGCTGTTTGACCAAAGCACAGCGGGTTGACACCATTTTCGGTCTTGGTCACTTCCAGACCCCCGTCTGCATTTTTCACCAACCAGCACCAGCCAGCACCAAACTGGCCTGCGCCTGCCGCACAAAATGCGGTTTTAAAGGCGTCAACGCTGCCAAAGCTGTCAGTGATTGCTGCCTCAAGTTCTGAGGGCATAGAACCACCGTTCGGGCCCATCATTTCCCAAAACTGCATATGATTCCAGTGTTGGCTGGCATTGTTAAAGATGCCGTTTTGCGCCACAGCACCGGCCTGATAGGTGCCAGTGATGATATCTTCCAAAGCGGCATTTTCCCACTCGGTCCCGGCGATCAGCTTGTTGCCATTGTCGACATAAGCCTTGTGGTGCAGGTCATGGTGGAATTCAAAGGTTTCGGCAGACATGCCGTGCCCAGCCAAAGCGTCATGCGCATAGGGTAGATCAGGTAGGTTAAATGCCATTTCGGGCCTCCAAGAATTGTGTGAACATTATCGTCAAATGAGGCCGTAAGCCTACCGAGGTCAAGGGCTTGATCACAGGTTTGATCAGAAATACCGAATTTGGGCCGTTTTATCGGCCGCATCGGTCAACACACCGTATACATAAGCGGCGACCGAGCGAAAGCAGATGACCTGCAGCGTTGTGTCATCGACCAGCCAAAACGCCCCAGCGACCTGACCGAGGCGGGTCCGGCACATCACTGCGTCCGACAGGACCTCAGGGCGTAGGTCGACGGGGGCTATTTTGGCGAGCACATCCCGCACCCCGTCGCCTTTCAACGCGAAAAGGGCCCGGGCATCGGACACATTGACCACCAAGCTATGCATCTCACCCAACCCCGCGGTCAACGCGGCGGCAAGTGCCCCAGCACTTTCATAGGGCACCAACACCAGCACCTCATCTGGCGACATCCACGCAACCGCATACGCGTCCTTTGTCAAAACCGCACGCATACCCGGCACACCAAGGCCAAGCGTCGTCAGTAAAGTGTCTTTTAGGATCGGTGCCGCCAGATCACAGCGCAGCGTGATCATTCCCTGCAAGGGGCTCTCGGACACCGAGACAACACCATCATATTCGATGCCACCAAGGGCGCTGACTGCATCAGACATTCTGCTTCTCCCCATCCTTATCGAAAAACACCGGATCGACGATCTTTACCTCTGTCACATCGCCGTCCAATCGGGCAAAACCGATCACTTCCCCCATGCGATCAGGACCATTCAGCACAAGGCCCATGGCAATCCCACAGCCCAAAGTCGGGGAATGATAGCTCGAGGTTACCCGACCCTGCACATTACGTTGGCCATTGGCGTTATTGCCCTCGGCCACCGCATAGGCACCATCAGGCAGCACAGACCCATCCGTTGTCTCCAACCCCACCAGTTTCCAACGCTTGGGGTCTGTCATATGGGGCCGCTGCTGCGCCCGTTTGCCAAGATAGTCTTCTTTTTTCTTCGAAATTGCCCAGTTCAAACCAAGGTCTTGCGGGATGACCGTACCATCGGTTTCATCACCAATCATGATAAACCCTTTCTCGGCACGCATCACATGCAATGCCTCGGTGCCATAGGGCATCACATTAAACTCTTCACCTGCCGCCAGAAGCGCATCCCAGAACCCGCGCCCCTGCCCACTTGAAACAGCAATTTCATAGCTCAACTCGCCTGAGAAAGAGATGCGGAAAATCCGACAGTCAAACCCAGCAATCTGACCGTCCACCCATTCCATAAAGCCCAGCGCCTCAGCACTGACATCCATGCCGCCAAGCTTTTCAAGTAGCTTGCGAGCGTTTGGCCCCACAACAGCAATCTGGGCATATTGCTCGGTCAAATTTGCGGTATAAACCTGCCAATCCCACCATTCGGTTTGCAGCCATTCCTCCATGACCGCGTGGATATGGTCGGCGCCACCGGTGGTAGTGTGACATAAAAACGTCTCTTCATCGATCCGCGCCACAACGCCGTCATCTATCAAAAAGCCGTTTTCGCTGCACATCAGACCATAGCGGCACTTGCCCGGCTTAAGCGTCGACATCATATTGGTGTACAGCATATCAAGGAACTTGCCCGCGTCAGGGCCTTTCACCAACAGCTTGCCCAACGTCGAGGCATCCAGCAACCCAAGCGAGCTTCGCGTTTGGTTTATTTCGCGTGCAACGGCCTCGGTGTGGGTCTCGTCGCCGCGCACAAAGCAATAGGGCCGCCGCCAGGCGCCCACCGGCTCCATGTAGGCGTTCTGTTCTATATGCCACGCTTGTATCGGGGTCGCGCGCACCGGCTGAAAGATATCGCCTCGTGCCTGTCCGGCAATCGCACCCATGGAAATCGGCGTATAGGGCGGACGGAAAGTGGTGGTGCCCGTTTGAGGGATCTCGGCGTTCAAGCTGTCGGACAACACCGCAAGCCCGTTAATGTTGCTCAGTTTGCCCTGATCGGTGGCCATGCCCAAAGTGGTGTAGCGCTTGGCGTGTTCAACACTTTCAAATCCCTCTTGTGCGGCCAATTGAACATCAGAGACTTTCACATCATTTTGGTAATCCAGCCAAGCCTTGCTGCGCAGCTTAACGCCCGCGCCTTGTGGCATAATCCAAACCGGTTCAATCGGGGTCGTTGGTAGCTCTGAAATCACCGGGATCTTGCCCGCCTTGGATTTGTACCCACAGCGTTCTGCGGCCACCCTACCCGAGTGCAACGCATCGGCTATGCACACGTCGAGCGACATTTCACCATTGGCTGATCCCGCAGCAGTGACAAAGGGGCTTTCATCGGCACCGGTCGGCGCTTTGTCCCCATCCGGTTTGAAAAGGGCCTGCGCCTCATCCCAAAGCAACTTGCCACCACAATGCGACCACAGATGAACAACCGGAGACCAACCACCCGACATCGCCACAACATCACAATTTATACGTTGAAGAACTGCGCCCTCACCCGCCTGTGCGCAGATCGACACTCCGGTCACCCGTTTTCTGCCCTCTACGTTGGCGATCGCCTTGCCGGTCTCTACGCGCAGGCCCAGTGTCCGGGCCCTATCGGCCAATGCCCCACCGCCACCCGCGCGAGTATCAATGATAGCCGGCACATCAAGACCTGCATTTTTCATTGTAATTGCAGTGAGATAGGCGTCATCGTTATTGGTTACGACAACCGTTCTATCCCCAATCGACACACCCCAATTGTCCACATAATCCCGCACTGCAGACGCCAACATCACGCCGGGAATATCATTGCCAGCAAACGACAAAGGCCGCTCAATCGCGCCGGTGGCGGTTACAATCTGCTTGGCGCGTATCCGCCACAACCGGTGACGCGGGCCGGGCGCGTCCGGGCAGTGATCTGTAAGTCTTTCATAGCCCAATACATAACCGTGATCGTAAATCCCCGCCCCCATAGTGCGGCGGCGCAAGGTCACATTCGGCATCGCTTGCAACTCAGAGAATAATTGATCCACAAGGTTATCCACAGGCGCATTGTTAACGTTTTGGTAACTATTCAGGCTGCGCCCGCCCCACTGTGCAGTCTGTTCAATGATCAAAACCTTGGCCCCGGTGATACCGGCTTGTTTCGCCGCCAAAAGCCCCGCCAGTCCGCCACCGACAACCAACACATCGACAAAGGCATAAAAATGCTCATAGCGGTCCGTGTCAGCCTCGACTGGAGGACGCCCAAGACCCGCCGATTTGCGAATGAACGGTTCATAGACATGCTTCCAGAACGCCTGCGGATACATGAACATTTTATAATAAAAACCCGCCGGCAAGAACCGTGACAAATGCGTGTTGATCGCACCTATGTCAAACTCGAGACTGGGCCAGTGGTTCTGACTGCTGGCGGTCAACCCGTCGAACACTTCAGTTGTTGTAACCCGCTGATTGGGCTCGAACCGGCCCGCCTCACCCAGATGTACCAGACCGTTCGGCTCTTCTGCCCCCGAGGCGACAATGCCACGCGGCCGGTGGTATTTAAACGACCGTCCAACCAGCATCTGATCATTGGCCAAAAGCGCAGAGGCCAGCGTATCGCCCTCATAGCCATTCATGTGGGTACCGTTAAAGGTGAACTTCAGGCGCTTGGTACGGTCAATCAGGCGGCCACCGGTGGCAAGACGTGTGCTCATGAAAAATCTCTCCATCCCCAACCCGGCCGTTTGGCCGAAATTGCATCGGTCAGGGCTTTGGGCGGGGTCAGGCTCTGCGCGGGATACGTGCCAAACACCTCGAGTGTGACAGTGCAGCGGGCCGCATGAAACCACTTGCCGCAGCCATAGACGTGACGCCAGCGCTCGAAGTGCACGCCCTTGGGGTTTTCGCGCTGGAACAGATAGCTCTCAAAATCATCATCTGACGCACCCGGACCATGGCGCGTCAAATGCGCCTCACCACCCGGTGACAGTTCGGTCTCATCAGCGTGTACGCCGCAATAGGGACATTCAAGGATCAGCATATCTCATGCTCCTGCACGGATTTATACGTCTTGCGACGCGTGATTGACGCGGCGGGCGGATTTTTGATGGCCGCGACCAAAGGCAAACGACAGCCGCAACAAATAGCATGGGAATAGATCATCTCAATGGGCCACCCCTGCTGCCACGCTTTCATCGATAAACTGACCCTCACGAAACCGCGTCATACGGAAATCAGCGGCCAGCGGGCCCGGTTCGCCCTTGGCAATCATTTCTGCGGTGGCCCAACCAGATCCAGGGATCGCCTTAAAGCCGCCTGTGCCCCAGCCACAATTGATAAACGTATTACCCAGCGGGGTTTTTGAAATAATTGGTGATCGATCACCGGTCATATCGACGATGCCGCCCCATTGGCGCAGCATTTTGAGGCGCGAAATCATCGGAAAGGTCTCGACCAGCGCCCGCACGGTTTCCTCAATATGGTGGAAAGATCCACGCTGGGTGTAATTGTTATATCCATCGGCACCGCCGCCAATCACCATTTCGCCTTTGTCAGACTGGCTCATATAACCATGCACGGTATTGGCCATCACCACCACATCCATACAAGGTTTCACTGGCTCGGACACAAGCGCCTGCAGCGCCACCGATTCCACCGGCAAACGGAACCCGGCCATGTCGGCGACAACCCCAGAATGTCCCGCCACAACGATGCCCAGCTTGTCGCAGTCAATTACACCCTTCGTCGTCTCGACGCCGGTCACCTTGCCGCCAGATTGACGCACCCCGGTCACTTCGCATTGCTGGATGATATCCATCCCCATATCCGAACAGGCCCGCGCATAGCCCCAAGCCACAGCATCATGGCGCGCGGTGCCACCGCGCGGTTGCCACAGCGCCCCCAACACGGGATAGCGCGGCCCGTCGATATTAATAATCGGGCACAGATCTTTGACGCGTTGCGGGTTGATAAATTCAGTGACCACCCCCTGCAGCGCATTGGCATGCGCGGTGCGTTCATAGCCGCGTATCTCGTGCTGGGTTTGGGCCAACATCATCACACCGCGCGGACTAAACATCACATTGTAATTAAGATCCTGCGACATGGTTTCATACAGGCTGCGGGCTTTTTCATAAATCGCAGCAGAGGGATCTTGCAGATAATTCGAGCGGATGATTGTGGTGTTACGCCCAGTATTGCCACCACCCAGCCACCCTTTTTCAAGCACTGCCACATTGGTGATGCCAAAGTTCTTTCCCAGATAATAAGCGGTGGCCAAACCGTGGCCGCCGGCCCCGATGATGATCACATCATAGCGCGCCTTCGGCGATGGTGCCCGCCATGCACGCCCCCACCCTCGGTGATAGCGCGCGGCCTCGCGGGCAACTGCAAAAACTGAATAACGTTTCATAGGCGACATTTCCGAATAGGTGAGTTCCAAACACAACAAACTGCAAAGTCTCAATGGACTTTTTACGTCTGTACCCCGCAATTAACAACGCCGCAATGGACAGCAATTGCGACATGGTGCATCAATTTAATCTTTCCACTATGTCTAGGAACAAAAGTTGACTATGCCGTCCCAACCAAATTGAAAGTGATCTATGGAATTCTGGTTTCTCATCTCGGTGCTTATCCTGATGGTCATCGCACTGCTCGCCCGCGTGGTTTTGCGCGACGCGGCACGGCTGCGTCCTTGGGGTCGCTATAATCTGGACGTGTACCGCGACCACCTCGATGAGGTCGAGCGCGATCTGGAAAGAGCGATTATCAGCGCCGAAGAAGCCAGCCTGCTGCGCACAGAAGTATCGCGCCGTATTCTGTCTGCAGACAGCGCAGCGAAAGAACAAACCAACGACGGCCAAACCGGACCAATAGGGCCGGTGCTGGTGTTAGCTGCTATCGGGATCGCCGCAGCCTTGCTGACCTATATGCAACAAGGGGCACCGGGATATGCCGATCTTTCCCTGAGCGACCGCATTCAGGCCGCAGAAGAGCTGCGCCAAAACCGACCGCCACAAAGCAACGCAGAGCGCCTCACATCCCCCGATCCGACGGCCGCACCCTCAGAGGAATTTCTGGCGCTGATGCAGAAACTTCGCAGCGCCGTGGCCCAGCACCCAGACGATCTGCGCGGACAAACACTTTTGGCCCGCAACGAGGCGGCCCTGGGTAATTTCATCGCCGCCTACACCGCACAAGCCCAAGTGATCTTTTTAAAACAAGGCAGCGCGCAAGTGGCAGATTATGCGCTTTATGCCGACATGTTGGTCCATGCTGCAGGCGGCTATGTCTCCCCCATTGCGGAAACGGCCTTAACCGCCACATTGGAACGCAACCCCGCGCATCAAAAAGCCCGCTATTACATGGGGCTGATGTATGCCCAAACCGGACGGCCTGATTTTGCCTTTCGCCTCTGGCAGGATCTGCTGCAACAAGGTGTAGAGGACCCAAGCCTGACACCTTTGATCAATGCTCAAATCGAGGCAGCCGCCTTTCATGCCGGGGTGGCATACACCCGGCCCGAACTCGTCAGTGGCGCAGAGACCAACAGCGGGCCCAGCGCTGATGACCTCAAGGCTGCAGACGCCATGACGCCCGAAGACCGCGGGGCAATGATCGCCGGCATGGTGGCACAGCTCAGCCAACGGTTGGCCAGTGAGGGCGGCCCCGCAACGGATTGGGCACGGCTCATTGACGCCTATGGTGTCTTGGACAATCCCGATCCTGCGGCGCGAATTTGGCTTGAGGCGCAGCAGGTTTTTGCTGGCAATCGGGATGCTTTACGCGTTATCTTAGCCAGCGCGCGCCGCGCAGGGGTCGCCCAATGATCTATGACGATATCACCGAGTTTGCCGCCGCGCTGCCTGCGATGCGGGCGCTAATCGGTTTGGATCTGGGCGAGAAAACCATCGGTGTCGCTGTGAGCGACCAGATGCTGTCAGTTGCCTCGCCACTTCAAACCGTGCGGCGCAAGAAATTTGGCCTTGATGCCACCCAAGTGATCGCAATTATTGAACAGCGCCAGATCGGCGGTCTGGTGCTGGGTCTGCCGCGCAACATGGATGGCTCCGAGGGGCCGCGGTGCCAATCAACCCGTGCCTTTGCGCGCAATTTTATCCAACTGCACGCGTTGCCTATCAGCTTTTGGGACGAGCGTCTTTCAACCGTGGCGGCCGAACGGGCGCTATTAGAGGCGGATACGAGCCGAAAGCGTCGCGCACAGGTGATCGACCATGTGGCAGCATCGTATATCCTGCAAGGGGCGCTGGACCGATTCCAGCACATCAAGGCAACCGAACACAGGCAGAACACATGAGCGACGAGATATGGGCGCGGCAGGAGATACAATCCCCCTGCATCAAGGTTTGTGTCATCCACCCCACAGAGCGGCTGTGCACCGGCTGTCTGCGCAGCCTTGAGGAAATCGGCAATTGGTCGCAAATGACAGCCGAGCACCGCAACCGCGTCATCGGCGAATTGCCCTCACGCAGCGGTCGATTGAAAAAACGGCGCGGTGGCCGAACGGCCCGCGTGGCAGATGCCTAGTTGATTGGTTGGGTCAGAAGAGTCCGATTTGGGATTCCCACTGCACCCAGAATATGCGATTCAGACGGATGCGAACTGG
>ENA-OQVM01003840-OQVM01003840.1-marine-metagenome-genome-assembly--contig:-NODE-3840-length-15891-cov-5.383015_pt1 | contig 15891 bp, 14 predicted proteins | sample MGYA00237776_ERZ505498 | MGnify/ENA primary metagenome ERZ505498 (study PRJEB26159, sample SAMN06265151) | marine metagenome | isolation source: Helgoland LTER site | place: Germany:Helgoland, sampling... | reverse complement strand
TCGGCGGCCAAACTGCTTGGGTACTTTGTAGGATGCGGCGGCTCGTATCAAACGTACTCGCGGTTGTGTGGGTGCTTTTTGAACAGCTTCATCCATGAGCCGTTGGCCTTCTTTGACATACTTCAGCTTGGTGAGTACCCAGAAGCTGGCTTTGGCACGGAGGGCATTGGCACTTCCCAAGTATACACGCGCCAGCTGGTCGTTAGGGTTGGTTTTGAGTCTAGCCTCAAAGCGTTTGATTTGTGCGTCGATCTGGTCGGTGTCACCGTTGAGGCAAATGTTGTGCCACTGGTGATAGATTTTATTGTTCGCCTTGGCCTTGGCCGCGACGTTTTGATCATTGCTGTAGCTGTTTTCTATCAGGCAGAATACCAATAAAAAAGCGGTTGCAATAGAGCGTCTCATTACGAGTTCTGATGATTATACGCCTGCGCTGAGTAATTCTGTTGCGTAGTCGATGCGTTGACGATCTTTACCGTATGATTCGCAAATGAGGTTTGCTGATATACGGGCGCTTTCGTAAATGGTGGGTAGGCCGCTGCCGGGGTGAGTGCCGCCACCGACGAGGTAAATGTTCTCAAAGCCCTTAAGCTTGTTCTGAGGGCGAAGATAGAGCATTTGATCCATGGTGTGCGCCAGGTTGAAGGTGGCACCGATGAAGATGTTTCCGTCTTCCCATCCTTTAGGGGTGATGCAGCGTTCTTCGACGATGTGCTCCTTAAGGTCCTTCATGCCTGTGTGCTCGATGATGCGATCGAGTATCTTATCCCGGTAGGCTTGGTGATCTTCCTCCCATGGGTTGTTGTTGCGGGTGTTGATAGTGGGAACGAGGATGTAAATTTGGGAGTGTCCGGGAGGTGCCACGGTGGGGTCAGTGACACTTGAGTTTCTGATGTAGATGGACATGTCCTTGGAAATGACCTTTTCGTCCTGAATGTCGCGCAAGTTTTGGTGGTAGTCCTCGGCGAAGAGCACATGGTGGTGTGGCTCTTCTTCGTAGATCTTATCGAGGCCGAGATAGAGCATGAAGGTAGAGCATGAATACTTTTTCTTCAGCAGGGACTCTCGGCTTTCGTTTTTCTTGCCAAAAATCGTGGAGCGCGCGTGAGCGTAGTCAGCATTGACGATGAGTTTGTCACAGCTGATGGTCTGGCCGTTATCGAGTATGACGCTTGATGCTTCTTTGCCGGTGTATTGGATTTCCTTGACCTCGGTGTTGAGCATAAACTTGCCGCCTTCTTCTTCGAACACCTTGGCCATGCCGGCTGAGATGTTGGAAAGTCCACCTTGGACGTGGTAGATGCCGTGTGCGTATTCGATGTAGGAAAGGATGCTGAAGAGGGCGGGGCAGTTCCAAGGAGACATGCCTAGATACTTAGCTTGGAAGGTGAAGGCTAGCTTTAGGCGCTCGTCGGTGAAGTATTCGCTGAGCACATCCATGACGGATTTGCGTGTGGCCACATAGGGCAGGGCCTTGAGCATGTGCGGCTTGAAATAGCTTGTGAGCTTATGGTAGGAATTCAGCAAGCACGGGAAAATAGTGCGCAGCTTTTCAGCGTGGTCGTCCATGAAGCGCTGGTAATTGGCTGATTCTCCAGGGAAGGCCGCCTCGATGTTGCGAGCCATCGTTTCTTGGTTGAAGCTGGTCTCCAAAGAAACATCACCCCAGGTGAGGGTGGTCATGGGATCGAGTTTGACAAACTCCATGTAATCTTCTGGCTTGCGACCCGTCTCACCAAAGACCTCATCGAGAGTGAATTTCTGGTGGAGGAAGGTTGGGCCGGTGTCAAAGGTGTAATCGCCAGCCTGAATAGCAGCGTTACGGCCTCCAATGGTTGCCGATTTTTCAATGATGGTCACATCATAACCGCGGTGTGCGAGCATCATGCCGCTGGTGAGGCCTCCAGGACCGGCTCCGATAATAAGAACTTTTTTTTGCATCTGGGAAAAGGGTCTGCTTTGAGTGCGATCAATATGGCATACAGTATGCATGGCACAACTTGAAATGCTGGCATTTATGGAATAGGCGCAAGATGTTATAAACTAGGGTATAAAATCGCCCCTTACGGAAAAGTATTGCCTTTCTTTCAGTATTTTTATATACCGCGTATCTAAGCTCAGTGAGTCTTGCTCACGTCTTTGCATACGTCTTGGCATCCTATTGCCCATCCCCTTGCTCATTATTACCTCTCATTTCACTATGCTCTCCAAAACTTTATATGCAGCCCTTTCTCTGTTCTCTCTGGGTGCTTTCTGCTCCTGCTCCACCAGCCTTACAACAAACCTTTCGGAATCTGTTGTGGCTGTGAAAACTCGTGCATTGGCCTTTGTGGGAGGGAATTCACCATCCTCGAGCAACTTTTTGCCTGAGCCTGCCTCTGCAAGCACGATCAGCAAGGCAAGTGATCTTCCCAAGGATAAGCATGGCATGCCGACTTACACGAGCCACTCAAACAGGACGCGCTATGTGCGGACGACATCCTACTCACACATGGAGAATGAGCCTGGCGCTTATGGCATGATCAATGCAAGTGGTAGCAGACTCAAGTATGGTAGTGTGCGGAGTGCAGCGGCTGATTGGTCTGTTTACCCTCTGGGAACGAAGTTCAGGATCAAGGGCCAACCTCATATTTATCTTGTCGAGGATTATGGGTCGGCGCTTGCTGGTACGAACACGATTGATATTTATAAACCTTCACTGCACTACATGAGAAAATGGGGAACACGTTACACCGAGATTACCGTCATTCAGTGGGGTTCCTATGAGCGCAGTGCACGGCTGCTCAAAGGTCGCATCAACCATAGGCACTGCAAACATATGTATTATGGCTGTAAGAGGAAGCTCAACAGCCGCTTGGTGAGTAGCGACATCAAGAGAAACGGTGCGCTTTAAAAGCTTAGCTTCTTTTATTTGTTTTTCTGAGCTGCAGTCCGTTAAGGTTTTATTGTGACTAAGCAAGAGCGTGCTGATTATGCTGTCCGGCGTCTTGAGGAGCTTTATCCCGAGACTCCCATCCCGCTTGATCATAGCGATGCCTATACACTGCTTATCGCGGTGCTGTTATCTGCTCAATGCACCGATATCCGGGTGAATCAAGTAACCCCAGCCCTTTTTAAACTAGCCGACAATCCGGCGGATATGGCGAAGGTGCCGGTGGAGGAGATTAAGGCCATTATTCGTCCATGTGGGCTTTCACCGAGGAAGTCGAAGGCGATCTCAGTGCTTTCTCAGATGCTAATGGATCAACACGGGGGTCAAGTGCCTGAGGATTTTGAAGCCTTGGAGGCCTTGCCTGGAGTCGGACATAAAACCGCTTCTGTGGTGATGGCACAGGCTTTCGGAGTACCGGCTTTTCCGGTAGATACGCATATTCACCGATTGGCGAAGCGCTGGCGGCTGGCTCCCGGAAAAAACGTGGTTCAGACGGAAAGTTACTTGAAGCGACTTTTCCCCAAGGACAAGTGGAACAAGCTGCATCTGCAGATCATTTTCTACGGCAGGGAATACTGCAGTGCCCGCGGTTGTGACGGAGGCACTTGTGAGATCTGCAGGACGGTCAATAGCAAGTAGCTATTATTTTGCCGTGTAGGCCTTGGTGAAGGCCGCGATGGTTTCCTGCAGACCTTGAGCATTTGCTGGATCGGTGGTCTGCTTGCATTTCATGGCGTGGACGATGATCTGGTGGATCAGGGTAAGCTTGTTAAAGTAGGCTTGTAGATCCCCCGTGGATGCAGTGAGTTTGACTCGCTGAGCCAAGAAATACTGGGTCATGGTATCTTGAATCTTGGTAGCGTGCTCTTCTTTGTTGGTGACCCAGCGTGAGAGCTGGTTAGCGTTTTTACCGGCGTCTGCAGAAAGCTCGTTAATCTGGACCATGGCCTTAGCGATCGTCTGCTGATGGGTATTGAGATCAATGAGGACGGTATCGTCTGAGTAGATGCCGCAGGGCACCTGGCAGTGAGCATGTAGGCTGGATGTGCTTGCGAAGGAGGAGAGGGCAACGATGGCGAGGAGTAGGCAGGATTTCATAATGGTAAAAAAATAAGTGCGGATGCGAGCTGGTGCACGCGAAAAATTAGAGGGATTTTTTCCAGCGAGCTACCTCGGCACGAACGTTGTCAATACTGGGTGCTCCAGGGTTAGTGCGGGCGGCGAGTGCGGTCTGGAGGTCAAAGACGTCTTTGGCATCGGCGCCGTAGTGTTCTGAGACTTGGGAGAGGTCTAGCTGGTCGAGAGGGGTCTTGGTCTGCACGCTGAGGGCGACTGCTTGGCCGACGAGTTCGTGTGCCTGGCGGAAGGGTACGCCGTTTTTTACGAGGTAGTCAGCAAGGTCTGTGGCCAGGAGTAGTGGGTCGGAGGCGGCGGCTTCGCAGGTGTCTATGTTGATGGTCATGTCGGCAATCATCTCGGCATTGACCTTGAGGGCGAGGCTGAGGGTGTCGATGGAGTCAAACAGAGGTTCCTTGTCTTCTTGTAGATCGCGGTTGTAGGTGAGGGGAAGTCCTTTGGCTGCAGTGAGTAGCGCGACGAGGTTGCCGTATAGCCGGCCGGTTTTACCGCGGGTGAGTTCACAGACGTCTGGGTTTTTTTTCTGCGGCATCAGTGAAGAGCCGGTGGTGTGCGCGTCAGACAGGGTGGCGAAAGCAAACTCAGAGCTGCACCAGAGGATCAGGTCTTCGGAGAGACGGGAGAGGTGGGTGCCGACCAGGGCCATGTCGAAGAGGAACTCCGCAATGTAGTCACGGTCGGAAATAGCGTCCATCGAGTTGGTAGTGACGCGGTCGAAGCCGAGTTCATCGGCAATTTGTTGGCGATCAAGATTGATCGTTGATCCAGCGAGTGCGCCGGATCCCAGTGGGCATACGTTGATGCGTTTACGGCAGTCAGCAAGGCGTGACTTGTCCCGGTCGAGCATCTCAACATAAGCTAGCAGGTGGTGGCCGACGGTGACTGGCTGGCCGCGCTGAAGGTGGGTGTAGCCGGGGATAAGTGCCGCTGCATATTGCTCGGCTTGTTTCAGTAAGGATTGCTGCAGCCCCGTAATGAGCTCAGTGAGGCTATCAATTTCCTGCCTGCAGTAGAGGCGTGTATCAGTGGCGACCTGGTCGTTACGTGAACGAGCAGTGTGGAGTTTGGCACCGGGAGCACCGATGCGCTCGGTGAGTGCTGACTCAATATTCATGTGGATGTCCTCGAGCTCAATGGAGAAATCAAACTCACCAGCCTCTATTTCTTTTTCAATTTCACGTAGGCCGTTTTCAATAGCTGCAAACTCGTCTGAGCTGAGCAGCTTGGCGCTCACTTGTGCACGTGCGTGAGCGATGGATCCTGCAATGTCGTGTTTATACAGGCGCCAATCATAGGAGATGGATTCTCCATATTGTTGCACGAGATCAGCAGTAGCTTTGGCGAAACGTCCTTTCCACATGCGGGTGTTCTAGCGCCTTTGTGGTGATTTGGAAACCACGTAATTCAAGGAATACGAGCAAACTGGAAAGATTACTTGTGCGGGTGTTGCTCGAGTAACTCCTCAGGGCTGTAAAAGAATTCTTTGTCTTTTGTCGCTTCGCGCACTGCGGCGACTTCTTCAGAAGTTACCACGGAAGCATTATTGCCAAAGCTATTCCTCACGAAGGTTAATACGGCGGCGGTTTCTTCGTCGTCGATCACATCTTTAAATGCGGTCATGGGAACTTGTCCGGGATATTGTTTGTCTTTCACGGTGATGGGGCCGTGTAACCCGTGCAGGGTCAACTTGATTAATCTCTCCTTGCTGCCGGTAACCCATTTACTTTTGTCTAATGGCGGGAAGCCGGAGTGAACGAGTCCCTTGCCGTCTTGCTGGTGGCAGGTGGCGCAATGGCCTTCGCGGTTGTATATTTCAGCACCTTGTCCAAAAATCTTTTTGGCATCTCCTTTGAGCTTTGTGTTGAGCAGGAAATAAGGGCTATCATGGATTATTTCGTTTTTGAGCTTTGCCAGTGCATGGCGATGTGAGCTCTTCATCGAACTTTCGAGTGGTTTTTTAGCAGCAGTCTCTACGATTGGTAGACCGACTTCTTCGGGAAGCCATGAGGCAGCGGTAATGGCCTCTAGGCGGACTCTGCCGTGCTCGTCACTGGCAGCAGCCATCAGCAGTGATGGGTAATCTGGGAGTTGCTCGGTATTGAAGCGCAATACGCGCACAGCAGCAGCACGGACTCGGTGGTCGGAGCAACGGAGTAGTTCCTTGAGTAGTTCTGTATCGACTTGATCGTGGCCCCAGGAGACCCACAGCGCTTCGAGTTTATGGTGGTCGCTTGTTTGTTTAGCTGCCCATGTCTTGAGTAGTGGCAGGACGTCGTTGGCGTTACGGCCTCGCAGCTCGCGGCGGGTGCGGTAGCGGGTGCGAGCTTCGGGGAGTTTCAGGTTTTCGAGTAATTCGGTGATACTCGCTCCGTGAATCTGTGCGGGCTTCACCAGCTCACGTGACGGATAGGTGATTCGATAGATGCGGCCGTGGACGTGGTCACGGTTTGGGTCACGCTGGTTGTGCTGCGCGTGCCCGATGAGAGCGTTATGCCAGTCGGCAACGTAAAGGGAACCGTCGGGGGCAAACTCTAGATCGACGGGTCGGAAGTTGGTGTCTGCTGAGCGAAACAGGTCCTGATGCCACTTGGCCTTAAAACCAGCACCTTTTTCGGTGATGCGGTGTTGTTTGGCACCAAGAAATCCGATGTTATTACAAATAAGCAAATCTCCTTGAACATCATCTGGGAAATGACGGCTTGATATAAATTCGAGTCCAGAGGTGGGTCGCACCTTGTGATCTTTAAGAATCCCGGGAGAATACATACTGACCGCATAAGAGCTCTTCACTGTGCCAGGCAACATCCATGAAGTAGCAGGCCCAGAGGTATGGAGGAAGAAATCCTGGCCGTAATCATCATGGGCGATTCCCCATGGGTTGGGGATATGTAGCTGGGCGTATCGAATGAGTTTTTTGCGTTGCGGTGAGTAGCGGAAGAATCCTCCATTGGTGGCTCGGACTGGTCCATAGGCGGTCTCGACATTGGAATGGAGGAATACACCTTCACCCATGAGAATGGCCCCTGATGGATCTGCGCTGAAAGCACTGATGGCGTGGTGGGTATCGTGGTCATCAAAACCGCTCAGTATTACCTCCCGGACGTCGTATTGATCATCTCCATCAGTATCCTTAAGCAGCACCAAGTGTCCAGATTGGGCAACGTAGACGCCTTCGGAAGTGATTTCAAAACCCATGGGGATGTGGAGGTCATCTGCGAAGGTGGTTTGCTTGTCGGCTTTGCCATCGTTATCGGTGTCTTCGAGGATGATGAGCTTGTCGCTTGGCTTGGGATCTCCGATGCGGTAGTGCGGGTAGCTGGGCATGGTGGCAACCCAGAGACGCCCCTTGTTGTCGAATGCTACTTGCACCGGGTTGGCAAGGTCGGTGAATTCTTTTTCTGAGGCAAAGAGCTCCATCTGGTATCCATTGGCAGTGGTGATTTTTGTCTGCGAGGAAGGGCCTGACTGGTATTCGAGTTTGCCATTCTTGCCGCTGGGCTTGTAGTTGCTTTTAACGGGGGAGAGTTTGAAGGTTTTAGCATCTGCCGTGGTGAGGTCCATTTCCTTGCCTTGGAGTGCCGTCCAGATGGCTTGGTCACGCAGTGCGGTCATCTCTCTGGTCTTTTTATACTCATCTCGGTAGTTCTGTGGTGGGGCGTTCTTGCCGCCGCCACGGCGTCCGTAGATTTGTACGCCATTAGGCATTTTGTAATCATTAAGCCAGCACCAGTTTTTTTCATTCACTGCAGCATGGACTTGTTTTCTATACTTTGAATTTTCGGTGGCTGACTTGCCATAAAGCCCATCTGCAAGCTGGGGTGCGAGCCACTGGTAGCCTTTGTCATTGAGAAGAGCGCCGTCTCTGGTGAAAAGATCCGTGTTCGCGTTAAAAGCTGCGTTTGAACTTGTAAAGAGATCAATAAAAAGGATGCCATACTCAGAGCAGACAGTCCTCATGGCTTCGGTATAGAGGCCGAGGTTTTTGTTGGTTAGGGTGGCGTCAGGCGCGTTGTAAATGTGGGAGACATCTTCAAAGGCGGAGGGAGATACAATGGCTAGCTTAGGGGCTTTCTCGCCGTTGTAATTTTGTTTCAAGGTATGCTCGATGAATCCGCCAAGTTCGCCCTTGAAGTTTTCTAGGCCAGCAGGGCCATTAAAAGATGAGTTGAAGCCAAAAAAGGCGATAATGGTATCAGCCTTGAGGTGGCTGAGCCATTGGTCAGGTGTCATGTAGATGCCGCTACTTCCGCTTTTTTTTGCGAGTTCGGTTTGGAACTTTTCTGCACCGGGGAATGCCCATGGTGAATCGCGGCCGGGATGGGGACGGAATCCTGGGGTGTTGCCCTCATCGCACATGTTGCGGATGATGAGCTTCTTGTCTGGGTTTCTTAGCTGGAGCTCTGTTTCAAAATGACCGAAGTGGCTCATGCGTGAGCCCAACCCGCTGCCAAGTAATACGATGCGCTCGTCTTTGTCTACCGTGAGGGGGGTAGCTTCGGATAGTTGAACCAGAAAAATTAAGAACAGAAATAGGATGCCAGCAATTGAATGGTGTGACTTATTCTCTGTTTTGTATCTGCTATGAGCCATCTTTTGCAAACGTCCTTTGAATAGCGAAACTTGCAAGAAAATTGAAATATTTTAGAGGGTGTCTGCCTAGCGTCTTTTGGGGAGGCGTTTGCCTTGGATACGCGCATTGATGAGGTTCTCGCATCTGCCATGCAGGCGAAGCTTTTCACAGCAGGCCTCTATTTTCAGGGTTTGCCGCTCTGCGCGAAATCCAAGCCTGCGCGCAGCACAGTCATTCATGAGCTGAATGTGTGAATCCTCAAATTCGATGACTTTACCACAGTCAATGCACACAAGGTGATTGTGTGCGGGGCTGTCGACAAAGTTTGGGTCGTAGGTTTTTTGATCATCTCCAAGGTCAATTTCATGGAGCAGGCCGGCTTCTACGAGGAGCGAAATAGTGCGGTAGACAGTAGCGCGTGAAGATTGAGAGTCTAGAGACGTGGTTTTGCGAATGCGCTCCCATAGATCATCAGCAGTAAAATGATCATCGGAGGAGAAGATGGCTTCGACAATGGCGTTGCGCTGAGGGGTATTGCGCAGCCCCTTGCTTTGTATGAATTGTTGCAAGCGCTTCTCGATACTAGGATCCATAGACGGAGCCTAGTCAAATTGGTGCCCGCTGGCGAATTGGAAATTTCAACATTGGCATTTTTTTTGCTTGGTCTTAAATCAACACAATGAAGGTCATATCTGCCTGCTTTGCGAACAAACTACGCTTGCTCTGTGTTTCTGGTCTATTGTGCTTACTTGTCTCCTGTGCCTCTAAGGATGTCATGGAGGTTAAGCAGTTCCATCTGCGTTCGATCGATGTGGAAAGTATGCAGCAGGCTCCGATGGTGCGTGGAGAACAGATGCATCGTATGCGTGGTGCGGTAACCATTGAGGAGCGCAGTCAGAGGTTAGGCCAATATTACTCGGTGAGCTGGAAAAATGATGGCTCGACGACTGGGCCATTAAAAATAGTCATGGATTATCAGCAGAGTGCTACCGGTTCCAAGGTTTTGACCATGAGTAAGGATTTGCCGGCAGGTGAAGCAGCTGGGCGCGTTGAATTTATAGTGTCTGGTGAATCCTACCGCACTAATGGCCGCGTTCTTGCATGGAGAATCCGGATGATGAGTGGCAGTAAGGTGATCTCTGAGAAGCGCTCCTACATGTGGAGGTGACTTATTTCCTCTCGATTTCATGATTGGCAAGTGATGCAAATCGTGGAACGTATGTGCATGGCACGTTTTACAAATAAGGTCGCAGTTGTTACCGGCGCTGGTCGGGGTATTGGGTTGGAGATCGCGAGAGCTTTTGCAGCAGAAGGGGGCAAGGTCGCGGTGGTGAGCCGCAGCGCTGGAAGCTGTGGTTCTGCGGCTGATGCAATCAATGCTGAGTATCCGGATTCAGCCAAATCATATGCCGTTGATGTTTCTGACCATGAGGCTGTTCAGGCTATGGGTAAGGAAATTGTCGCTGACTTTGGGGCGGTGAACGTGCTAGTGAATAATGCCGGTGTCACCCGTGATGGCTTACTGATGCGCATGAAGGATGAGGACTGGGATACCGTTTTAGATACAAACCTTAAAGGCGCCTTCAATACAGTTAAGGCTTTTCAGCGCAGCATGATGAAAGCCGAGGATCCACGCATTATTAATATTAGTTCTGTGATCGGACTGATGGGCAATGCTGGCCAAGTCAACTATGCAGCGAGTAAGGCAGGCTTGATTGGCTTTACCAAATCAGTGGCGAAGGAGTTAGCTGGTCGTAAGGTGACCTGCAATGCCATCGCTCCTGGCTTTATTGTCACTGACATGACCGACGAACTTAATGATGACCAGAAAGAGGCCATCGTGGGGAATATTCCACTCAAGGAGATGGGTCACCCTCAAGATATAGCATCATTGACTTTATTCCTTGCTAGTGCTGAGGCTCGCTACATCACGGGCCAAGTGATTGCTAGTGATGGCGGAATGACGATGTAGTCTATCAGCTTCTCTTCACTTCACGATATGGAGCTGCTGCTCATACGCCACGCCACTGCAGAGTCTTCTGCGGCGAGTGATTTTGAGCGCGCTCTTACAGAGGTAGGCAGTAGTCAGGCTGAAAAAGTGGGCCAATTTCTTAAGCGCAGTAATTTGCTTCCTGACGTGACTCTGGCCAGCCCGCTGGTGCGTGCCCGTCAGACGGCAGGAATCATATGCAGTAGTGCTGGTGCCCAAAGTCCTCTCATCGAGCCTTGGCTAGCCTGTGGTATGACCCCGGCTTCGGCGATGCAGGAACTGGCAGCCTATGATCAGTTTCATCGTGTTGCCCTCGTTGGTCACAACCCCGATTTCGAATATTTTGCAGCGTGGTTATTGGGCGCTCAAAGTGGTGAGATCCATGTCCGCAAAGCATCATTGATCTACTTTTCACGATTAACACCTCCAACACAAGGTGCATGCCTAGAGATGATGTTGCCCGTCAGCGCGATGTGATCACCAGATAGTTACGTACGGGCTTATTGAGAAAAGATCGGTGTGTTTTTTCTCCACCAGGAACACGGGGGCCTGCCCAGAGATCGGAGGAACGGCCACCATCAAGATTTAATACAGAGCTGGCCTTGAAGCCGATCAATGAAGTTTCGCTCAGTGCTCTGGCCGCAGCAGCGAGTGTTGATGAATCGATGTGTCCGATGGCCCAGTGATGTTTGCCATCCCATGCGATGAAGCTACGTGGCCGGGCATTGTTATCGGAAAGACCAATGGTGGGTTTGCCGTGTTCGATGAGGATGGGCCCAGCTTGTAAGAGGTTTTCTACATTATGGGTCACACTTGAGGATGCGTAGTGTTCGCGGCGCACGATAGCGCTTTTGTTTTTTGAGGAGATAAAGATGCCGGCTCCAAGTGAGGATTGGTTCAAGGAGCCTCGTTTGATTCCTGATGCTACGAGGATGCCAAGAGGTTTCCCCTCAGGGGTGAAAAATCCACCATTGATGGCAGCATAGCCATTACAAGACATGGCGGCGGATTGTGCATCCATCCATTGGCTACCACAACCATCTGCTTGGTCGGCCACGGTTAGTTGGAATTTCCGATCGTCAAAACAGACTGCTGAAATGGTGATGCCTTGAGATGATACGGAATCATAGGCAAGCGGTAAGATCAACTGAGGTGCAGCAGGCGTTATGATGACAGCGGCTTGGTCAGGCTTTTGATCGTCTGAAGTAAGGGCTGCGATGGGTTCTACTTGCGGCGTGATGGGTTTTGTCTGAGCCGTGATGGGTTTTGTCTGAGCCGTGATCGGTTTCGAATGGGTGAACTCAGGCGCAGGCTTGCCACTGAGTGAGGAAATAGGCAAGGGGGCGGCTAGGGGAGTGGAGGGTGGACTTTCTACGGGAGCCGAACACCCCGCAAATACCAATAAGCCTAATAGAAGTGGAAGTATGCGTCTGAGCATTGCTGAAATTTCCGCTATTTAGTGGCTACAGCAAGCAGGGTTTGAAAGTAGGGGGCTTCACTTTCTTTATCCACGATGGTGGTTTCAATTTTCTGAAAGCCAGCTTGGCTCATCATTTTGAAAAGTTCCACCTCTGAGAATCCAAGCCAGGTATCGGCATAAAGTTCGCGCGCTTGATCAAAGCTGTGCTGAAGTAGATCCAGAATGACAAGCTTGCCACCCGGTGCTAAAAGTTTGAATGCTGAATCAAGTGCTTTTTGTGGGTGCTCGGCGTGGTGGAGAGCCTGTGAAAAGATAGCAAGGTCAACCGAGTTATCGTCAATAGGGGGGGACTCGATATCGCCAAGGCGGTATTCTAAATTATTGAGTCCGTGTTGGGATGCTAGTTTTTTACCGAACTCCACCATGTTGGGGGCGCTGTCAACGGCGATGACTTTTTTTGCATTGGGTGCGAGTAGCTGAGCGAGTGTACCTTCTCCCGCACCAAGATCTGCCACTACTTCATAGTTGAGAATTTTCAGCATCGCCTCAGCCAGTGACTTCCATGAGCGGCCGGGCACATAGCTTTTGCCAAACTTTCCTGCTAACTCATCAAAATAGGCCCGGGTCTTGTCACGCCGCTTACTTAGGATATGTGCCAGAGTTTCTGAATCCGGCTTAACTTCGGGTATTTCTGTAGCTGCTTGTCGAGCAACCTCCATAATGGCATCAGGTGCGGAAATGGCATAGACGTTATTTTTACCTGAGCGTGAGCTGGTCACTAAGGCCTCCTGTCTGAGCTGTGAGAGCTGGGTAGAGATCCTGCTTTGGCCCATTCCCAATATTTCCTGAAGCTCAGCAACATTGAGGGGTTCGTGTGAAAGCAGTAGAAGTATGCGGATCCGAGTCGGGTCCGATAAAAGTTTTAGTGATTTAAGAATTGACGACATAGTTTTAAGGGTTCATAAACGCATCAACGTATCGAGATCTATTGATACAACAAATTCTAATTATGAGCAAGCCATTCATTTTTTCTTCCGAGTCAGTCACCGAGGGTCACCCCGATAAAGTATGTGATACCGTTTCCGATGCCGTCCTTGATGCCTGTCTAGAGCAGGATATCAACAGTAGGGTAGCATGTGAAACCTTTGTTAAAGATAATGTCGTCGGACTAGCCGGCGAAATCACCACAGATGCTAAGTTCGACTATGGTACGCTGGTTAAAAATACACTCAAGGAAATTGGTTACGATGCCGATTACGCGAAAGACACGGATTATTCCTACACCTGCAAATTTGAAAAAGGAGCATTTCTGATGAATATGCTTGGACAGCAGTCACCTGACATTGCTCAGGGCGTTGATGCTGCTGCTGCCGCTGACAAGGACACCGCTGAGCAGGGTGCAGGTGATCAGGGCATTATGTTTGGTTACGCCACTAATGACACCAAGGAGTTGATGCCGGCAGCGGTTCACTATGCGCACCGTCTCGGCCAAGCCCTGACCCAGCTGCGTAAAGATCGCACCCACACTTGGTTGCGCCCTGACTCAAAAACGCAGGTCAGCATTGAGTATATCGATAATAAGCCGAACCGCTTTACTTCTGTGGTCATCTCCACGATGCATGCCAAAGAAATCTCCACTCAGGAAATCCGAGACGTTTTGACTCGTGACCTGATTGAGAAACACCTGCCAGGTAATTTACTTACTCCTGAGACTGAAATCCTGATCAACCCTACCGGCCTCTTTGTGGTTGGTGGCCCCGAAGGGGATGCAGGTCTCACTGGACGTAAAATCATTGTCGATACCTACGGAGGCATGGGCCGCCATGGTGGTGGTGCTTTCTCAGGTAAGGATCCATCCAAGGTTGATCGTTCAGCCGCTTACATGTGTCGCTGGGTAGCCAAGAATATCGTTGCCGCTGGTTTAGCACGTGAGTGTGAACTTCAGCTTGCCTACGCGATCGGCCACCCACATCCAGTGAGTATCAATGTGAACACCTTTGGCTCCAACGAAATCGATGAATCTCTCATCGAAAAAGCCGTTAGCGAGGTATTCTCCTTCAAGCCCGCTGACATCGTTTCTCAGCTAGATCTTCTTCGTCCTATTTACGGTAAGACCACCAACTATGGCCACTTTGGCCGTGAAGATGCTGGTTTGCCGTGGGAGGAAACCAACAAAGTAGACGCACTCAAGTCTGCCGTCTAATTCAACAATCAACCAATCACTTAACCAACAACACTACCATGTCCAATACAGCAACTGCCCCCGCACTAGTACCCGTCACCGACGACTTTAAGGTCGCTGACATCAGCCTGGCCGATTTCGGCCGGAAGGAAATTGACATCGCCGAGCACGAGATGCCTGGTCTGATGGCTACCCGCGCCAAGTATGGCCCCGAAAAACCACTGCAAGGTGTCCGTGTGATGGGCTCTTTGCACATGACCATTCAGACAGCTGTGCTCATCGAGACGCTTGTCGACCTGGGCGCCGAGGTGCGTTGGGTATCTTGTAACATTTTCTCCACTCAGGATCACGCTGCGGCAGCCATGGCTGAGTCCGGCATTCCTGTCTTCGCCTGGAAGGGTGAGACTCTTGAGGAATACTGGTGGTGCACATGGAAGGCTCTTCAGTTCCCTGGAGACCTTGGTCCTGAACTGATTGTTGATGATGGCGGTGACGCTACTCTCTTGATCCATAAAGGATTTGAAATGGAGAACGGATCAAACTGGATCAACGAGCCAGCAGGTTCTGAAGAAGAGCAGGTCATTAAGAATCTTCTTAAGAAAATCGGAGCCGAGCAACCAGGTGTCTTTGCCAATATGGTCAAGGATTGGAAAGGTGTTTCTGAGGAAACTACCACGGGTGTTCACCGTCTCTACCAGATGGCTAAAGAGGGCACATTGCTTATCCCTGCCATCAATGTTAACGACTCGGTAACCAAGTCCAAGTTTGATAACCTCTACGGTTGTCGTGAGTCACTTGTTGATGGCATCAAGCGTGCCACCGATGTGATGATTTCCGGTAAAGTGGCCGTTGTTTGTGGCTACGGAGATGTAGGCAAGGGTTGTGCTCAGGCGCTACGTGGCCAAGGAGCACAAGTCGTGGTCACTGAGATCGATCCTATCTGTGCGCTGCAGGCAGCGATGGAGGGTTACCGTGTTCTCACCGTTGAGGACACCCTCGGCTGGGGAGATATTTATGTCACCACCACGGGTAACTACGACATCATCCGTCTTGAGCATATGGAGAAGATGAAGGATCAAGCGATCGTTTGTAATATTGGTCACTTTGATAATGAGATCCAGATGGATTCTCTAAGCAAGGCTGAGGGTGTTGAGCATCTCAACATCAAGCCACAGGTTGACAAATACACATTCCCAACGGGTAACAGCCTCTACATGCTTGCAGAAGGCCGCCTGGTAAACCTTGGTTGTGCCACAGGCCACCCAAGCTTTGTGATGTCCAACAGCTTTGCTAACCAGACACTGGCTCAGATTGATCTTTGGAAAAACAAAGACAACTACAAGGCAGGTGAAGTAAAGGTATTGCCAAAGCATCTTGACGAGGAAGTCGCAAGGCTTCACCTCGAGAAGATTGGTTGTAAGCTCACCGTGCTCAGCCAAGATCAGGCTGATTACATCGGTGTTCCCGTCGATGGCCCCTACAAGCCTGAGCCTTATCGTTACTAATCCACTGATTATCTTAACGTATTTTTCAAGCCCTCTCTGCAAATGCAGTGGGGGCTTTTTGTTGTAATTGGTCCAGCTTGTCGCAAGAGCTTGAGTTTATGGGGGTATTTGCTCGACGCCTGATGGTAAGGTGCTTAGGGTGATAGACATGAAAG
>ENA-OQVM01003832-OQVM01003832.1-marine-metagenome-genome-assembly--contig:-NODE-3832-length-15919-cov-2.864285_pt1 | contig 15919 bp, 18 predicted proteins | sample MGYA00237776_ERZ505498 | MGnify/ENA primary metagenome ERZ505498 (study PRJEB26159, sample SAMN06265151) | marine metagenome | isolation source: Helgoland LTER site | place: Germany:Helgoland, sampling... | reverse complement strand
CGATAAGATGGGTAAGGATTCCGCGTTGCTCTGCTTCTGGCATCACAAACTTGCGGCCTAGTTCCTCAACAGCACCCACTGGATCACTTATGCGGCTGCTTTCCGCTGCATCGCGCATCTTGTTAACAACCTCGGTAAATTTGAGGTCGTTGGCAGCACCGCGTACAAGGTCACGTATCTTAAGCATAAGCGCAGCATCATCCGCTTGCATGGCTTCATCACTGTAAAGCTCATAAACATCTTCGCTTGTGGCTACGTGGCGGCCAATGTGGTTTGTACGGCTACCAGCGCCCGGCACAGACATGCCGTTTTTACAAACGAGGCGGTAGATAAACATGCTAACCGATACAGCGCCGTGGCCAACCTCTGAATTGCTGATGCTAATCCCGGCTTGCACAACATCGCCAACCTTAACTTCCGCTTGTACACGCGGCAGTACGGCTTTTATGTGCATCCGCTTTTCAGTAAGTGCTGTGCTTTCTATGCGCACTTCGGGAAGTTCGCTAAGCACCGGCAAAGCAGCCTGCGCAATAGCGTAGTTGTCAATGCGGCGGTATCTGTCGCTAAGCCATGCCCGTGCAGTGTTGCTGCCGTTACACACGGTGCGAACCATGCGCTTGGAAGGTTCATTAGCCAGCCAGTGATTGACGTTGTTCTCAAGCAAGTTTGGCGCGTCTGCGCGCATGCGGTCATAATACTTTTTGGGCACGCCTAAGTTTGCGCAGATTTGGCTGTGGGCAATGTCGTTTATTTCAAAAGCTTCATCGTTAAACATTAGCGCCGCACCTTGATCGCCCATATGTTCAAAGTGCATTTTGCGGGTATCAAGCACGAAGTCGCGCTTTTCGTTTTCCAGTGTATCAAGTTTAGATGCCAATTCGGCTATTGTGTATTGCTGTTTCATGTTGGGTTCCTTGTTAAAACAGGTGGGTGGGTGCCCCGCTTGCGCGAGGCGGTTAAATTACTGCAAAGAAAGTTGTGGCTGGCGGTTGCTGGCACACTCTTGCTTTGGCGAATAAAATTGCGAGTATTGGCGCGCCGCATCGTCGTAACCTTTTTGGTCAACGATCTCTTTAATGCGCCAGCGTTTATTCTGTGCGCGTGGCGCATCTGGGCTATCAACCAGACCCATTGCGCTTAACCGACTTAAAGCGCTCGATACGCAGTTGCGGTCACACGCAAAGCCATCTTTATTCATGGCATCGGTTAAATCTTGGGATGTTGGGTTTACCCGTTTGATATTACCAAGCGCATCGTATGCGGCTTTCGTAATGTTGCGCCGCTTTTGGCGCGTGCGCACGGCAACTTCTACAGGTGCAGCTTCTACAGCTACAGGTGCATCAGTTACAGCTTGCGTAAGCATGCTAATGTCGCTGACGGTGCAGCCCAGCTTTTGGGCTTGCATGATAGTTTCGCCCATTGCTGTTTCTGGGCCGGTGATTACCAAATTAAATTTAGTCATATGTTGGGTTCCTCGCATTATAAAAAGGTTACGTTTAAGGTTTTTTCGGCTTTATATGTGCCGTGGGCTTTGCGAAACTGGTCGCAAATTACATCGCGGGGTTCTGTTTCCGCTGTGCTTACAATTTCAGCCAAAGTACCGAAGTCATTGCTGTCGTATGCCGCTTGCGCTTGTGTAAACACTTCATTGTCCATGCCGCCGGGGGTCATGTATTGGGTAAAGTTTGCTGCGTTTGCCATTTTGTTCCTCGCTGGGTTCTAATTAACTTATGCACTATACATAGTGCCATTGGCCACGCAGCGCAAGTCTTAAATTACATTAAATGCGTAAACTCGCAAAAAAAATAAAACCCAGCCGTTTCGGATTACTCGGGGTTTCGATCCGCATGGTATGTAATCACATCGTGGATGCGGCGCTTTAGGTTTGGTAAGCGTGACGTTAATTTCATGGCGTAATAGATTTCGTCTTTTGTTCTTCCCGCATTGTGCAACTTTAATATTTTTTGGCTTGCCGGTGATAGCCGCCCAAGGAACGATGGGCTTAAGGGGTTGTTAACTTTTAGCTGTGCGGAAATTCCATCACGGGCGCGGATGCGCTTTTTTGCAATTTCATTATTTGCCATTTCCAGCATTGCTATGCCTAACTCTTCTTCTGTCATGTCATTCTTTCGGTTGGTTAGATTTAGGAAAATAAAAACCCCCGCGTTTCCACGGGGGCTAAGGTTGTCGTTATGCTATGTGCCAGTAGCCATACACGCAGCGCGTGCCATCGCGGGCGCAGTCGTGGGTGTCATGCACTACCCCATCGATTACAGCTACGCAGTGGCGCGACACGTTACACACTAGCCTACCGGCTGGCAGTTCATCGGCTTTGAGGTGTACTTTGCACCCACTGCCAATTGTCATCGTGGGCACCCACGTAAAGCCAAGCTCAAGCATGTAGTCTTTAAACCACTTGCGGGTTGTGCTGATGCCGTTATTGGCTGACTTAGACCGCTTGCCTTTGTCATGCTTTGACTTACGCTGTTTCGCGTTTCCATCCGCAAGGCGCGTATACACCTCTTGGTATGGTAGCTCAGCGGCTATCGCTACGGCGCGGCAAACGCAGTCACCAGCTTTGCCTTTAAAGCCAGCGGCCTCGCGGCCACCATCGTTGTAATTAAAGTTTGTATTGTCGAGCATATTGCTCTCCTTTTGTTGGGTTCAAACACGTAGCAGCCTTAACCGCTACAAACCCAGTATAGCGCCAATGGCCCTATAAGTCAATAGGCAATATTTTTGGCTTAGACGAAAAACCCCTGCCGAAGCAAGGGTTTAACGTGGAAAACCAGCGTTGGGAGAAATGTTTACTCAAGGAGAAAAAACTGCGCTGGCGTTACACAACTGTTGTATTGGTTCCATTGCGTTTTATCCCAAGTTTCGCAGCCTAAAAATACATTAAGCCCCAGAAATAAAACAAATATACCAAATATAAATGCTGAAATGATTGCCAATAAAGCGTTGCCAGCTTTTGCTAGCCAGCCTGTCGTTGTGGGTTCGTGTTGGTTTGCATACATCTGTTGGGTTCCTTTTCGTCTGCATGTTAGCGCAGTATAGCGCATGGCCATGCAATTGCAACATGATTATGACGTATCGTCATTGCTCAAAATGTAAAACCATGCTAAGAACAGGAAAATATTGAGGCAGGCGGTATGGCAGTTAAGAAAAAAGTGCCGCGTAAATACGTGGCAGGCTTAGACAGCAAAACAGCGGCAGCGCGCAAAGCAGCTATCCGCGCACGGGCGGGAAAACCACCCAGCTATGCACCCCTGCCCGGCGACAAAACAGCTAGCGGTAAGCAGCGGGCTACAAAGCCAAGCAAACACACCACAGCATACAAAAAGAAATTTGGGGGCAAAAATGGCGCTAAAAAATAAATCAGCGGATACGGCTCTCTCGAACAAAGCGAAAAAAAGCGGGATTAATAAAAGGATTTTAGAAAGTGTTTATCGTCGCGGTGCGGCAGCATGGACAACGGGTCATAGGCCGGGGGCTACCCAACAACAGTGGGCACTGGCCCGCGTTAACTCGTTTATTACCAAAGGCACCACATGGCGTACAACAGACAGCGACTTAGCCAAAAAGGTCAGAGCCGCGAAGAAGAAATAGATTTAGAAGCGGATTTGCGCCACTGGACGCGCACGATGCTTGCCAAACCATACGTTAGCTTGAACGGGCACGCTCTGTGCCCATTTGCAGCCGATGCGTGGGCTAAGGAGAAGGTTTTAGTGCTGGACGTTACTGGCGACATGCAAGGCGCAATGTTCATGGCCAAGAATGGCTTCTGGTTCATTCACCAGCTTATGGAAAAAGATGTGCTGATTTTGTGTGATTTTGAAGCGTCTACCTACGCGCCCGATGAAATGTTCAGCTACGCTGACCAGCTATTAGAGGAAAACAACAACGGGGTTTGGCTTATACCGTTTCATCCAGAGGCCGAAGGATTAAGCCCCGTCAATGATTACGATGTAAGCGAATATGAACCGCTTTTAGAACGCGATTACGCAATGTGTTTTGTCCAAGCAACATCCCACTTGAACAAAGCATCCCACTCCCTTGAGGCGCGTGGGTATTACGAAAATTGGGATGAATTAGACTTGGCAGATTTGGCACAAAGAAGGAGATACGGCAGTGGCGATGGGTAAGAAAAAAGGCCGCAAAGGCGGTAGAAAAAAATAATGGGTGAGGCCGCAATGGATACACGCGCATTCGTGCAGCGGGAAACCCCTGCTTCTGTTGCGGCTGAAACCTTATTTGCGCGCAGGCTGGCAAAGGCGTTGCGTTGCGAATTAAGAAAGCTTGGCGGCAGCTACAGTCCAGACTTCTTAGCGCTTAGAAACAATAAGGGCGTGGCGTGGATTGAGCTTAAGTGCAGGCTTAAAGACAACTGGGATAAATACCCAACATATATGATTGCAGTGAAGAAATGGGAAAAGTGCTTAACCTTAGCACACACTCCAAACATTTCTTTGCCATGGTGTTTAGCAGTAGCAGCGGCAGATGGTGATTACTTTCTAAACGTAGCGAAAATCTCAAGCGAAACACAGTTAAAAATAGCAATGGGCGGGCGCAGCGATAGGAATTGGTCAGAAGATATTGAACCATGCGTCTACATTCCCAAGCATTTATTTAAGAAAGTACCAGCATGAAGTTTGACGTTGAAATGTGGTTAGTTGATAGGCCCAAGCCATACGAGAACAACCCGCGTATGATTTCGCCCGAAGCAATTGCAAAGGTAGCAAAGTCAATCAAGGAATATGGGTTTCAACAGCCTATAGTGGTGGATGAAGATGATATTATCTTGGTTGGCCACACACGCCTTATGGCGGCGCAGTCTTTAGGCGTAAGTGAGGTTCCGGTGCATGTGGCAAGTGGGTTAACCGCAAGCCAGAAGCGCGGCTACAGAGTGGCCGACAACCGCACAGGTACAGAATCCCAATGGGACTACCCTTTGCTTAAACTGGAATTGGATACCTTAAACGAAACAGATTTCGATTTGGGTTTAACTGGCTTTGACCCCGGCGAGTTGGATAAATTACTAAATTTCACGCTAGATGCCGACAAAGAGGGCGATGAAGATGCCGTGCCAGAGGTGCCAGATGCGCCGGTAACGGTGGAAGGTGATTTATGGGTGTTGGGCAGACACAGACTATTGTGCGGTGATAGCACAAGTGTAGACGCAGTTGATAAGCTAATGAATGGCACCAGTGTTGATTTGGTGTTTACAGACCCGCCATACAATGTGGCGTTTAATGGGCGCAGCGGAAAACATGATGTAATCAAAAACGATAATTTGCCAGAAGCAGAGTTTGACGCATTTATTGCAGAAGTTTGTGGCGTTATAACATCTGTTAAACCGAAGGCGTATTATGTTTGGTGTAATTGGAGTTTTTATGGAACGCTCCAAAAGCTTTTGCCGTTTAAAACGTGCATTGTTTGGGCCAAAAATGTCTTTGGAATGGGCGCAGGCTACAGGCATCAGCATGAGTTTTGCTTGTTTAATGGTAAGATTGACCAAGTCGTAAAGAATGAAAGCGATTTATGGTCGATAGCAAAAGACCACGCATACATGCACCCTACGCAAAAGCCGGTGGAATTATCGGTGCGTGCGTTTGGAAACCACGTAAAGCTTTTAAACGTGTTGGATTTGTTTGGTGGGTCTGGGTCAACAATGATTGGCGCGGAGCAAACAGGCAGAAATTGCTACATGATGGAATTAGACCCCAAGTATTGTGACGTCATTGTTAAGCGGTGGCAGGAATTTACGGGCGAAAAAGCATATCATGAAACCTTAAAATCGCAGTTCGACAAAATAAGCGATGAACGGGCAGTGCAAACAGAGGCAGCATAGGGGCAAGCATGGCAAAAAAATTAACAGCCGAAGAAAAATGGAAGCGGTACAACAGCCGCACCAGTAAAAATATGGCAGCGCATAATCGTTCCGGTGGAAGTGTGCGCTCCCCAGTGCGCAGCTTAAGCGGTGCCAGTACCAAAGATAAGTATGACCGGGCTAAGTTCATAAGCCGTAAGGCCACGCAAGTGCTTAGCAGCCGCCAGCCGCTTAAAGATAAAGATGGCGACCCTACCCCGGCGGCAATGCAGTTCAGAAGGTGGGCAGCGCCTACACCAAAAACTTACGATGATGTGCGGAAACTCAAAACCCGCGCAACAAAGCAGAAAGACAGCTTAGCCAAACGGCTAGGTAAAAAGTAGAAGCCGGTGGCTTCATTGGGCGTGAATACTTAAGCGCCTAGACCGATCAGCCGGTGGCTGTGGTCGCACTAATTATATTTTAATTACGGGGTCGTGCTATGATCGAAGTTTTAGCATTGGCTGGAGCTATTACGAAAATAGCTGGCGGCATAAGCAGTGCAGTACAGGCAGGCAAGGATATGAATTCCATTCTGCCACATTTTGGAAAGTTGGCGAAACTAGAGGCCGATATAGCTGTTGCGGAGTCGGGTAAGCATAAAGGCCCGCTTGGCAGGCTTACATCTAGCGAGGAAGAAGGCTTCGCTATTGCCCAAGCTAAAATGGCTCATAAAGAGGCTATGGAAACGCTTCGCAGCCATTGTCGCTTATATGGGCCACCGGGCATGTGGGATTTGGTGGTGCGTGAGCAGGCCGAGGCCCGCAAGCGCCAGAAAGAAGCGCTAGAGGCGCAAGCCAAAGCAAGGGATCGGTTGTTTTATGGTTTGTCATTAACAATTGCATTGGTGATTTTCATAGCAGGCACAGGTGCAATGATTTGGGGTGCAAATGAAATTGCAAATGGCTGATGATAATCAAACAGGTACGGCGATACCAATATGTGGTTTACGATGCCAATGGCATGATTGTTGTTATCACAAGATGTAAGGGGTTAGCGCTGGCTTATGTGCAACAGCTAAGAAAAGAAAAAACCCCTGCTATCGTAGTTGATTCCTAGCCAAGCAGGGGAAGTTCAACAAGGGAGGATAATATGCGCCGAGCGTTGAACATCAACGGTGCAAGCAAAGAGTGACACAGCAAAGTCGCCAAAGTCAATTAGGTTTTAGGGTTAAATTGTGTAAAAATGTTGCCAATGGCACGGATCGGGTGATATGAGTGAAGAAAGTAAAGTATTAAAGTTTCCAGAATTAGAATATTTATTGGAATGTAACTGTGGCCGCACAGACTTCCGGTTGGTTCTGGAGAAGCAAAATCCGCTGCAATTAAAGCAAATTGAATGCGGATGTGGTGAATGGGCTTCGTCTTTAGACGAGGTTCTAGCGGCAGTACAGGAGAAGCATGCTACCTAATAAGTATACGCTATAAAAAAGTATGGCAAAAAAAGCAGAAAAAGCGCAGGCAACCGGCAAGCAAGAACAAAAAAAAGAACGACAAGCACGCGGGCGGCCAAGCTATAAACCCAGTGAAAAAGACCGAAGCCAAGTCGAGACTATGGTTGGTCTAGGTTTAACCGCCGATGATGTGTGCAACGTCATGGGGTTCAGCCGTGCAACCTTATTTAAGTATTTCCGAGATGAATTAGCCGTGGGCTACAGCGTGGCGAAAACCAACGTAACGCAAAAAGCTTTTGAAATGGCAACCAACGGCAAGACCCCGGCTATGACAATGTTTTGGCTTAAGTGCCGCGCCGGGTGGCGCGAGACGCACGTTAACTCACACGAAGAATTGCCACCAGTGATTGTAAATACAGGCGGAAGTAATGCTTAACGCTTATGATGAAATGCTAATGGAAGAACAGGGTATTTCCCCGGCCAGTGTTGATCGCCCTATCGTTATAAACTTAACGCCACCACAAGCCCGTGTGTATAACAGCAAAGCCCGGTTTATTGTTAACGTGGCGGGGCGGCGTAGCGGCAAAACATATTTGGCCCGCACTAAACTAATGGAAAAGGCAAGCGCCAAGCGTGGCGCACGGGTTTGGTACGTGGCACCAACATACCGCATGGCCAAACAGATTATGTGGCAAGACATCAAAGAGCTTGTCATAGACAGCCAGCGCATGCGTGGCACGCCTAACGAGACTGATCTAAGCATACACCTACTGAATGGCAGCACCATTGCCCTACGGGGCGCAGATAACCCCGACAGCTTGCGTGGTGTGGGTATTGATTACTTGGTGTTGGATGAAGCCCAAGACATGAGCCAGCAAACGTGGGAAGCCGTATTAGCGCCCGCATTAGCTGATAGGCAAGGCGAGGCAATGTTTAGCGGCACGCCCAAGGGTTACAATTGGTTTTATGATTTATGGCAGCAAGGTCATTCAGACCCAAGCTGGGAATGTTTTCGCAGCACAACGCTAGAGTCGGGCATTGTTCCAACCGAAGAAGTAGAAAAGCAACGGCGCAGTATGGATGTGCGTTTGTTTAGGCAAGAGTTCGAGGCCAGCTTCGAAACCTTAGCGGGCCGTGTGTACCAGCCATTCATACGTGAAGATCACGCAACACCGGAAGTGGTAGACCATGGCGGTGAAGTATTGGTTGGCATGGACTTTAACGTCAACCCAATGTGTGCGTGCATTGCCTACCGGGTTGCTGACCAGTTGCATATTGCTGATGAAATTGTTTTGCCCGATGCCAACACTGAAACCATGGCGCGTGCGTTAGACCAAAAGCTAGCCGGGCGGCATGTTATCATTTACCCAGACCCAGCGGGCCGACAGCGGCGCACCAGCGCAGCACTGGGGCATACAGACTTAAGCATCCTTGAAAGCTATGGGTTTACCGTTATTGCGCCTAAGCGCGCCCCTTTGGTGGTAGATCGTATCAACGAAGTAAATGCCATGTGGGAGAACAGTGCCGGTGAAGCGCGCATGTTTGTACACCCGCGTTGCAAGCAGCTTATTAAAAGCATGGAAGGCTTGACCTACAAAGAGGGCACCAACCAGCCCGATAAGTCGGCAGGCTTAGACCATATGGCCGATGCACTTGGATACCTTGTGCATGGGACGTTTCCAATCAACTCAGAAGTCGTGGGCGCGGTGCGCGTAAGCGGTTATTACTAAAGGGGGCCGTAATGCCTATTTCAGACAAACATAACGAATATGATATTTATGGCCCACAGTGGCGGCGCATCCGTGACTGCATTGCAGGCGAGGACGCAGTAAAAGGCAGCACAACGCGGCATTTGCCTAGACCCGAAAACATGATGCCCGACCAATATGATGCTTACATTACCCGCGCTATGTTTTACGGCGCAACAGGGCGCACGCTAGCCGGGTTAAGTGGGGCAGTATTTCGCAAGCGGCCAATTGTACAAATACCAGACCGTTTACGTGACGCGCTTAGCAACATTACCTTGACCGGCGTGCCGTTTGATACGTTTGCGCAGCGGGCAGTTGAGGAAACCCTAGCACTGGGCCGCTATGGTGTGCTGGTAGACCGGCCACCAGAGGAAGATGGCCGTGCATACATGCGTGGCTACCCCGCCGAAAGCATTTGTAACTGGCGCACAATTACAACCAACGGCAGCGAAAAGCTTGAGCAAATCATACTTAGCGAAAAAGGCACCCGCACAACTGATGATGGGTTTGGCAGCGACACTTATGACCGTTACCGTGTGTTGGAATTGGATGGCGAGGGGTACTACCATGTGCGTGTATTTGTCGAAGGCCGTGATGTTGATACGTTTATACTTGATGAAGAATATACACCTACAAAGCGCGGTGAACGGCTGGACTACATACCATTCCAATTCTTTGGGCCTACTGACCTATCTCCAAACGTAGAAAAGTCGCCGTTAATTGATTTGGCCAACGTAAACATAAGCCACTACCGTACCAGCGCCGACTTAGAGCAAGGCAATTACCTAACCAGCCAGCCAACGCCGTACATTACTGGTATGCGGGCAGACCATGCGGGTGACTTCCCTATTGGCAGCGGTGCTATGTGGCTGTTGCCAGAAGGCGCACAGGCAGGGATGCTTGAGTACAAAGGCGCGGGGCTGACATTCCTAGAAAACAGCTTAAGCCGTAAGCAAGGCATGATGGCGCAATTGGGTGCCCGGTTGCTAGAAGACCAAAAGCGTGCAGTTGAGGCCGCTGATACGGTGCGGTTGCGCAGTAGCGGCGAAAGCAGTGTGCTAGCCAACCTAGCTAACAGTTGCAGCATGGGCTTATGCCAGTGCTTAGAGTGGGTGACAGATTGGGAAGGTGCCAACCCCGAATTGGTTGAGGTGCAGCTTAACACAGACTTTATGGATACCCGTATGGAACCGCCAGAAATGCGTGAGCTTGTAGCAGCGTGGCAAAGCGGTGCAATCCCGACAGATGATTTAATTTATAACTTACAGCGTGGCGAAATTTTACGACCAGACTTCACTATTGAGGAGGTAAAAGACATGCTTGCAGGCAATGAAACGCCCGTAATTGGTAAGGCATTGGATTTAGGCGATGACGCCGATCCAGCAACCCCCATCGCAGCCGAATGATCGGTGGTTTGCGCAACAACCAGATGACCCCCATGACGATTGCAGTCATTGGCTGGGTAAGATGTAGGGTGTGATTATGTGGGTTGGTGTGCTTCTTATCTGTGCTTCTTTTGCGGTAACAGATTGCGCGCCATTAGTAAGCCCACAAGCGTTTTCATCACCAGATAAATGCGCAAATAAATTAGCTCAGTTGCAAAACCAAGCCCGACAGCAAGGTTTGGTTACAATGGGCGTGTGTAGAGAAGTGAAAGCGCCGGGGCAACCCACGTAAAAGGTAAGTAGAATGGCAGTTGGCAAACCAAATCCCGTTGGCAAAATGACAGGCGCAAATGATGGTGTGGCCGATGGGATTATTACCCATGCCGTAAACCTTGAGCGTTTAAAAAGCAGTGAAGTGCAGGCAGTGTGGGCTATGTTGCGCAAGGTGCAGGGCGACATAATCGAACAGCTTAACGCGCTTGACCCTACAGCCGTGGGCGGCAAGACGCGCATCAAGCGCCTAGAGCGCCTGTTAAACAACACCAAGGCGACTATACGGGCCAACTACGCGCTGATCCAAAAGAACCACAGCGGTACGCTTACAACTATTGCTGACCTAGAAGGTAAGGCCATACAGCAAGCCGTGGGCGCGGGCGTGGGCGGCGAACCCAAGATTGGGGTGGCGTTACTTAATAGCTTACCCCCTACCCCTGTATTGCGCGCTTTGGTCAACAACACGCTGATTATGGGCGCGCCGCACAAAGAGCATTGGGCACGCCAAGCAGGCGACTTGCAGCAACGGTTCCAAGACCAAATGCGCGAAGGTATTTTAGCAGGCGAAGGTGTAGATAATTTAGTACGGCGCGTGCGTGGTACAAAAGCCGGTAATTTTAAAGACGGTATTATGGAAGTAAAGCGCTACCAAGCGGCAGCACTCGTGCGGACTAGCGTGCAAGCAGTAAGCAACGCAGCCCGCCAGACGGTGATAGAGGCCAACGCTGACATATTCAATGGCGTACAGTGGTTAAGTACACTTGACAGCCGCACTAGCGACATATGCAAGGCACGCAGTGGTTTAAGGTGGGATAACGACTTCAACCCAATAGGCCACAGCAAGCAGTGGTCGGCACCACCAGCGCATTGGAATTGCCGTAGTGTTGTAACGCCAATTACCAAAAGCTTTTCAGAATTAGCTGGCAAAAAGGTAGCAATGAAAAGCGGTGAGCTAACCGAAAACTTTAAGAATGAGTTGGGCAAGCTTGGATTCACGGCGGTGCAGATCAAAGGTATTCGCCGCAATATGCAAAGCAGCATGGATGGCGCAGTGCCCGCTGAGTTTACTTATGAAGATTGGATACGGCGCAAACCCGAAGAGTTCCAAAAGCAAGTGCTAGGCGATGCCCGGTGGCGGCTATGGAACAGCGGCAAGATTGGCTTTGTTGATTTAGTAGACCAGCGCAGCAACCCGCTTAGCCTAGACCAGTTGCAAGAGCTTATTGATAAAGGGCGCACAAGCATAGCACGCGCAGCCAAGCAGGCATCAAAACAAAGCGCCGAGCAAGCAGCACAAGAGGCGGCGGCATTAGCAAAAAAGGAATTAGAGGCTGAAACCTTGCTGGCGTTATACGCCGAGGGGGGCAAGGGGTTTGTAAACTACCAAAAAGCTTTGACCAAATTACAAAAAAAAGGCGATTTGAATGGGAAAAGCTTCCAAGAAAAAGTGGCTATGGTACAGGCCGCTAAAGATGCGGCGCACAGCCAAGCGATCATTGCAAAAATCAAGAAGAAATTTGGCGATGGGGCAAAGCTATCACCCTCAGAGCTTGCATTGTACAAAACACTGGACGCAGACGTTAAGGGCGAAATACGAATACTGGCTCAAGCCAAAGGATTACAAAAAGAAATAGATGACGAGCTTGCAGCATACAACAAAGCAGTAAATGAAAAGCCATTGTTGGTAACAAGCTATGGCCTTGATACGCCCAATAAGCTTACAAACCTAACAGGCAGCCCACAGCAAAAACTGGCCCAAGTACAAGTGGCAAAGCAAAAGCTAAGTGATGCGGTAGATGCTGAGTTAGAAACATTTAAGGATATCAAACCTTTTATCCTTGATAGCGAATTTGGCGGCAAAGAAGGTTCTGTAAAAGCGATTGCTGTTAAAAAGTTGATTGGCGATTTTAACGGCACCAAAGACTTTTTAGAAAAAGTGCCGGGGGCTACCAATAAAGAAAAGCTTGCAGCACTTACAAAAGCGCAAGACGAAGCCATTGCCGATGAGGTGGCTAAGCAAACAGCGGCGCAAGATATACTGTTCGGATACGAAGGCGCACAAAAAGGCGGTGGCCTTTTAGCCTACAAGAAAATGCTTAATCAGCTAGAAAAAAGCGGCGATTTAGAAAACCTAACTCCAGTTCAAATGGTCGCCAAGGTAGACGAGCAGACCAAAGCCGTATTAGCCAAGGCACAGTTTGATAAACATAAGTCGAATGTAAGCGCTGCATTGGCCGAAGGTAAAACGCTGACTCCAGCAAACCAAAAATGGTACGATAGCCTAGACGCAAGCGACAAAGAAACAGTTGACGCTATAGTGGCCAAAAAGCAGGCCAAGGCAGGGTTGGGGCCGAGTGTACCGAAAGCCCCACCAGCAACGCCCGACAACCAGCCTACGCTAGTGTTTAGCGACTTTGAACAGGTGGGCGGCCAAGGCGGCAGCAATTTAGGTGGCGAGTTTATCAATAACCGCACGGGAACACGGTATTACGTTAAAGCACCCGAAAGCGAACTAGCGGCAAGGGTCGAGGTGCTTAGCGCCAAGCTATACAAAATGGCAGGCGTGCGTGCGGCAGATATAGACTTGATGCCTATTACTGGCGACATTGGCGGCGTAAGTGCCGTGGGGCGACTTGGTATAGCTAGCCGCATGGAAACAGTCGTGGATTTAGATACCGGCAAAATGGGCAAGGTGTCTGGCGCTAAAGATGGCTTTGTTGCAGATGCGTGGTTGGCTAACTGGGATGTTATTGGCAACGGCAGCCCAAAGCAGCTTAACCTTAAGCAGTTGGCCGATGGCACAGCATTGCGTATTGATACAGGCGGCACGCTGTTTTTTAGGGCGCAGGGTGGCCGTAAGGCGTTTGATGCAAACGATGTACCAGAATTGGATAGTTTGCGCGACAGTGGGCTTGCTGCCAACGCCTCACGGGTGTTTGGCGATATAAGCGAAGACCAGATTGTTGCAGGCGTGGCGCGTATTGTGGCCATTGCAGATGATGACATACGGCGCATTGTGCGCGAAACCATGGGAGAGGATGCAGATGATTTAGCCGAGGTGCTAATTGGGCGCAAAAACTTCTTAGCGGCAAAGTACGAAAAGCAGCTTGCAGCAATCACTAAGCCCGCAAAGCCACCGGCAAGTAAGGTTATTACTAAAACCGAAGAGCGTAATATCAAAGATAGCGGCATGAATGGCTACAGTATAGCCACCGATAAAGACCAAATCGAAGACCAGCTTGTACACCTATACGAGTACACAGATGTTGATAACGCAGTGCGCAGCGGCGTTTACCTTAAGGTGCGTGGTGAAGCGGCTGACAAGCTTAAGGCGGCAGCAAGCAAAGCAGATCAAGCGGCTAATAGTGTAAGCGTAAGCGACCTAGATGATAACTTCATAACGGCTATTAAAGGCATTGCCATGCGGGCCAGTAAAAGCGAGGCATTAGAAGCTAAGGATTTTCAGAGGATACAGTTAGCAGAAAAAAGTTACCAGAAAACGCGATCCGAAATAATTGACTTAGAAGCTAATGGGAAAGTTTTACAAGGCACCGTTGATAAGTTTGACGAAAATTACGCTAAATGGCGCAACGCGCTTATTAAAATAAATAACACTCAAGATATAGGCGACCAAGCGCAGTGGGGTGTATCGGGCAAGTTTTCTGGTGTTGGCGATATTGAAATTGTAGAAGCTAAAAAGAAAACAACCGGCATAAAATGGTCGCAAAAAAGAAATGCAACTTGGAGCGCACGTAGGTTTGAGGATGGCAAGGGTTTTGACCAAAGCGGCGCAGACGGTTACACGCACCGGGGCACGGTTTATACGACAGAGGTTGATGGCGTTGAGGTGCGGTTCTGGGATGACAACGCAGATGCGGCGCTTCGTAATAGGTTAGAGCTTAGTACCAAAGGTGGCGGCGCAGTAGCGGCAGAAACGCAGCTAAGCGTGCTGAAAAAGCTAGGGGTTGATACGACAAGGGCAACAGCGGCAGATCGTGAACAGCTATACCTTGCCAAAACGCTGTATGCGCAAGCCGCCCAGCAAGGCAGGCGAACTACGTGGTACACCACTAGAATGAAAAAGGCATCTGGCATTGGCAGTCAAGAAAAGCGCCTTGAGTATTTGCGCAAAGAAGCCAGCACGGCCATGGGTGTTGATGATATTACCGCGCTCCCAAGCTATCGGCCACTGGGCGATTGGCAGCAATACGGGCACGGCAGGATTATACACACTAGGCCAGACTTAAACGGGCCAGAGTGGCAGCAATTTCAAAAAGATTACGTGCTGTACCACAACCTGTACAGCGGCGTGAATGTGGAATCGATTAAGAATATTGTGGAAGGTGGCGGGCACATGGCCCCGACCATGGATAAATTGCGCCGAGGCATTATACCCAGAGGCATGTCACCGGGCGCAGACATCGAAAGTGGTGGCGCGCAGTATTTCTTTACCCGGTTACGCAAAAGCAGGCGCAGTAAATCAAATGCTGGCCTTGTGTGGCGCGGGCAGCAAGCAGGCCGCCTTGATGCAATTAGCTATGACGGTGACAAGTTTGGCAAAACTAACTCTGAACAGTACGTGCTTAGCAACCGCAAAACAACAATTGAAGGTATGAAAAGCGCAGCGGAATATGGCTCAAACGAAACTATATTTAAGGACAGTCTTTCCATTTTTGATGACCTTTTGTACATTGTGGCAGCAGGCGAAAAATCAAGGTTAGAAATTATTGCTTACCTAAAAACCAAAATGAAAAAATGGCCCGATGGCCGCAAACTTGAAGACGTAGTGGTGGAATCTGACTAATGGATTTATCTGAAAGCATAATGCAAAGACGAGCTATAAAGGCCATCACCGAAGCGGGTGACAGGCTAGTCAGCCATATGCACGTAGATGCAAAAGGTAAGCACGTTATATGGGGCGAAAAGGATTGGATTACATCCAGCACCCACGGTGTGCATTTGCTAGACGGTTCACCTACAGGCAGCGGCCCATGGCGTGTGGCTGGCGTGCGGTTTGTTGAGTTAGATGAAAGTGATGATTTGCTTTTAGATTACGCCGCAATGGTAGGCGATGAAAAAGAAAACGGCCACGATTATAACGCAGCCGTTAAGGTTCTTGCTAAGGCGTTTGATTAATCTACATGCTCTTCCATAAACCGCATGCTTACGTTGTTTGGCGCGAAACAGCCGGGGTCACCTTGTGCATTCATAACTGTCCACATCTGGTGGTAAGCTTGTGCACGGCGCTTAT